>Ga0163217_1045621_pt1 | contig 13108 bp, 11 predicted proteins | sample SynspAceP_FD_185933 | JGI IMG/M metagenome (GOLD analysis project Ga0163217, IMG submission 185933) | Saline lake microbial communities from Ace Lake in Antarctica - Synechococcus sp. Ace-P (PacBio error correction) | ecosystem: Environmental > Aquatic > Non-marine Saline and Alkaline > Saline ...
TGCTCTGGGGTCGTTGGCGTGTATTCTGGGGCAGCTTTACGCGCAGCGAGAGGCGGAAGCGGAGTGCCCAGAACATGATAGACGCTGGATGAAGCTCTACGCCGAGGGTAAAAATTGATCCGAAAAAGTAAGCGAGTTTTCGAGTTTGAGGATTACGCCAAGGCCCTCGGTTGCCCTGACTGAGCGCCGTGCCATGTAAGGTGGTCCTTAAAGTTGGGTTCTGATCCCTTGGTTAGCCTGGCGTTGTTAAACACCCGTGAACTTTGCTGGCTGATTCTCTAAGCAGCCCGCGGTCCACTATTTCCCATTCGGAGCTTTAAAACCCCGCCCATACGAGCGGTATAGCACACTATCAGTCACTGAGAGATGAGGTATTTATAGCATACGTACACATATACATCATACGAGACTGCACCGACAGCCAAGCCGCCCCAATCATCTTGCCCAGGAAGTGGTCGATAACAGCGTGGATGAAGGTCTGGCCGGCCACGCAAAGCGGTATTGATGTCGTGCCTTTAAACAGCGACGGCTCACTGAGCGTGGAAGACGAGGCCGGGGCTGCCGGTGGATATGCACAAGGAAGAGGGGTGCCGGGGTAGAGCTGATTCATGTCGCGCGGTAATGGCCCTATCTGTCGGGCTCGGTTAAGTTTCCAGAGAGGCGTAGCTACAAGATTTTTCCGTGGTTTTTTTGCACGGTGGGGTAGGCCGCATCGATCGGATTGGTTGAAAAGAGACAATACGTGCTTGGTCGGAACGCACCATCTGGAAGTGCTGAGTTTCAGGACTGTAACGGTCCAGGTTTACAACTCGGAATGACGTTCGCCACGGCGATTAAAGTGGACTGAGTGGAGGGTCGTGACAGCTGCGGCACAAAAGCGCAATACCGTACTCCGTCGGCTAAAATTTCCACACCGGACACTAGATATTTCGACTCGGCCATTTCTGCTCGGTAGCCGCCTGCCGCCACAACTTGCGCGCCAAAGCCGTTTTTGTTGTCCTGGGTTAACGATGACCTTTAGCAGGAAAAAACCGGGTGAGAAAGCATGAAGTGGTGTATAAGGACGGCCTCGGGACTATTTGCCGTATTTCCCTGGCGGGCAGTGAAGTCGGTGCCTCCTTGAGCCCGGTTTACGGCAGCTTTCTGGCAATACACGAAACCGTGGACTGGGCCATCCCAGTTGGTTTGCCCTGACGGCGGTGGAGCGGAGTCGTTCGCCAACGAAAGCTACGTAAACCTTATTCACGTTCTACCCAACCGCCCAGGGCGGCACCCAGCGTCATACGTTCTAGAACGGCGGTCCGCTACCGCGCCCGCGCTAATGATATATACATGCGTGACTTTGTGCGCACAGTTCCGCTAGTGCCTGCTGGCCCACCGATTGTATCAAGTCTCCTGTAAACATGGAGGATATCTTGGATGCGGCTCTAATTTATCGTGTTGGTCATTCCAAGGATGTAGGGCGGGGCAGTCTTTCCGGGGTCAGACGAAAGAGACGCCGGTCATCAATTTTTCCTGCGCCAGGCTGCTTGCGTTATTTCCGGGTGTTTGTGAAAGACGCCTTTGTTTGTGGCTGAATCAGACACCGACATCGCCCCGAATACGTGAAGCTATTATTTCATCAGCACACGCCAGCGCCGCTGAAAAGGAGTAAGAAAGTAGCCCCGGTAAGAATTTACCATCGGGCCCCTACATTGCCGGGGCAAGTTGCGGGAGTTGCTCGGCCGCAGTGACACCGCTTCGTCGAGTTTCTTGGTGGAGGGCGATTCCGCCGGTCGCTCGAGCGAAGCAGGACTCGGGGATAGCCGGTTCGCGAATTTCAAGGCCGTTAATGTCCGTTGATAGGGGCCAGAAATTCCTTATACCTGGGAAGTGGGTTACCAGCGAAGTTATCGGAGCGCTGTCTGCACAGGTACAAGTCTCATCGGTACAATTGCAGTGGCCATCCGGGAGCCACAGACGCCGATATTTCTGCGACGAAGCATGTCCCTGTCCGCGAGCTATCAGCCAGGGTACGCGCAGGGCTTGATTAGTCTTCTCGAGGCCCTGAGGAGAGAGACTGCACCTGACGGGCTTGCAAACATCGCCACGCTTGATCTGCTTTCGCGCGCTGTTCTGCGAAAGCCACATTATCACGGGAGAGGAGTGGTCTGGCGCCAGACGGCCATCCTAATTGTGGCCATGTCCCGGCTTGTAGCTTGGTCCTCCGGCTTGTAATCAGGCGTGAGGAATTTCTCTTGAGTCGCAAACGTCATCGTCCAGATTACACCTTATATTACGCTCGGATGAGATCCGGAAAATGCACAGAGGAGCGTATTATCGGCCGCCTGGGAGCAGGAGAACAGCCGTGGAAAAGTGTCGGTCCGGCGGCTCTTTAGGGCCCTGTGGCCGGAGACAGAACCCGGCCGCAGAGAGCGCGCGTGAATCACAACGTTCGGATGGCAGCCGGAACCCGCAGGCTGGTTATGCTGCCAGAAGCCAGCTCATTTTAAAGATGAGGCCGACAGACACGGTAGACAGCAGGCGGCGCCCTTGTCATTGAGACTATTAGCTGTGTGGCTGGGGTAAAAAGCGGGGAACGGCTGGCAACCAGATCCGGTCGCGGTCAGTGCCTGGCTGGAAGCCTACGGTAACTAGCTTGTGCCACGATGCTCCGGAGTATAGAACTCGGCGAAAAATAGGCCACCAAAAAGCAAAACGACTTCTGCCTGATTTTCAGGGCGCAAGGGCTCTTTTGGATGATAGGTTCTCAGCCACAGCGGAAAACGAGAGTATGCGATAAACTGTAACGGCGCGATCGCTGTGTGAGCCGCGGCAGTTGCTTGACGTTGCTTTTTAGTAATAATTCACCGCTTGATTAATATCAACACCAACGTGTTCGTCGAAAATTCAAGTTCCATAATAAAGCGTCTTTTCTGGTTTATTGGGATTCAATATTGGCCATCATCGAATAGCGAGTGTGAGCTTATTTGTCGATATACAACTCCGTACAAGATGCCTCCGGCTAATAGTAACTAATACGGCAAATGACGTTTGTGGAAAAGGAGCGTGAAAGCGCTTGAAAACTTGCGTAAACAGTCCAGGCGACTTTATGGCTTGGTGGCGGTGTTTCTGACGTTTCTTGCAAACTGGTTGGGTGGCCTTAACCGTCTGGCGGGCAATGTTTGGTTTAAGGTTATTGAATGGTAGGGCTTAACTTATTACGGGACGGGGCTGGTACAAACAATGTGCCGATTATTTCATCCAGTTGTAAGGCGTGGGTTGGTATTATTGTGCCAACATGAATTGTGCCATCGCCATGCTGCTATGGGCGGGGTTGTGTGGGCGCCTGAATGAATCCGCGGTCCGGGCCGGTGGCGGGCCAATCGGCCTTCTGGGAGGGCGTGCTGCGGAGGCGGCCGGGCACCTTTTGCCCATGGTGGTTTTTGTTGTTGTGCTCCGTGTTTGGTTGCCCCGTCAGGATTGGGTCAGTGAAGCGCGTAGGAGATAGGACCCGGGTAACGTCCTGAGGGGCTCTAACTGATTCTACCCTGCGGCCGTATATGCAGGGCACTCATAACTCTGGGCGGGGTTAAGCGTGTTTGGGGTGTTGCCCTGGGATGTTCTCGCAACTAAACACTGCAGGCCCGCGCTATCCAAGGGCATGCGAAGACACCGTGGCCTGGTCAGGGGGGGCCCTCCTTTTCGGTGATGGGCTTGCTTTGGGCGGTGGGCGGCTTGTGGATTTGGTGCAATTATTGGGTAACCTGGAGTAGTTGTTCGTATTTACGCCCGGGTATCATCCTGCGCTTGGCGCGCTTAAACACCATTGTTATTGACCCGGGAGACAAAGTACTATGGGTTGCGCGTCATGTTTGGGCCGACGCGTTTAAAAGGTTGTTCTCGGTTATCTTTTTTTGACATTGCGCCGGGGATGATGGAATCATTGCTATGACTACGGATTTTCACTTGGTGCAGTCACGGCCTGTGTCTCTGGCTTTAGGTTTTGGTGCCGACTTCAGGCTCTGCAAACACCCACGTCCGGCAACCGTAACCGCTTTTGATAAAGAAGGCTGCTCACTGCGCCAGTACTATCAACTTGTGCGTATTTGCACACTTGGTTACAGTTCGGCCGTGTACGGGCGCTTTTCACGATCAGTTTCGCGGCCCATGATTGTGTACCGACGGTCGAGGAAGGAGTGCGCAGAACAGGGCTCCGTGATGTGTACCGGATGTCCATTGATTCCCACCAGTGTTGCAGGCAATCACGTCGATGCGCCGACAAAAGCATCTCGCATGAAACCAGCGCGAATTGCGATCCTCTAACAAGCACCGGATGGACAGTCACCCGCACACGTACGTTTCAAAAGCACGACATTCCGTCGCTGGACGAAGAACGGAGACCTCCGATATTGTGAGTGTGTATACGTACATTGCCGCGGTGTGGAACTTTTTTCTGTAAGAAGTCGTCTTCGGCGGTGCGAAGATTAAAATGCCCACGGCGCGACTTCGCACGTGGGGTGGTTATGGCTAATCGGCGTGGGTTTTTGAGGCAGAAACCGAGGTTTCGGCTTGCTGACTTGGCATTCCTACCAATTTGGGCCCGGCGTCCACTGTAGGTGGTTACTGCACATGGAAGATACTGTAGGGTTATAAGGTATCGCCGCCAGGTAACATGCGCTTGCTCAATATAATGGGCGGAGTGCAAAATAAATCGGCGCAAAAAATGCGGGGCCGTTGTGGCTCCGCCATTTTTGTTGGGTTTTTGATGAGCGGCTAGGCTATCTTTTGGAGCGGTTTACTGCCTTGCACAGGGTAGCGCATACGCCAGACTGACCGACAAAACATAACGCAGCCAAATACCGGCAGGCCACAGATACGCCGCCGAACGCGGAAGCTGCCCGCTGATGGCAAAACTGCTGGAGACACAATCAACAGAGCTGACGCTAGCACCTCGCGTCCGCAGGTAGCAAACACAAGGCGCAGTCATCCATGCGCTTGCCCGCGCGAGGCTTCAGGTATTTGTGCTCATAGTGGTCAGCTTAGTGAAAGAAAAACGGTCTTCATTATGAAGAGGAACATACGATGATTATGGAAACCGCCCATTCGGGAATTCGCTATTGGAATTTGGAGAGTTCAGGCTCCGAGGCCTATACTCGGAACTGTCCGCCTGCTTCCCAGTTCGCCGTATGCATTGAGACTCGATGTCAGCGTGGCTGATCGCATTTAAGTTATCTTTCGTCTGTGGCTGCGACGAAGTTCAGTATATAAGAGAGTCATTCGCAGAAACACGATAAAGGGCCAACGCCTAGGCTCACACCCGTGGTGGCGAGTTGAGCTGCCCTCCCCAGATAGCCCCAACAATGCGTGGTGTCAACAGTATAAGCGAGAGCTGACGCTGGCCTCGGATCGGCAATTTCCTCGAAATTGCCGAAAGTATGGAAAGAAATAGCGGACGCCTCCTCAGAATTTATTTCGGTCATCGACATACAAATATCTGCGCGACGGACCTTGGCAGTCTCGCCGCCAAGAAAAAGAGAGCGATGCTGCAGCGGTTCGTGGCGGACGATGGAAACGGATTGTGCCTTGAGCGGCGGCGATCGAGCGCTCACTCTGCTGCTATTCACCCAAGTTACTGCCCTACAGGCGCCCCAGCGGCAAGCGAGGACGATACCGCCACATTTCATCGAGAGCGTATGCGGATGTAACTTTTTTGTCCAGCAGTGGTCACTGCCCCTGGCCGAGCGCGGAACTATGCTCGCCTGAGAGGCACGATCGTAGACGCCATATTATTGCCGCGCATCCCGAACTGTCGGAAGAGCGGGATCAATGCAGAGATTCCTTGTAGGATGCCGCCAAATCTAAAAAGGCTAGAGGGACAGCTAGCCACTTGCTATTAAAGGCTCACACCAGTTGCTCTGGGCTTCGCTCACACGACGCGGGTGTCCAGCCTCGCGCACAGCTGTGCAGTAAAGCGCGGGTCGAGTTGCAACGCACCACCTGTGAGACGGTCGAGCGTGTCCAAATCAAGGCTATATCAAATCCATAACACCTGCTGGCTGTGTAATTACAAATAACGTCGCTTACATTTGGCGTTACGTCTTACGCAGTCAGAGCGCTTGTGAGCCAGCATAGCTGCCTCACGAGCGAGTGGTTCGCTGGGCCTGCCACATTTTGGGTCTGTACGACAGTTGGGAACTTAGTGTATCTGTCATGCAATGGTCCCAGTCATTGTCAGAACGGTGCCGAGGTCGAGCACCAAGAATTCGCTCGCATAGTAAATTAACGCATTGAAAAAGCTCCGATTGACCACAGCGGACGACCGTATCACAGGACGCAAGACACCGCTCAGGTGCAGTTGTGGCTTGTCGGGCATATGCCTGTAAATTAAATATCAGCCCGGCGGATTCGCAGTGGAACCGTGTTGTGTAGCGGTAACTGCGGTTAATGGTTGACCCCGTGTCCATACCGTACGTAGATGGCCGCGCGAAAAGGCAGCGTTGCTGCTATCCGACATTGGGCACAAGCGCGTCGTAATGAGGCTTGCACGCATTAGAGACGGCAAAATAGCGGCGCGGTATGCTAGAGAGTTCGCGACTCCGAACAGGAATACGCAGAGCTGTGCATTGCTGAGCATACTCGAAGCCGTCAGTCTCCGAATGTGAAGCCGTGCGTTACGCGCCAACGCTTCAGTCATCTACGCTCGTCTATGTCGCAATGAAGTCACTAGCTGCAATGCAAAGCCAGTGGCTTACGCATCTCGTTTTGTGCCTGTTAGCCCCCCTTTTTTGAGCAGACATGATGTTTTGTTAGAGGAAGGGTTGCCGTACCGTGGCTGCCCACTATAAGCTGAGACCTGTGCCGCTAATCTCATGAAGGCCAACCAATTGGTAAATAGCCTTAACGGGAAGCCGGCAACCACTCCGGACAGCAGCGGTTTGCGTATATAATCAGGCCGTTAGCTCCACCAAGCACCGCGACCACGGCCAACCTAATTATCCTAGCCGAGAAACACAGGTCAAGCAACCGACCCCGACCTGGCAATCAGTTGCAATCGGGAATAACCGCTGTATTATGGCACTCAGGACAATTTTACATTGCTGGGCCGTTTCAGTGAACGCGGTCTGTCAGCAGAATGCGACGCAGACTAACGGACAGCTAAGCCGCCACCTGAGGTGACACTCCCAGGGCGCGATGATAGGCTAAGGTGATGACACAAACGCAAAGCAGGGTTCTCTTTGCCGCACCCAGTCTGAGACGTTACGCGCACAAATCAACAGAAGTTTCAAGAGCGCGGATATTCGCGGGATCTCTAGAGGCTCTCTCAGCAGCGCGCCGGCCTCATAGGATCAACAGTACAGGCGGCAAAGCAGCCCATCGAGTGAAGAATGGCAAGCCACTCATCGCCTGTTTATGCGGCGCGCCCGCGGCCAGAGCTATCATCGTGTAATCAGTTCCAGTATTAGTTTCCCGCGACTGATTACCGCAAGCCCTCTTTCGCGAGCTCATTCGCCACACTCGCGGGATCCGTAATTTCCGGTCGAGCCAGCAAGACTGTAACGAGACCCGAATTTGTATATTGTGTAACTTTCGTGCCGCCGTCATTGCCACACATGCTCGTCAGTCCTAGCAGTTCGGAAGTGCATCTCAACACGGCGCTGGCTCCTCTACAATTCGGGGCAGAACTTCTGGAGGTCGCCGCTCAAATTTGCTTGAAGGCTGCGGGAGAAAGCGGCCGAAACCGCCAACTCCTGACACGATATCGTACATGAAAATTGGTGGGCCACACTCTACACAGGCTGCGCGACCGCGAATGGCGCCACAGGGCTCGCAGGTTGCCAAGCGCTGTGGCCAGGCATCACCACAGGCGTCAATCAACGACGTATGGCGCACACTCAACGCTGCGGGCAATTGGAACCGATGAACCAGATGTGCTTTTGAGACATAACGGGAAATCACTACCCTCCAGCGAGGTCGGTGTACTTTGCTTGCTGTGTGGTTTCGCAAGGAACTTTTTAGTATAGCCCGCTTCCAACCACAGCCCCCCGCTCAAGGCTCTTGCCGGAATATGCGCACACCGACCTGCAAACCGTGTGTTCATATCCGTGCGGATACGCCGCAACACACAGAGCCCCATGATTCCTTGACCACCTGCCGAAACTCTCTCGTGTTATCTCGCGACGGACGAACCACCGCAATTCCGCCCAGGGGCAGGTTCTAGGGGTTGCCGGCGATTCCATAAGTGGGCTAACGTGGGTTTAAGTCCCAGTCCCCGAATAGGCGGATTCTGTCATATTGGGTGCCCGCGTAAGACCACCGAACCCCTCGAGCACTGACGCAAGTCTGGGATAAGACCCACATCAGCGTCGCTCGAATTGACGGCTTATCTGACTTTCCACCACTGATCCGCGACGGTGGTAATATACTTACACTCTCAGACCCGAGATATATACTAGATCAGCCTGTGAGTTGCGATACGGCAACCGGCCCAGCCTCACCCACTCCGAGTCATCGCGCCACATTTCTTTGAGAGCGCAATGAGCGCCTCTGCTGCCGCAGGCTTTCGCCGCGGGTTAGAGAGGTAGCAATATACAGGGGTGGCGTCATATACACTTGAATGCAGGAGGGTCGCAAATTGGTCTGGCTGTATCTTGGGCATTGGTCAGGCAATTCTTCATGAAAGAGTGGGCTTGCCTGCCATTTTTTCTGACCTAGAAATCGTGCAGCAAAGAGGCCTACCAGGATACGCGCCAAGTATTCTATACAGGAGCCAGGCCATAAGGCTTGCTGGCACGCTCATTTCATCACTCCGGATAATGTCTTGTGTAAGTGAGGAGAAAATGCTCCGAGCGTGATCTCGTTACGGCTCCTCAAGTACACCACAATCGCGAAGGCTTCGGACGCGCAAACCACCAATGCCACCCGGCGAAGAGTGCTCGACAGAGCATGGCCGTCGAGCCGAGCCGAGACAGCCTTATGGTGCGGTGGAGTCCAGATGCGCCCTTATGGACCGGATCAATCGCACGCAGCTTTCTTGGGGATGTAACAACGCCCAGGTACGACCCTGCCGCCTTAGCATGGTTAAAAATGCTACTTATATCTTCGCCAATGAGAACCGTGTGCCGCTAGTGACAAGGCCAGAGTCTTTATCTGTATAATTCGAATGATCGATTCACCGCTGTCGCCACATTGTCCATACTAGTCTGCGTTACAACAGTGTTTGGGGTCGCAGTATCGGGATGTGCACCTCATGACAGGGCTCGGCTTCCGCAGTCGGTTATTTTTCTCACGAGACGAGCGAGCTAACCCGAGCGGTCGACATGCCTTGGTTACCGCCATCGAATCCCACAACTAACTTAACTTCACGATTCGTCCTAACTCTGCCAACTACCTGAACGGTCGCATCTCAGGGCTGTTGTAAGGTGATCGCGAAAGCCTGCGCGCTTTGAAGCTTTTTTGGAACCCGCCGGCGGTAGACAAAGGGCGTTGCGACTGGTTAGATAGTCGGCGGTTTTACACAACGCCTTGATCTTTCGATGTGCTTGAACTGCAAATTCCACGGCCTCGGCAAGGGCCGTGCTCACGCGTGACCAGCTCGACACATCGGCAATAATTCTCAGCTGCACTTCTTGGCGTCGATCTCAAAAGCGCTCAGTGCGTTAATACTTACCTAAGGAAGCCGTTGCAAGCTCTGAACGCCTTAGGTGAAAAATGTTTTCGATGCATTAACGATCTCTGGTTTTATGTGTCTGCATTAGCGTTGAATGGTGAGAATAAATCAGGGTCATCTACATATTTTCGGGGCAAGAATACAAAGCAGCGATGGGAAGGGCGGACAAGCAACACACACCATAATCATCGTGTAAGCGTGCCACACGTGAGGGCGGCCGTCATATGATGTACACGCTTATTCGGTGTGAACGACCACCCTTCAACGAACGCTCCTCGCCACCACTATATGCAGATGAGACCCTGGAAACTTACCGGCGCACTGTATCAATATGCCAGTATTCCTAATATTCTAGCATGAGTGCAGCATATGGCAATGCAAAGACCAGTACCTGGTATCACGACCGCAGGGCATAGAAATGATCACGGGGCTGAAACAACTGGATGAGTAATTAACCACATCAACGTACCATGATCTGTGAGTGAAGAAGATGACACCCACAGCACTAGTGTCAGGCGACTCTTTGGTGCACAATAATCAGCAGCAAGCGTCATATAAGGCCCAAGCCGGTGACTCCAGAAAACGAACTCAGTTTCCCGGTGATCCCGCTGAGGGCCAAGTACGAAGTTGAAAAATACGAAGCGATGATAATTTAACCGAATCAATGCCGGTTTGTGCGCAAATGGGTGGCCTCAAGAGCTTCCATAACCACACGTCGCTGAGCTACCCATTGAAATACAAGCAATCAGCAAGCGCGCCTATAACACCCAGAGGAGGCCGCCTCGGTTGGGCGTTGCCCAACCGCTGTTTGGCATAAATAGTATAAAGACCGACGACAATTACCAAAACAGTCCCCAACACTGGAACCATGGCTGATAAGGCGTAGCAAACGCTCGCGCAGCTGGGAGGGTTGCTTAGGCAGCCGCAAGCCCGATGGCGCAAGGCAAAACTCCAAACGCGAGCGCGTTACGGCAAAACAGCAATGCCAGCAGCATATGCCGCATAGAGACACCCCGAGCTCTTAGTTCTCGGAACAATACTAGATCCATAAATCGGGCCGATTCGACGTCATACTTTATTCGGTCAAAAAGCCGTAAACATCAATTAATCACGGGGCGCATGTCATGATTGCCACAAAGTCGCCACCACACCCCGCACGAACCGGTGAAAAGACTTTGGGGTCATAGATTATGTAAACTCGCCCTCTGCGCGCGGAATGGCAGAGCCTGTGCTCGAATAAGTGGTCCGCCAAGATCGGCACACGGAAGCACTGACTTTTGCCGGGAAAACAACTCAATTCCATTCTAGTCGTTTAGATCGTGCAGTCAGCAAATACTATGGCATGCCAGCCATCAAATCCGCCGGGTAGCCAAGACCAAGCCAGCTTTCAACCGCCAGTCCCGGTAAGTGCTCTTGCGATGCTCGGTGCGCTAAGCGAGTCGAGGTATATTTCGCCCAGCAGAGACGAGTTGAGCCCGGTGAGAGCAGAAAAGCTGTTCCGGCCAAAGCCGACCACAGCACATCACCCCATAGGAAAGGCTGTATTTCAACCAGCAAGGAAGGAGAAAAGAAGAACTCATAAAGACAGCTCCGAGCACCACATCAAATTGTAGCGGCAAACCGGGAACTGCTGAAGGAATCAGAGAACCAACAGAACAACCCAAGCCGCAAATAAGCAATCAGTGAGGCCCGAGGTTTCTCTCATTCATCGTTCGAGCAACGCGTGCTCAGGTATCCAGCGTTGGGGTCTGCCGCATTCCACTATTGCACTGTGATTTTCCATGTTCAATAGTCATGGCTATTGGCCGTCTTAGCAAACCAAACAGTCCACGAAGAGACAGCAGCCCATACAACAGCAAGGGGGCCAACAACACTAGTACGTGCGCATGGGAAGCGCCGATTCAGCCAAAGCAGTTGGGGTATCCAAGATCACGTCGCGGAATGCAAGAGGGTATTCGCTTGGCGCCCCCGCTTCCGGTAAATGACTAGCGTGCCGCGTCCACTTCAATGTCCGCAACCCAACGAACCAAAACGCAAAAAAGTTCCAGACAACACGCAATGAATCGAGCACGCTACGCACACTCGTGGGAAAAGCGTCAGGGGTAACAGAGCATCGATGCGGAAATGTGAGCTTTGCCGCAACAAGGTGTAAGCGAAAGCCCACGAGCTGAATAGGCCTTGATGTGAGGCACGCGCGTTATCTCGGTCGCGGTGAACCAGAACAGACGCCTCTATACCGAAAAACTGACGCGAAAGCAAACTTCTGTTGTTTACTAGGAACCAGGACCCTGTCAGAAGTAATCACTAAATGTTCTGCCTGCCCCGACAGCCAATCCATTATAACGAGTCCTAGTAAGTCTATCTATCTTCGGTAAAGTATACGATCCAGACTGCATATTTAATTCGTGTTGCTATACATAAGAATCCTCCAAGGGCAGAAACTAGGAGCTCTTGCACTAGGCCCCTGGGCTCCATCGCTAACCAACCGCCTTATTTTTTTGCAGTTAAGGCCAGTTACCTGGTACTCTGCCGTATAATCTCAATTCTCAGTTTCTTGCGATCAACCAGCGCTTTGCACTGCCAAACACGGTTGTCCAGTAATTTGGTAGGAAACAAAGTTTCTGAAGAGAGCGATGATAAAGGGCGGATCAGATGAGAGTTCCTGTCAGGCGTCCATGGTTTAACGCAAGTACAAACAATGTCCTCCACAGCTCGCCTGCGCAAGCCACACTCAAGCCCTGGCCGTGTCAATGTCTATAAGACGCCGATGCATTTCGAACAGTCCTTCCCACCGTACTGCAGACATCCCAAACCGCCTCGCGTGTTCTTCATGTGGACCCTGAATCTCATTCCTGCAAAGCCACTCTGAGTTCCTAGACAAGGACGCCCCATTTTTGCCGTTCATCGCGGTTATTACACCGTATGGTCGTACCCAGTTGCCCGCCCAAAAGCCCGCCGACAGGCAGCGGGTAAAGTGCAAAGGTAACTGCTCGATGGCAGAGCCAGAACTGAACTGTAACCCAGAAGCTTTTGCCGGCCTCACTGCAACAGTTATACAATGGTAACACACCTAAACGTTTGCAAAGCCCTCGTAACTTCGCTGAAATTCAGGGTATGCCTTCAGCGCCAATGGCTTGCAGAAACTCTGCCGTTTGCGCCCGCCTGGCGCGACTTTCTTGCCTTTAAAGATGAGCAGGCCACCGTTAATTTCCTGTATTGCAGAAAGCACCACAAGCCCTTGTGGGACGTTGATACGTCCGCACAATGGCATCCTAGGCGTTCTGCCCAGCTAGGCTTTTGCATGTTCAAAACGCTCGGGCAAAAGAGCTATTCCGCATCAGAAAGACGGGGCGATTCGTCATGTCTCACTTTTCCCGGCGCTCGACCACCTCACATCCGAGCCATCATGCAAGACCTCGAGTCCTCTATGCAATGCTGCGGCGGCGATGGAAGCAAGGC
>Ga0163217_1076723_pt1 | contig 13108 bp, 11 predicted proteins | sample SynspAceP_FD_185933 | JGI IMG/M metagenome (GOLD analysis project Ga0163217, IMG submission 185933) | Saline lake microbial communities from Ace Lake in Antarctica - Synechococcus sp. Ace-P (PacBio error correction) | ecosystem: Environmental > Aquatic > Non-marine Saline and Alkaline > Saline ...
TTTGAGAACAAGGGTACCGAAGCGCCGTCTGGAGCGACCATCAGAACTTTCCATGGCGGCGTGGCGTGGTCGGTGGGACAGACTTCCCCGACGGATTTTTCCGCCGAGGGCGAAGAGGATTATCTGATACCACACGCTGACTCGCAAGCCATCGCAAGTGTTTTGCTGGAAGAGCTCAAGGTCGGCGACTGGCGCTATGAGCTGGGGCTGCGGCCCTGATTGGCAGGATATTGGATGCCAACGTATTTCGCGCGGGGTGGCGGCACAGACGGTCGCACAGCGGTACTCGGCTCGGCTGCGCGACGTGGCGCTTTGCGCCGGACTACCGCCGCTGCGCGGTAGCCTTTTCACGCTCGCAGCGCTTACCCAGTGCGGAGGAGCTGTATGCCTTTGGACCGCCACGCGGCGACCGGGGTCATCGAAGTGGGCGATTCCGCCGATCTGAAAGAAGGAAACGGGCTACAACATCGAGTTTCGGCCTGAGCAGCTGGCGGGCCTGATCCCCTACGACCTGAGTGTCTATCGTAATCAGATTTCCGACTTTATCTATATGGCTGATGCGGCCCGATCCGGGTGACGGAGACGCGAGTTCGAGTATCGCCAGCGTGACGCCGTGCTGCATGGGGTTGAAGGTGTTATAGTCTGGCAGGCCCACTGACGGTCTGAAGGTAGCCTGTTTTTTGGCGATAGGGTACGCGCCAAGCTCAAGGCGAACCGGCAATCTGCCCCGCATTCCTGCGAGCCGGTTGGCGTGCGTTTTGATCAAACGGCAAAATGCGGGTCTTTCCGGCAAGTGGGAAGCTTACCGGTGAAGGGCCCAGAGCCGCATCGCAGATGACGAGACCCTCGAACTTCGGGTTACACCATGTTGGCGCTGGTTTGAGCTACTCGCGTCAGGTGGCGAGGAACCGGACTACCTGCTGTATGCCCGCGCCAAATAACCTGCTGGACGAGATAAGCCCGCCAGCACTCGTCTTTATCAAGGATGAAGTGCTGCTGCCGGGTCGTAATCTGGACGGTTGGGGTTCAAGTTCGACTTTAGTCTCAAGGCGTAGCTTCGCCCGCAAAGCCCCGGTTATCCCCAAGCACGGGCTTTGGTCATTCTGTGGTTTATTATGCCTTCACTCCAGTTGGTGAAAGCGTAAAGGGTGATATAGGCCCTCAGGCGTCGCAGTGGCGAAACTCGCCTCTTGATCACGTAAATGGGCGATTGTTACCCAAAGAGAATAATAAAATGCGGAAAACCAAGTGGAAGGCGTTGCGGCGCGCCTTGACTGTAATGGGGGTTTTGGCTTCGCCGCCTTGTTGATCATGCGATGTGCGAATGCTCAGGTCAGCATGGAGTACGGGGCCCGATCTGCGTTACCGCTACGATGGGTTCGATATCAAATCGAAACCTCCAAGGCATCGACCTGCGCCTGGGCCTCAAGCCAAGGCATGTGGGCGACCAATTTCAGCGCTGTGCGAGCCTGGAAGCCGTTCGAGCAGTTTAATGACGGTTACAACGTGCCACCGTGCCGGCCGCAGAACCAAAAACACGCGAACTACCGGTGATCGCTGATCCCCGCGGCACCGAGATGATCAGGCCTATGTGCAGTACTGCGGATCCTGCGGGGTTGTTGCAGATTGCGGGCGGGTCGGCAAAGGAAAATCAGCTTAACAACGGGACGTTTATCAGCCACCCCGCAGGGCCTACGGGCAGAACCATCAGTCCATTCAACGGCTTTTACCCTGACGACAGTAACCGCTAGCCGGTTTTGGAAAGTTTGATACGGTAACCTGAATCGGGTGTCAGAGTGCTTGGCAAACGCGCGAGTAATGGGCGCGCCGACATGACTCGCAATTTCTATACCTGGGCTATCAAATTGATAGTGTCGGCACGCTGAAAACGCTAGTGGCGTTGCCTTGCTAGACAGCGAGCCTACCAACTCCGGTAGATACCTTACGGTGTGCGCTTGAAAGGCAATTCACCAATGCCCGGGCTGGCAGTTCTGTCTATGTGGATTACGCCATTCCAGCGCCGAGGTGCGAGCGTTGAATCCGAAGTGGCACGGTGGAACGACTGCATTTATAGGCGTTGCGCTGGCACCCGTTGAAAGTGCTGGTGAGGTTGAGCGGACCGCACACACTATCGCCGCCGGAGCTCAGACGGCTGACGGTATCAATCTGCTAACGACACGGAGTGGATGCATCGCTGACCACAAGTTCATCACCACTCTGTCGCAAATACCTTCACAGCTGACAGAGCTGTTTCTGGTCAACCCCAGCCTTGGGACAAATTCACGGCTGGAAGTCTTTTCTGCCACAGTAAGCAGGCAGGTACCCAAGATTGAGGCGTTGACCCTTCTCACGGTACTATCTATGACTACAACGCTGATAGCGGCTCCGCCAATTACGGTAATGGCCTGGACCTGATGCTGGAATATAAAGGGGTGCCCAGACCACCTTCATTGCGCCTGGGCCGATACTGGGCGGATGAGTTGGGCAGTGATGCGACGCCGCACCTCGTTTATATGTTGCCTAAGCTCTAACGGGGGAAGCTTAATTGATCGAAGGCCGCTCAATTGAAAAGCGGCCTTTTGCTGCATTGCAGGTATGCCGATCAGTCGTAGAAACTCACCAGGCCTGAAGCCAGGTCGTACAGCAGCCGCAATCTTGACCTCCCCCTTGCGCTACCATGTCAGCAATGATCGCTGTTTTGGCCAGAAATCTTGTTTCCTTGTTCAACAGACGTTCTGTCTGGCCACCGCGGCGACAAAGCACTTGTTCCCTGATGTGCCCTGCCTTGATCTCGGTAACTGCCGCTACGGCGGTATTCAGGTTGGCTGCATGTCGGTGATATGCCCCAGCTTGACGTCGTCCACGGCGGCTTTCACTGCACCGCAGTCACTGTGGCCCATGATCAGAATCAGTTTTGGAAAGCCGGGAAACCTTCAAGCAAGATTCGATACTGCAAAGGATATCGGTAATTAACGAAGTTGCCGGCGACGCGGGGCATTGAAGATAATCCCCCAGGCCCTTGTCAAAAATCAACCTCCGCAGGTTTGGCGGGGAGCCGATACAACCAAGCACATGGCGTAGGGTGTCGTCCCAGGGCGGTACGCTTTATATCGCCTAGATGATCACGGTATTGCGGTTTGCTTTCGAGAAAAACGTTGATTGCCGAACTTTTTGAAATTTTCCTTGATTTCAAAATCCCGGGCTCACAAATTTGGGATTTGAGTTCGCGCAAAAATGGTTTTTTCTTTTGCCAATCTGTGCTGGGTAACATCGCCCATGGCTAACCTACGCGCTTTGGCGCAACACATGGACTCTCTGGATATGTGAGCGGTCCTTGCAGGAGGGAGTTTCGACCTGTTGATTACTGTATGTTCTCGGGGATGTTTCGAGCGGTATCATCCACGGCTTCAAGAACTTGCCCCGCGGCGCAGGCGGCTCGCACGATTTCGATGCATCAATGGGCATCAGCTGGATTCCAAAAAGAAATACGCCCGGTTGGTATTTTTGCTTCTGATTGCGCTGATCATGGTCGGGGCATCATGTCCCGATGGTGATCTTCTCTGTTTCAACATCGGTCTGGTAGAGCATCCTGCAACTATCTGGCTGAAGGCCTGGTTGCCGGCCTTCCTGGTGGTGCGTCGAACCATTTTTTTTTTTGGTTAACCATTGTAGTGCGTTGGTGCGTTATCTGGTTTCTAAGCTGGTAGTTGCGGAGTAATTCTTTCCTGAATCTTGCTCCTGTCAGTACCGGAGCGTTGATAACGCTGCAGTGCTGCCAGGGTTTGCGGCAGCACTGCTATCGCGATTCAAGCCGACGCCTCGGCCTCGTAGTTGGCGGTAGGAATGTTTTCAGGGTGGCGTGCGATTTAGCAGCATTTCGGCCTTGAAGCGTTGTCGCGCTGGCGTGTAAACACGGCTGCGGTACCCAGTAGATTCGTGCGTTTGCTCTCGGACAGGGCAACGATCCGCGGCGTATGAAGATAATCTTCGCGGACGAACAGCTGGGCCATCAAGTACATCCCGAATTCCTGATCAGCGAACAGCCCGATAACAGGCGTTTGACCTGGCGAAGGCGGCTGCCTCGCTGGTGTATTCAACCAGCACGCTGACCATCTCCCAATGGAATGGATGGCGCGGCCCAGGGCGTGGCTGGCCGCATCGGACATACCAGGGCGAATTTTCGGTAATACCCTCGAGCTTTCTGCGTCAGTGAAAAAGGGGTACAAGTCGCCCATAAAAAAAAAATGGCCTTTGGGGGCTTTTCCGGGGCCGGGGGGGTCCCCCCCCCCATGCCCGTAAAAAAAAACTTTTCCCCCTTTCCATCCTTTTCCCTTTTTGGCGGGGCCCCCCCCCCCCTTGGGCCATAAAAAAACCGACGTGCAATTCCGCCAGGATCACCAGCTTTTTTCCTGGCGCGCGCAATTTGGCCATACGCTCGTCCAGTAGCGTCTTCCATCAAATCCGGGCCGAGACTGGCGCTGGCTTCCAGTACGGCGTGCCCCATCGCCTTCTCAGCCAGGCGGCGGACCCGGGGTGGCACCATTGGGCGGCGTTTCGATAAAGGGCGCGACCTGCTCGCCCTCAACGACCATATTCTTGAAAGTTGCGCAGAAAAACAGCCACACTCGATCAACCAGGCCTGCCCCAGATTCCGCAGCAGTGGCACACACTACGACTGACACTGGAGCAAATTGCGGTAGGGATCTATTCAATCGAGAACCCCGCTCATGCCGAGTATAACCGATGCTCTATGATTTGATGCTTCGCCATGGTAGATAATGATGATTCTGGTGCTGAGACTCGCAGAAGGTAGGCGCTGGCCAGATGTCGATAGATCGCGATCCGCCAGCCATTTTGTCTGGGCTCGCGCAACGGGCACATAGGTAGAGAGCGGGTATCAAGTCATGAATCGGGTCCCTTGGCTGCAGGTGATACCGCATGTGAAGTCAGACCTGTCTCCGCTGGGTCGCAATTGCACACGGATATTGCACGCAAGATCACTTGCGAGAAAGCATAGCACCTGGAGTGTATTTCACTGTCTGCACGCACCGACCGCCGAGAGCCAGGCAATCAATCAGAAAGATATAAGTACTCGAACGTTTCGCGATCTAATTATGGCCGGCCTGGAAGCGATATTCAGCAATTAATTGATTCAGCCTTCCTACACACTCACCGCTCAGCCTCTGAGGACGTGTGTGATATATGACGTGCATCATCAATAATAATTAGAGCCGCAGCGAAGCAACTCTATGTCTAAATCATATCTGAATTATCTTGAGGTATCTTCTGAAACATGAGTGAGAAATGTCTCGATTCGCTTTGCACATAATGATAGCGAGCACATAGCGGGACATGTAATATCATAGAATTGAGGGGGAATATTTGGCACACGCTTGAGGCAACGACTATCAGAAGCAGTATGAAGCCCACGCAAGCAGTACATATTCAGGTCTCATCCAGCGAGAGAGAAAAGTCTCCCCTAGCAACAAAAAATGGCCTAGCCCTTCATGGCGCCTTCTATTACAAAGGAGAGTTGGTTGTCAAATGAATTGGACAAGCAAAGCTTCCATGACTTCGGAAAGTGCATTCGGACTTACTTCTATTTGGAATCGTCAGTTTTGGAAGCGACATTCTCAAAGGCGATATCCTGCTCATCAAGACGAAAACGAAGGTCAAAAAATCGCTTGGGTCGGCGGAATACAATTCGAAACTTGCCACGAGCCGACTGGGGTCAAAAAATCAAAAGCCTAATTCACTAGCGATTACCTTTATTTATTTTGACCACCTGACTGAGTACATCCATTTTTTGAAAAAGTAAAAAAAAGCGAGCCCGGAATTGCTTGGAGATAAGCTGATGCCAAAGTCAATCACAAATCTTAGAACCGATTTAGCTAATTAAGCGAGAACGGAGGCGCAACTTTTTAATCGCTGAAAATCAAAAAAGACACTGGCTCAGATGGATCATGAAAATCCAATGTTTGATCGGCTCTACTTACCGCAGATCGGATCAAAGACATTGCTCATGAAATCCTTCAAGGTCCAGTAGGTTGACTAGCCCTTTGCATCATATTTTGGAAAGTAAACGTGCTGGAAAAATGGGCTTTTTCGCTAGAAAAAATTACCGTTCCCTCGGCGTCATGGGATCATTACGCACCCGAAAAAATGTTTGACTTTTGATGTTTCCGTCTTAGCTCTCAAATCCGGAAATGGATTGATCTTGAAGGGAGGTTCGGATGCGAACATTCAATTGGCAATTATCCAATTGGATTCATCAGGTTTTTGGACAAGCATCAAAATCCCAACCGATGCTTTCAATGTTGCCAGCTTGATCGCAGCTGCAACCAAAGCTTTACTGAAGCGGTGGGATTGTGGATGTAATTATCCCACGAGGATCTCAGAGTTTGATCAATTTCGTTCGGGGAAAATGCAAAAGTCCGCGGTGATCGACACCGGAAAGCCGGCCATTCGTGGCATACGTATGGGAATGAGACGGCAGAATTTGACCAAAGCCCAAACGATTATCCTCATGCTCCAACCCGCCGACCAAGCGTTTGCAACTCCCTTGGACTGCCTGATTATTCAGAAAAGTCAATTGAAGAATCTGAATGAAGTTTGATTCAAACCCTATTAGAAAAAAGAGTGGAGAATCTTTGTGCTGATGCTGATTCTTTTGAAGCTTTGGCTCCAAATCCTAAGATTAAGCCTTTGCCAATAAAAGTTCACTTTGGAACAGAGTTTCTCAGTCTAAACTGCCATTCAAAACTGATCGAGAACCTGGGATGAAGCCTTGATCATATGGCAACTTCTTTCCCAGCATTCTGAGCTATTATTCCGAAAATCTGAAACAACATCAAACCGTTTTTCTCGCCTGAAGTCGATGCCGGCTGCCGTTTATGTGGATGCTTCACGGCTTTTAACGATGGAAATCAATTGGCCTTGGGCGCAGAAATCGGAATCAGCATCCAAAAGCTTTCATGCCCGTGGTTCCCATGGGACTTGCCGAACTCTGCAGCTACAAAATGGTGGTGCGAGAAATGGGCAGGTTTACGGAATTAATAGGTTTTGAGATTGGAAAAGTTGAAAATGAGAAAAAGTTAGAAAAAGTCAAAAGTTCAAACGTTTGAAAAGGTGGAAAGGATTAGACTTCCCTTTTGGAATACGGGTTAAGCTTTGGAATTGAAGTGTGGGCTAAAGTGGGTTGGGGGATTTTTTGAAAAAGCTAAAGTGAGAAGCATTAAAAAGATTGAGCTTAGAATTCAGAACATTAAAATCTGTTCTTCCAGAAAGCCAGACTCAACTCTAAAACAAGACATTTCTACGTAACTTAAATCACAGAATTATGATGCTGCTATTATTTCTGAATTTTCGATCTAAAATGAAAGACTACTTGGATCAAGTGAAGAACAGCGCGAAACCCTAATTTTGAAACGAGGGACGGGTAAAGGGGCGGTAAATTCAAATTTCATTTGGAAGAGTAACAACTCCTGATGGATAGATGCACGTGTTGAGCAAAAGAAAATGCCAAATGGCTATTTGGAATCAATTGATCATATAAATCAGGGAAAACCGTCGGGTAGAAACACTCATTGAAGAATGAAACTTTGACCTTACGGAAATGGCTGGCTAGAATTACTTGGAGTTGGCTGCAGGATGATAAAAAAATACTCCGAAAGCTCAAATGATGTTTATTAAAGCTATCAAAAGAGAACTTATCCACTGGAATAAGGCAACCAGAACCGTTAAAAATTTTGATTTGGCCGGCTACTGGTCAAAGAAGATTTGACCTTAGTCGCATCGAACGATCTTATAAAATTGAGAATGGGAGAATTTAATCATTTTTGCATGCAGATATCATTATGATCGATTGAGCGGGTTTTTGGATTAAAAGTTGAAAACCTTGCGATGTTGGAAGGTTTCATTTGCTTTGCAGCGTCACCTGTCAACTATTAAGAATCAATTTTGAACTAGTCCATTTTTTTTTTCCGAAATCTATTTTTTTTGATCTCCTAGTTATGAATGCCTTATTTTCAACCACCAAATAAACCACCCAAAATGAAACGTCTCGCCTCCTCAGCTTCCGGAAGCGGCTCCCATGCCGAAAAAATCAATGGAATATTTCAAAAACTCTGAAAAAGCCGAATCGCGGCTTGGTGGCTTCAAATAGAGCAGATGCTTTTGGTCCTGGAGCGCGCTAAGAAGTTTGAGGTTCCCACTTTTCACCTTCAGCCGTAAAGAAATGGAAGCAGGGATATTGTTGAAAAGCTTCAAGGCAGAGAAGATCGTTGGTGATTTTGGAGGGTTCTCTTTTGAAGATTCCTGGGAGGACCTTGATTCCGAGCTTTTCCAGATCACATGGGTAAATATCCATCGGCCTTGCTCCAAAAATAACGGAGGAAAGGGAATGTACGGAGTCATGTGCACCAAGCGGTCAAAGCAGCGGGAGATACTGAGACTGGTATTACATTCACTTGGTCAATGAGCACTACGAGAGGGGAAATTATTTTTCCAAGCGGCAAACGTCAGTTTCCACAGCGGGATACACCAGAGACGATGCTGCCAAAGTCCCCGCATTAGAGCATCGGTATTTCCCCAGAGGGTGAATTGGAGTTTGGTTTAGGGGGTGGAAAGTGAGAAGGTTTTGGAGGGTTTGGAGGTTGGAAGTTGGAGGTTTGGAAGTGGGAGGTTGGAGGTTTGGAGTTTTGGAAGTTGGAAGTGGGAGGTTGAGGTTGGAAGTTGGAAAGTGGGAGGTGGAGGTTTGGAAGTTGGAACGCTAATCGTAAATACACTTTTTTAATTTTCCAATTTTTTATAAACGCTTCTCGCGATCTCGCTTTTAGTCACTGAGAAAAATGCCTACTCAAATGGCTAAGACTATAACAATTATACCAAATCACACCAGAAGGATTGGCTCAAAAGATAATCCCTTTGATGCCTTGGATCTATAACAAGTTGACTACTTGAATTAAATAAGAAAATCACCTATAATAAACTGATAGCCTTCCGATTCCGGGCAGATTCAGCTATATAGTGATAGCAAATCGTTTTGTGCCTCAATGCAAAAAGACGAAAAGTGGCAAGTAAGAACGAACATTGACTGTATAAAGACAGACATCGAAACTAATCAACCAATGCGATCGGGACAAAAAGAAAAAGGTCACCGCATGAGAATTTTTTATTTGAATTTCGCCAGCGCACAGCAAGCACATTAACAAAGCCGCATAAGCAACATCCGCGCAAGAGCTTTGCAAAAGAGCTTGCCTTTCCTGCCACGACCTTTAATTATCCGAATTGACTGTAATTAAGCAATGAGGGAGTAATGTTGAAAAATATGCGTTCATATTTTTCGATATCAATATTCCGATTAAGTAATTTTATGAATCTGAATATCACAGAACAAGATAAATATGACCTGAGTTAGGAGCTTTATCTTCAAGGAAGTCAATAAATCGTTCAAGACATCTGCGTAAGACCGGAATTAAGTAAAACCCGATTAAGCGAGTTAAGCAATAATGTCAATACGAAAACTTAAGAGTTTGATGACTTTACTTGATTGCTTAGCAGATCGATGTTGACTCATGTGAAGGTGCTTAATGAAAGTCTGAAGGATTTGGAACTAGTAAAACGTAACGGAATGATAAAGTTTCATTTTACTTTGTTCAGCAAGACGCCAAATTATCGGCCAGGAGAACTTTTCTACAGCTGATGGAAGCAATAGTCGAGTTGGTAAAAATGGTTATGAGGCCGATGCTCGATAATTGTAATATATTTTTTTTGAAAAATCATCGATGAATTCAAGAAGATCCATCCATTTACATTATAGATACTGGAATTGGCATGACGAGTGATGTCATTAAAAAGATTGGATGAAGATTGAACAGATATAAACTCCAGAACTCCCCTATCTGATGGGGGCAGAATAAAAACTGGCGCTAAAGGAATAGGGAGATTTTGCCTTTGATAGATTGGGGTTAGCTTTTCCAGAGATGTTTAAGTTTTGAAAAACGTTGAAGGCTCAAATTGGAGTGTTAAATGGAGCGACTTTGATAAAGTGGGAATTGCATCATGAAGTGAAAGCAGAATCTAAATAATGAGAATAATCTTGCATAAAAACTGCGTTTGCTTCAACCAATTCCAAGGGTTTTCGAATAACTTAGTTTAATAGAGGAACCCATTTTGGTCAGGAACTTTCTAAAAATAAAACCCTATTACGGATGACTGGGATGAGGATAGTATAAAAGCTATTTTGATAACCTATGAGGTCCTTATCCCCCCTCCAAGAGCATACCAGAGTTTTGCATACAAAGCCTTTTTTCAACTCGAGATATTGGTGAAATTGACAAGTAAATAGTGCTTATTATGATGAATTTTGACTACAAAATTTCCAGCAAAATATTTATCGGCTGATGCAAATACGATAACCTTAGAAATAACCCGAAATGAATTAGATGTTGAGGAATTAGAGACCGCTATAGTGAGGTCTTTAATTAATGAACCTCATGAAAAAATTTCCTTATAACACTCCGGCAGACTTTTAAGAAAAAATCTTTCACATTAGTAGTCGATCAGTGATTGTCTGGTTTTCAAAAACGCATAGATGAGAATTAGTAGAACAAATTGGAAAGTTTGCCTTCACCTTTTATTTTTAAAAAATACAAATCGACTCAGAAGAATAAAGAACGAGCGATTCCCCCTACAAAAAACATAATCCGCCTGCAAATAGGAAAAGGCATGGCTTTTAAAAAAAATTTGGGGTTCAAAAATATTTTCGGGATTGATTTTCGGTGAGACCTTATGGAGAAAAATGGTCAGGATTGGCTCAGCCTTGGCGAAAGACAGAACAAAAGCCTGGTGGTGCCGGCAAAAAATTGGAGCTATAGAATTGGATCAAAATCAAATTGCGCTGGAACATCAATATATCAAGCATTGCTAACATACGTTTCAAATAAATCAGGTCCTGAAGGTATTCAGGAAAATGATGTTTTTTGAATTGTTTAAACCTCATAATTAAAATTATTTCAATTTTTGAGCGAGACGTAATGTTGTAAATGTACTCACTGCAGGTTGGCAAACCAGAACGATATAAAGACTAAAGAAGAAAAAAGAAAGGCTCAGGAAAGAAGCAAGATAGGAATCTAAGGAAGAAGATGAGAAAAGAAATCTACCAGAAAAATGGTACGCAAACCGATGATGATGACACAGACAAGGACAATAAAACACAGAAACAGAAAACTTACTCGCGTCGAGCGGCTAAAATATATGAACGGAAATAGAGGAGAAAGACGAGGGATTAGACTGCTCAGAGGTTTGGCAAAGTGGGGATTGTATTTATGTTATTCCTCTTTCGCTCTAATGAATTAAAAGGGGTTTCGACGAGATTGACTCCAAGAAACAGATTTTTCTGGTTACTGAATTAAAAAATTATCAAACAAGAGGATTTTAAAATCCAGTCAATAAACAAGACAATCTTTTTTATATGATTCTAATTATCAAGGAGAAGGAAACTTATAGTAAAAACATTGGGCTGGAGTACCTCTTTAAATACTTTGAAGAGAGAAAAAGCAACAAGATCTAATGTGGAATTGTGGGCAGAGTATTTTTGAAAGAATTTTGAAAGACCCACATGGAGCAATGCCTTTAAAACAAAAGAAGTGAGTGGAAAGTGAAGCTCAAAGGCTCTAAAAGATTCATCAAACATTATTCGTCGCTTTGATAGTTGATTTAGATGCCTATTATTCCCATAATCTGTTATCACCGAATTTCTCGTTTCGGCTTTTTAAGGAGAAAAAAGGTAATTATTCAAGGGGGGGGAGGTTTACCATTGAGTTGGGGAAAGTTTATAAAGACGAAATCCGTTGAAATTATTTTTTTAGTGTAGACGGTTTGTGGATTGCACGAGAATACAACCTAGACCGCCGGAAAAAGAATAATTTGAATTCAACGAGTTCCTCAAAAAGAGATAGGAAAGGAAATAAATATTGGAAAAACTGGAAGGGATTATAACATTGTGAAATCTGTTTATTCAAGAATTACATTGGAGCACAATTAAAATTTAACTACATCTTTCGGATGTTTTTTTTCTTATTGGGATCGTTTAACACCAAAAAGAAGGGGATAAAAAATAATTTTGTTATGTATAAAATTGGTTATGTAGATGAAAGAACGAAGGAACAAAGAAACTCTTTCTAACCAGTATTTAAAAGATGATTTTTGAAGTGCTTCTATTGATAACTGAACAAAACTGAAGTTTGAAATTCTTTGGTGGAGATGAAATATATTTTAATTCAGGCTTGATATTCCTGGTTTTTGGACTTTCGTTTAAGTGAACAAAGGGGGTTAGTTGACTTTCAACAGCAGCATTTAGGTCGATGGTAATTCAGGCGATGGAAATTTATATTACGTCCACTTTGTTGTACTGAACATCCCATGAAAACTGTAATGCACTGGAAAAATCAATATGACAAATGGCCAATTTGGTGAATGGCAAGAAGAAATGTTAGGGTTAATAAGTGGAGATTTTCAAACAAGAAAACTGAGAAACAAAATTGCAAGCAGTTAAATAAAAGTCGATTTTCTGAGATGGCAGAGAAATGAGTTAGCAAAGCCTTGAGGAGAAGAGGAGTGCAGATGGATACTTGAGCCCGATAGAGGAAGAGCAAATACGTAGACGATTATCATTTTTTTAGACAAAATAAACCGTTGGGGCAGGAAAAGGGCATATATCCAGAATAACATTTATTCTGAGAGATAACCAATACAAGGGCTGGGATGAATTAATAGTAAAACAGAGGAGATGTTGAAAAAATACCCACAAATAATAAATGCAACAGCCCTTTCAGAAGAAACAACACCTATTCGGAGAGCAAAACCGTGCAGACATGGCCAGCATTAAAACACAGCACCTACTTAAAAACCCTTAGCAGACGATTTTTTAAGGAGGGCGGTGGCGGGTAAATTTGTGATGGATTAGATACGCTAAGGATAAGAATAGTATACCGGATTGACCACTTTGTGCCGCAGAACAGAACCAAGTGGCTTTTGCACATTACTATAAAGTCAAATTATTACTACAGTCTTACAAACTACAAAACTTGGTTTATCTGTCGTTACT
>Ga0163217_1116700_pt1 | contig 13108 bp, 19 predicted proteins | sample SynspAceP_FD_185933 | JGI IMG/M metagenome (GOLD analysis project Ga0163217, IMG submission 185933) | Saline lake microbial communities from Ace Lake in Antarctica - Synechococcus sp. Ace-P (PacBio error correction) | ecosystem: Environmental > Aquatic > Non-marine Saline and Alkaline > Saline ...
CACAGTCGTACGCGACTTTCATGGCTGGAGAACTCTTGTCTTGGCCAGCCCACGCTGAAATCCTCGCGTCGCGGCCAATGACGCGCACCAGATCGAAAGTCGTGGCGGCAAGCTGCGCGAAATGAATGCCCTTGGATCTCTGCCGGCAAGATGGTCCGCAATCCAAGACTAATTCCGCTAGCTTTAAGCGACAATGAAAAGGCCGTTTCTCGCACCGGGGCCTTTTCTTTTGAACGAACCGACTGTCAAAAACAGAATTTGCGCGCGTATCGTTTGACCAACAGGAAACTGCATGTCAGACGTGCCCCGCCATCACCAAATCAGCTGGCTGCTGATCCTGTTTTTGCTGGCCTTTTCCATCTGGGGCCGCACATTTCTGTGACGGAAATCGCGCTGACGTAAATGCCCCCCGTTTTTTGGATCGCCCACCGTGTGGGCCCTCGCACGGCCGATGTGATGATCCCGAATCTGGGGCCTACGCGGGTTCCGCCTGTTTTACAACGCCGGGCCGACCAGCGCAGACAATCGCCGCGGTGATCTTCAAATCGGGCCGCCAGCCCTCTGCGGTGGCCGTTTCAGGCTTGCCTCCGCGCGCTGGGGGCACAAACGTGACGTCGGGGTGCGGGGTCAGATTGCGGCAACCGGCTGATCCTCCTCGCTGGCCATTTTCTTCGTTCCAGGCGGAAGCGAATGAAGCCCCGCGCAAGGCAATCGGGGGTTTTTCATTTAGGTTTTCTCGGCGTCGTCATCCTGATCGGTGCGCAGGCTTTTGAAAGCACACGGGCCACCAGCCGCTTGAAACCCAAGGGCGGACTGCCCTGCTTGGCCGCGGCGGGAATGCATGCCACCAGTTTTACTCGTGATGCGTCGCCTGCTCCGCGATCGACGCCATCGGGCTCGCTACGGCCTCCTGCCTAATCATCGCACACTTTCAATCACATCCCCATGGCCCTGACTGTCGAGGGGAGCTGCGCCGCCGTCGGCCCACGATCCTCGCTGCCTGGGTGTTTCTTGGGGTTCCTCCCCATCCGCCGGCTGCGAAATTCTAAGCGTCGATGGTCCGAGTACGCAGCGCGGGACCGGTCTTCATGTCCCACTGGTGAACTACCAAGTACCTTGGTCCTGGTCCGTCCTGCCTCGGCGCGCTTGTGCTGAACGAACCGCTGCACCCTCGCGCTTTATGCGATGGTGCTGATCCTTAGCCGGGCCGTTCGCACGTCAAGCCAATACGGAGCCTTTCCGCCGCCTGCTGACACGCGCCGCGAGTCCTTGATTTCCCAAATTGGCCTAAATCCTCGGCCGAAGGCATCCCTCAACGGCCCATAGAAATTTGCTAAAGCCGGCAAATCAGAGCCCAGGCCGCCCAAGCAGGTTTCCCGCCAGCCGGCCCTAGTTCTCAACTCAAGGGTGCGACAGCTGCCGTTACAAGGCATCCAACCACGGAATCGACTGCTCGCTTCATCAGCCCTGCATCCTTCATGCTCGCATGAACACGAAACCAGCGGCCTCGTTCCGGATTTGCGGGATGAAGCAAACGCCTTGTCCCGCGTTCCAGCTTCGGCCTGCGCGAATGGCGCCTTGGAACCTGCGGCGTCCTTCGAAGCGGCACTTGACCGCTGAAAAACGCCACGTTCTTAAGCGCTGCGGCAACGGGCCCTCAAAGCCTGTTTCAGCCAGCTCGAAGACGTCCTTTTTCCGAACCGGATCTCTTCTGCTAGAATTGAGCCCCGCATCAGCCCCCGTCGCGGTGGTAAGCGTGGTCAGTCCCATGACAATATGTTCTGACTGTTCGACGCCCAGTATTGAACCCGCCTTCCACGCAATACGTTCGAGCGACATGCGATCCCCGACACGGGTCCCGCTCGAGCCGCAGCCCCTTGCTTGCAGAAAAGTTTGTTCAAGGCCAAGGTTGCTCATCACCGTGCGACCCAAGGCGTTTATTGGCCAGCCGGTCTTCGCGCCCAACGGAACGCATGGAGCGCCCATAAATTGATCCCCGGTCGCCGCACTTTGCCGTTTCCCGTCGATCAGATACCCGATCCGCGTCACCGTCCAGTACAGATGCCGACATTGCGCCGTGGTTTCGAACAACCGGCAGCCAGCCGCCCGTCCAGGGTGGTAGAGCCGCAATTTTTTCGTTTATATTGAAAACCGTTGGACGACACACCGTTCTCGATCACCTCGGCCCCAAGCTTCCCACAGTGTTTTTCAAGGTTGCGACGCGGGTGGCGGCCCCGTTTCCCGCAGTCAGTCCGATTTACAACTTCAACCGTCGACGCAATCCCTGCGTGGAACGAGGATTTGGACACCGCTCTTTAATACGAAAAAGCTGACCGTCATCGATCGTTTGGCCACGACCGATTTTTTGGTCGGCGGGTTCCATCTCTTACGCACCCGCGATCAGGGCTTTCCGATTCTCTGCTCAACGCATCGCCTTCTAGCTTGAAAACCGCGTCGGGCCGAAAAACCTTGATACTCATTATCCCGTCGCCGGATTTGTGACTGGGCCGAATATGACACCAGATCGGCCCGCATGGACGCGTCAGCAAGCCCCCCACAGCCGCGTCCGGCACGCCAACAAAAGAACGTTCATCCCGGGATGTCAGCCCGCCCGTCAAGCGCGTTTTTCAAACATATAGCCCGAAGGCGCGTCGGTCCCCTTTGCGATAACGACGGCGCCGCACCCCGTCGCGGCTGCGCTGGAAATAGCGACCGACAAGCGGGCCCCCCGGATTTTTTTAATGCGATCTCGGCCTTGTTCCCAATCGGGTAGAACGTTTGCCCGTCGCGATACCGTGCAATTCAAAATAACTTTGTCATAAAATGCTCCAAAAAATAGGCGGCATGCAAAAGCAACCGCTTGGCGGGTTGTCCCTTCGACGTCATGCACACGGGAATCATTTTGCACACCTGCCTATCCTGCAAGCGCACGGCCGATTGATTCCGGCGCCCGGTCCTGCGCCTGCGTGCATTGCCGATCGTACCGATGAACCGTTTGCCGCGATCCCCAAACAGAGGATTTGGCGATCCCCAGGCTGTGAAACAGGGCCCCTCAGCCGCGCTAACAGTTTCCAAGATTGTGCTTCTGGGTTTTTCTGGCCAACCCGGGATGCGAGGGTCTGCAGAATGGGGCACTGCGGGGGATGGGGCCGCCGGAGCCTCCAGCAGGGCCGATTTGCCGTTCCAGCGGCGTCCGTAGACAATCGCAGGGCACAGATTATCATAAGCGCGGGTCCAGATGCTCGTCGCTTGGGTCCGCCCCCTTGGGGCGTGCATGAACAGACCAGGCAGCCGAGGCGTCGGTGGCACAGAAAGGCGGCAGCGCGGGATCAAAGGTACAAGCCGACACAATCATGGTTCGACGCAGAATTGGCCCCGGGCGCTAACCGCAGTTTGGCCACTAGCGGACTTGGCGCGTGGTCGATAGAGATAGGCGTGTGCAGACCCTGCCCCCGCAACGGGCGGATAACGGGCGCTTGTGCGCGCTATCTCTCGGATCGGGCACGAAAATCGGCAACGGGGGGGCGCGTGGAAATGTCGCTCCCAATGTCCAAATATCCGCGCACCATGGCGGCCACCACGCCTTGCCCCCTGCTCGACGCGGGTCAGGGCACAGCGGCAGCCAATGGCCTGGCCACCGTCAGAAAAGCTTATCGGGTGGTGGTGTTTCCAGAAATTACCATGATCGAGGGCGTCCAGGCGGAAAGAACCGGCAATTGCGGCACGGGGGTGCAGTCCAGCGCCGAGCCAAGCGCTTTGCGGGGAATGTCGGCCGCGGGCACGACGCGGCGGGCGACTCGCTGGGGCAGAAACTCTTGCAGGTGGGGGTGAACCAGCCCCCACCCGCCGCAAGCGGGCACAAACCGCAGCATCAGGCCGCGCAGGCAATCTGGACGAGAGGTCTGAAATAGTCGGCATTGCTCACAGCCTGTCTTTGGGATCCACCGCAGACCGGCGCGCAACGGCAAACCGACGCTTTGGCGGCCAATCTGGCCCGATCACGGCAGCAATCTCTGTCGCGTCAAAACTGGGCGGCGAAACCAATGCAGCCAGTGCCACGGCATCGCGGGTGGCTGGTACGGGACGGGGTTATCGACGCTGTCCAACACGACCCTTCTTTGGCGGAGCCCCACACACTGGTTTTTTGGGGCCCATTCTTCATCGGCCAGTCCCCGAGGCTCTGTCCGGGTGGGCGAACACAACCGCAGCGGTCATCCTTTGACGCCGCACCCAAAGCGTTTGTTTGGCAGAGGTCGCCACAAAATCAAAATGCGGCGCTGCGCATCCTTAGTGGCGCGAGCTGTGGCGCAGTGGCATCTGACGCCGGCCGACCACATAGGATCAAGGACCGCCCATTTGATGCAACTTTGATCCGCCAGCCCGCCAAAAAAGGCGATGCGAAATGGCTTTCGTTGCCCTCAGATAACCAGTTTTCGGGATGCGGACCATCTTTTGCGCGGTCGCTTGATTGCGGGTGCATCATCCCGGGCGCGCATCAATTCACAACCCAAGCTTCGCCCGGGGCCACGGTCAGCTTTTTCGAATAGGACAAAAACTTCCGCATCGCTTTGCCGCTCAGCAAGAAATACGATTCGGGCGACGGTTCGGCGGGCCAAGCGTTCGAAGCAGGTTTCAGTCGGCTTCGTCCCCCCCTGACAGCTCATAGGGCGGGATGGCCTCGGTCACGCGGTTCCTAGGACAGAAAAATGCGATTCAACGTCGTCATCCTACAGGGCCGGGTCCAACGCTGGACTTCTACGACGATTATTAAAACACGATACGTGCCGTGACGCCAGCGGGTTCGGCCCTTGAGGCAAACGGATCTCGACCCTCAACAAGGTATGATCGCGCAGGGAAATCCGGTCCTAGAGGTTCAGGGGCCCGCCGTCCGCTGGCGCACCGTTTTTTCGGATGGGTGCGCAAGGCAAGCCGCGGTGGTCAACTCGTCATAGGATCTGGGCCTTTGCTTGTCTCAACCTGCAACATCCTAGAACGTTTCGCGCCGGATTACCAAAGCAGAACACGGTGGACCAGCCATCAAAGGCGACAGAAACGCCGGTTAGTTAGACGCGGGTCTGGACACCATCGCGGTAGAACAATATTGCAAACGGCCGATCTTTGGTGGTGCGCCGTAAACCACGCGGGACCCAGCGGGGGCTTACGGACCTGTGGTGTGGGATAGTAGGTAGCACCGCCCCCGTCCAGCGGAATGGTGCCTTGCCATCCAAAAGGCACGCGGCAACTTTTCCGACCTGCGTGTGGCGCGCGTTTTTTCGGCGATCACTTCGTTTTTGCGGTGCATTCATAACCAAGGTGGGTAGTAAACTGGCACTGGTAATTTGCGGCGGTCCTTGGTTGAATCACAAACTGCAAAGCGATCCGGGGAAACTGCGAAGATTCAACGCGGATCATGATGACTTCGGCCAAGCGACTGACCTTTGAACTGTCTCGCCCACGCGCCTAGAAATACAGCGTTCCTGCCAACACGGCCCTGCTTCCCCCGCCGGACGCTTTGGGTGCCTTCCGGACAACCACGCGGGTGAATTCCAACTCGCTGCAGCGTTTGGGGCGGATTGCGATCAATGCTTTCCAGACGTTTTCCGACCCAACAGACCTCAGCCTTTGGCCTCGGATGTCAGCCAGTGCTTTGGCCTGTTTTCGGGCTACGGAGGCCACGGCAAGGAAGTAAAGCAAAAGACAGCGCAACAGAGCGCAGGAAAGAAAGATTTTTCTGAAAAGAAACGCATTGGCGCCTCGGCAAGTAGTTTCGGGGACGCGCCCGCGGTACCCAAGAAGAAACACGTGGCGTAACCCTGCCCTGTAACCGGGTTGCGCGGGAACCCCAGCGGGACAGATCTATATATAGGCGATAGAACGCCAAGAACCTACTTTAATCTTTGTCCCTGCGATTGCCAATTGCCGCGCGGCGAGTCTGGCAAAAACCGGAAACGAAAAGGGGTGGCAAAACATAATCGAACCCGCTGCGCGACAAAAAATCTATCGGATTTCGGGGTTTTGCCCGCCGTGCTCTCCCAGAATCGATAGCGGTAAAATCCCAGGGTTGGTGCTGCCCGCCCCGCGGCGGCCCACCAGCTGAAGCAAGCTCTCCGCACGCCGTCACGGTCAAGGCATGTTGGAACGGAATCTTCGGGGAAAGACGCCCTGCTTGAAGCGTAGGTCGACATGAACCGTCCGCGTCATCCGGCTAAGCGCCATAGGTCAATTTGCGTCAATCGTTTCGTTCCCGAAACTGAGGAAACGAACAAATAGGGCGAATCTCTCCCGGCGCAGCGCTGCACGTGGGCGTTTTCGACCAATCAACCCCCAACCGGTAGGTGAAAGGTAGCGCCGCCCGTTCGGGATTTCACCGCAATTGCGATCCTTGTCGACGCCTGGCCTGGACTCGCTCGACTCGCTCTTGGCGACACCAGCGGGATCCATGAATCTCGGGGGAAACGACAAAGGTTTTTCACCATCGCGAACTGGCTTCGATCGTGCCTCAAGATCCGCGCGAGCCTGCAATCTCGGTAGATTTTGGGCACAGTCACGCCAAGACGCACGCACGCAAGGCCAAGCATCGGGTTTATTATTCTTGTCCCATCCCTCGATCCGGCGGGGTCAATCCGACAGCGGCAAATCCCAACGCTTCGGCCCAGATCGCGTTGGCCGATCAGGCTTGAGGGTCTCGAACGCACTCGTCCAGGCGGGAACATGAAACTAGCCGATTACACGCGGTGCCCCTGCATGAATGCGGAATAGCTGGATGAAACATCCTCGCGTTGCATCGGCAAAAAGGCCGCTCCAACACCGCAAACGACGGCCTTCGCTGGTGTCGGCAAAGATCATCTCGCGCATCACGCGTAAGGCGAGCTGAGGTTCCCAAACGAACATATCGCTTCGTCCGGCAAAGCCCGATCCCCCCTGCCGCAATCGAAGTCGTCGGTCTGCCGCGTCGGCGGGTGGTGGTCGGGCATTGGCAATAACGGAATACCGATGTCCGTCCTGGCTAGGTCCCTGGCAGCAAGACCATGAGCTTTATGAAAGGGGCCCCGCGTCCCAGCAACGGCCTTTCTCTAGCATGTCGTCGCCCCCACAAAGCAACTCGCCCGAGTTGCATCAGCGTAATTTCAGTCCGCCCGCCTTAAAACATATTCACCCGCCGTTTCCCGAGGCCTTGTGTTATCGAACCCTTTGACAGATCAAATCGCAATAGATAGGAACGCGCCAACAACGCGACTGGCAGGCCAACGCCAGCGCGCCCGGATCAAAACCGCCGCGTGGCTGGTGATTGCGAGACCGCGTTCGGATCCCAACACGGCCTGGGCCGCATGCATACCGCGAATTATCCCCGGGGCGAGGTTTCCGCGGCGCACCGAATACTTTCTCGCGCGTGCCGGCGCTTGCTTGGGCGTCCCATTTGGCGTTGAACAACGATCTTGCTGTGGCAAGCGCCGGGACTGGCAGCAATGCCAGCGCCCGATCACATCGCGTTTTCACCGGGGGTCACCTGTCGGTGGCAACAGCTCTGTCAGCGTGCGGGGGCGGAACGCGCCCACATGCCTCTTCGCGCGGGAATTAAATCCCTTTCGTTCGCCAGCGCAAAACGGCAAATCCGCACCGCCCGCACGTGGACGACCGCGAATACGCGCCACACCCGTAGAAGGATGAAACAGCTTCCGTCGAGATGAGAACAAATTCCACCTGCATTTCACGGCGCAGCCGGCACCCGCATGCAGCGGCGTGCATGCTGTTCTGGAGCATCTCGAAACGACTTCGGGGTGCGTGTTCCCTAGCGAATTTTGGCCCGTGGATCACGGCTCCAGATAACAGGCCGCAAACTCGGCCGTGTCCTGGCAAACGCAATCGCGCCCCCCTGCGACTGGCCTCAGGTTATCGTCCGGTTGATCTGCGGGCAGCCGGGTGGTGCTGTCGACCAGCTGCACACGCCCGACGCCAGATGCCGGTGCCCGCCAACACGAACCCATCTCTTGCACATCAGCCAAGCCCCGCATCCGCTGGCGCGCCCTTTGGCCTGACGCAGCAGCCCGCCGACGTGGCCCTTCTCATGCCGCGCCATCGAACTGAGAAACGGCGGGTTCCACACATGGGTCACGCCGGGGTGAGGGTCTTGGGGGAAAGCTCTTCTTCGTTCTCAAGCACGTCGGTAGGCACGCATTGGAATTGCAGACAACGGCGCCTCAGCGGCCCCGGTCCCCTTCGACGTCGTCAAAACATATCGGGGTCCAGCGTGCCACATTTGACGGCATAGGATTTGGAACCAAAACGGGTATACAGGGCTCGCATTGCCGGGCCCCATGCCCAATGCCGGTTCGCAATAATAAAGGCCCATATCGCGGCGTCATTCATGCCGAATGCTTTCATCACCCGCCCCCGGCCCGCCCAAGTCGGGGTCCTGGCTAGAGGGCGCACACAGAGCAACGCCGTCTGGGGGAATTTCATCGGCGATTCCGCCTTTGCAGATCGGGATCTGCACTTGCGCTATCAAGCCCACGAACAACAAGGGCCCAGCGCCCACGGTGCGCGGCACCGCAAGATCAAGACGGACCAGAACGCTTGCAAACATTTCGCCCGGCCACCGTGGGTATCATTCGCGATGGGGGCCGTCTGGGGTCCAAGGGTTTGTCATGGCGTATTTCTGCACTGCGGCAGGCTTTTTGTTCGTTGAAAGCTATTAGGTTTCAAGCGTCGTGGATTCCTGACATGGTACGCTCACTTCGCCACAACTTGCCATCGTGGTCGGGTCTGTCTGCGTTCCCGTGGAATTTCCCGTTAAAAGATTTCCGCAAAACCGAACTACAGTCGTGCGGATACGGCTGAGCCAGGTTAATGATTGGGGCCGATCCGCCCCGCGTTTGTCAGGAGTTTCCACCTGCCACCGCATCAAGAACGCATCAATTCGGCCCGCGCAAGGGATGCCATCGCGGACATGGGCCCGTGCAAAATCCTGAGCCCCTCCATCGCCCGGCTTGGGAATCTGCGCCCTGGGGTAATCAAGGGCGTCAAACAGCGCGCGCCTCTTTTTCCGTCTTCGGCAAACTTGAAGTCCGCGCCCAAAAGGAAGTATTCCACCCATCCGCATCCTGGCTTGGCTCAGGATGTTTTGTTTAGCAGCGCCTTGAACCCTGGATCAAGGTTTTCCCCGTCGTCCAGTTTGAGTGGTCTCGGCTCAACGGCCTTGGGCGCGTTTGACAAGCAGGGTAAGGTCCGTCGTTGCTCCATCCGCAATGCAGGCGTCGGAATGATGTCTGACGGAACGCTTGGTCCTTGAGGTACACTTTAGGCCGGTCGTGGAGGGAACGGAGAAAGGAGAGTTGGATAACCTGATCTTTTTTTGCCAGTTATCAGGCATTCCACTTATATCTTTGGAACTTCCGCAACGTTTCTAACTGCGTTTCCACGCTTAACCATCGTTTTGAGCAGCTTTCCGTGCCGACGCTTAAATCATTTCTCAACAAATCCGAATAACACCCAAGGCCGCCGCGGCAGGGCAAAAGGGGTCTTTCGAGCCCGTCGTTTCTCGTCATCGCCCCAGAAGGCCTGTTCAGCTTTTGTTCAATCTTTTCGGCCACGCACGGAGCGAATGGACCACCGCGCGGTTGGCACGCTCGTCGGAAAATGGGCCCAAGCGGCGCAATAGGGGTCTTGGCGGCGGCCGCGATGGCATCGGTTTGCCCGGCGGCTTTTTCGCGTAATAGCTTGCCCATAAGCCCCTGGAAGTTTCAGGAATTCATAGACATTTGACGACAGATCCGCTTGGCAAAGCTGCGGCCGGGGCGCGGGATTCACGGCATCGGCCCCGAACAATCGGGGAGCCCTCCGGCAGTTGCTCATGCGCGAAGTTCAGCTCGGCCTGGTTGTGCCCAGCTTTATTGTGGAAGTTCACATTGGCAGGCCGGTCCACATGGTCTGCATCCCGGCCATCGATTGCGCGATTGCGCGGTCGTTTTCCAGAAGAAATTTGGCCGTCCCGACAGGACGGGTGCCGACCAGCACTTTTTCGTTCCCCGCCAAGAATGGTCGCGCCATCTCGGGCGGTTTGGGTGCGATTGGCCGAACGGTGGACAAGCGTTTCGATGCGGCCCGTCCTTGGGGTTGCGCACGGAAAAAGAATTCTGGTGCCTCTTTCCATGGAGGTTTGGCAGCCACTCCCGGGGCAGACCAAGAAAATTCTTCGCAATCCTGCCCCATCAGCAACGGAACGGATATTCCACCACCCTGCGACCTCGGCCAAAAGCCGCATCCCTCGACGAAACCTAAGCCCGTTGGCAAAAGGCCATATTGGGGTCGCGTCGTTCCAGATCGTAATCGCGCCGCTCTGCGGGGTCCAGCACCGACAAAGGCGCGTTTCAGCTTGGCCCGCTAATAAGTCCTCAAAGCTGCTGCCGTGGAAATCGGAATCAGGGTGCCATAAAGCGGTTGGCCCGCGCGTAGTGGTCGCCACAGCGTGATCCCATCGACGGTCAGGGCCCACAACCTGCGCGCCGTCTTCGGCAGAAAGGAATGCAGGAATGAATGCAGCGGGACCGCACCCACGCAACGTGCCGTTGCCCACGCATGGATTTGGGCATGGGAAGGTGCGAATGGTGGGTCCAGCACCTCCTGGCACGATCTCGGTGCGGGGCGGCCCCGGCTTGTTGGGGTCAATGGCGAACAGGATCTTGCCTTGGGGGTTGCCCGCGCCTCTTCAACTGGTCCACGGGTCAGCCCGCGCCCGCGCAAGAACCCTTCGATTGGCTTTTTTTCGGGCGCGGTCGGCCTTGGGGCTTTGCGCTCTCCGGTTTCCAGGGACGGGCTGGCGTCCAGATTCCCTCGTGTGGAGGTCAGGCGGCGCGGTGTCGAAAAGGCGCAGCAGAGCATAGTAGACCGCATCCACCAATCGTTTCGTCACCAGTTTCTTAAAGATCATCCGCCGCGCGCGGCCTGCCAATACGGGCGGGGAATTTCTCCGAAGAAAAGCTCTTCAGGAAGGTCCGAGCATGGTTCGTACTTTCGCGGGCCAGCGGGGTGGTCGTCGGTGCGGTTAAATATGTGTCCGCGCCAAACAGCGCAAAGTTCAGGCGGTGAATCCGCGTGGGGGTCAATCTGGCAAAGGGCGTTCCGGGCAGCTTCGCCACCACGGTGCCCGTCATAGATTTGTCGCCACAGTCTTTCAAGCTTCGTGCCAGCCCATAGCCGGCCCCGTCCGAGGTGGGAATCGCGGAACGAAATGCGGTCCACGCCGTATTGATTGTTCTTCTGGCCAGAAAGGTCAGCGGCGGTGCCTTCCTTATTTCCTGCGGCGATGCTTTGGGTCGAAGCAATTGAAACACCCCGGCGCGTTGCGCGGCGTCAATTTCGTCGCTGACGACGAATAGTCTCGGTCAAGCAATCCGAGCTCAGCGCGGTTTTTCAAAACCGCGCGATAGCGGATGGGCGAGCTGTCCGGCGTCGATGGGGCGAAAAAGTTATCGTCAGGAAATGGTTTTTAGAAATGGTTGAATTGGATCGACACCAAGCAACACGCCTTCGTCCGGCGCGTCGACCTCGTGATAATATCCGTACTGCAAATAATAAAGCGCGGAGACCTGCAATGGCTGCTGCAACCAAGATGAACGCTCCTACGATTTTTACCGTTCATCGCCGCCATCTTCCGACCAGCCGCCGGCCCGTGTCTGGAACAAAGCGCAGCGCTAGGCTTTTGGGCAAGGTGCGCAACGCGTCCGATATAGGCCTGACGCTCGGTGGAACCGGAATAAGCCGCGGCCGTCCAGCAGGTTACAAGATGTGGCTGGGCCCTTGATGCATTGGTCATAAGGCGGGGTGCGCCATGACGAATGCGCTTGCGGTCTTTGGGTCAAGGGCCATCATGCGCAAGGATCGCCCTTGCACTCGTTCAGCCCTCGACAAAAGGTGGATTTCAGTAAGCAGTCGGTATTGGCGACATCCACAAGTTCAGCGGGCGTATTCCTTCTTTCGGTCTGCTTGAACACATCGCCATAGGTCAGCGGGATCGTGGCCGGCGTCGGGGCTGTTGAAGGCATGTCCCCATCACGGATCGACCCCAGAAACATACATCGCCAGACCTCAAGCCGTTAGGTCACTCTCCGATACAGAATGGCAGTTCGTTTTGGGACCGCCGACCTGCTGGAATAGGTTTTGAAAACTGGCGACACTTCAACATCGCACCAGAACTTCCCAGCCCCAGACCCCCAGCCGGCCAAAGTCGGGCTTTCCCAGTCCAATCTTTTCGACAAACGCCGGCATGTCATGCAGCGCCTGTCGATCCGCGTTGCCTCGAGCGACCCCCAGGTACAGCTCTTGAGATTGGGCGGGCCCCTGGGTTGATCAGCGCCTGAAACTGGTAGTAGTGCGCAGCGGTTTCGGGTTTTTCACTCATAAATCGCCCATCGGTCGGACGGACGCGAACGGCTGCACATAGGCCGCGGCCCGGGTTGGTTGCCAAGCCGCGCGCAAGGGTCCCGGGTCCGCCGGGTTGGAACGTACCCGCCGCCGCTTCCATGTCGTAGGGTTGTAGAAAATCGCACAGGCCCTGACGCGCCAATAGGACCTGTAAAGCCGAGGAATGATTTTCTGAAATGAACGGGGGCGCTGGATACCGGGTCGGACAAAAGAATTTTTGCCTTTTGCCTGCTGCGCGCCTTTCCTAAGGCCGCTGTCGCGGTCGGGTCAAATTGTCAAGCTTTTTGTTGATGATTTGCCTGTCTCCAAGCATGGTATTGCGCGCGGTTCCTGCTTATCTACTGCAAAGTTTAATCTTGAAAGAGCACCCCGTACCTATGACGGACTTGTTTTGCGGCCTGATCGCCGCCTTGTTTATCGCCCCCGTTCGCCTTTGCACAGTCCTGCCGATGAATGTGGTTTTGGATACAGGAGAAGCCAGCCCAAATCTTGGCGGCGCGACCGTCCGGCGGCGCGTGCCTACAGCGCCACCAGCCCCTTGAGGATGTAACATCGGGGTTTGGCCCCTTGGGGGCAAGCTGGTATGGAATTCGCGGGTTTGGGGTCCCTATTTGCGCGACGACGCCGAACGCTGCTGCGGCGCCCGACAGGACGGGTGCATTTCCCACGCGGACAGTTTCCATCCAAA
>Ga0163217_1071829_pt1 | contig 13107 bp, 17 predicted proteins | sample SynspAceP_FD_185933 | JGI IMG/M metagenome (GOLD analysis project Ga0163217, IMG submission 185933) | Saline lake microbial communities from Ace Lake in Antarctica - Synechococcus sp. Ace-P (PacBio error correction) | ecosystem: Environmental > Aquatic > Non-marine Saline and Alkaline > Saline ...
TCACCTCCCCGCGTGGGCGAAAATTCGAAAAGCAAAGCCAGAGAGGGCTAGGCCTGGCTTAGACACGACCCGGCGCTGCTCATCAGGGCCCTCGCCCAGCCAATTCGAAGACCGGCTCCAACAGTTTTCGGCGCCAGCAGGCTGTGGCCTGCCGTCCTCGCATCAGCCAGCGCTCGGCCAAGGGCAGCGACTGGGGCAACAGCAGGGCGGCTGATCCGGTGGCCAACGAACCGCCATCCTGACCGGCCTTCGACGATCAGCACCGGGCTTGGCCGGAAATCCGGTTGGTAGGCCGCTGAGGGGTTTTCCATGCGGCGCAGGTCATGGGAGCCCGCCGTGCGCGTTGATCGCTTCGCTGGAGTGCGAGCCCCGGTGTTCGAGCGCCCAGCAGGGCAGCTGACTGTCCGGTGCGCCAGCGGGCCTGCTTTGGTGTATAGTGAACACGACAGGTGATGGGCTGGGCGTCACCGGCCTCGAGCCGCGCGCCGGCCATGCCCTGCAGGGCCGTGCGCCATACGGCCGCCCACTGGACCTTGGCGGTCTACATATTATAGCCGCGAAGCTGGCCAGCAGCACACCACCGCATCGGCCTGCTGCAAGCACCGCTGCCGTCAGAGTCTAGGGGTGCAGGCCCGAGCGAGTGCACCCATCACGGCTGCGCCCTACGCAGCTCCTTAACCTGGCCCGGGAGCCACTCAGGGAGCCCGTGGCGTCAGGGGGCCCATAACCGCGTCCCCGCTGCCCCAGGCCCAGCCGCGCCGTTCGGCAGCGGCCTGCCGGGTGCCCAGGCCCGCCTTGTCGCCGGCCCAGCCCCGTGCATGGCGATCAAGCTGCCCATGGCGCAGGTTTTCCTTGGCCATTTGATCTTGACCATGTTTCTCGGCAGCATCCGGCACTCATGGCGCCTCGCTGGGGTTGGTGCGCCCAGGACAGCAGCAACCGCTCCAAGGCTTCCGGAGCGGAGAGCATTGCGCGGCGCAGCACTAGCGCAGCCTGGAAGCGGTGGAGCCCGTGGCCGGCACGGTGGGGCGGCGGATGGCCATACGGCTGCAAGCAGGGCCGCCGCGGCTCGACCTGCTGTTGCAGGGCCAGGGCCCATGGGCTGGGCGCCACCAGGCAGTAGGGCAGGAGCGGCCGCTTTCCCCGCCGCTCGGCCCGCCCCATCCCCGCCCTGCTCCAGGGCCCGCCGCCAGTGGCGGGCGGGGACGCCTGAAGCTTGCGCGCTCCATCGATTCCGGACTCCCTCCTCGCCCAGTCAGTTCCAGGGTGCCTGCCAGGGCCTGGCGGGCGGGCAGTGGGGGGGGGCCGAGGGGCCGTTTGGGAGTTACGTGGAAGGGACGCCAGGAAGGTCCTGCAGCAACCACTCAAGACAACTGGCAAGGTCACCGCCTGCCCGCGCCGCACCGATCGACCATCGCCGGCCACGACGAAAAGCGCCGCACACTGTCCCGAAGGCCCTTGTGCGCCGGAGAGGGTGACCAGCCTGATCAGGCTGACTCCCCGCCAGGCCATGGGCCAGGCCGCGCCCGAAGCCGACTCACCGGAGCACCCCAAGGGCCGTTTGGGCTTCCTCATCAACCAGCGCAAGCAAGAGCCCGTACGGTTCTGGCCACGAAGGCCGGGGCGATGACGGGGCCAGCTCAGGCACTGCCCCTCCACATGCTGAACAGGGCTTTCTTTTTCTGTGAGCAACGAGTAGCCGCCGCTGCGGATCCTCACGGCGCTGCTGTTGCAGCAGGGCCTCCAGCGCGGCGCGTCGTTTGTGGGCAAACGCCGCAACCTGGCGCGCTGGCGCCGCCCCCAACCAAGAGCGAATGGTGGAATCAGCCGTCGGCCAGCACCAGGCTGTGGCGTCAGCCAGGGCGATCACTGCCGCCAATTGGCCCTGAAAGCCGCTGGGGAACAGCAAAACCGCTCCGACCGAGCCAGGCCGCCAGCCCGCTCTTCCAGGGCGGCGTGGACGGCCGGCCTGCCGCTGAAATCAGGCGTGACGCTCCGCCCGATGCCTTGAGCATCGATGGCGGCTGTGGGCCGCCGCCCGTAAGTCCGCGGAATGGGGCTGAGGCCCGACAGGTAGTCGTTACTGGCCAGTCCGAGCAGCAAAGGGGAGCGCTGCGGGCACTGGTAGGCCGGCCTGAAGCAGGGCCAGACTCCAGCGGGGCTGAAGCTTCGCACTGGCGCCGCTGATCCGGGCGGCGAAGCCTCGAGGGGACTTTCGATGCAGGGGAAGAGAGGGGGTCGACAAAGCACAGCGGGCGAGCGCGCCAGGAAAAACCGGGTCAACATCGGCAGGCCTTTTGCGACAGTCATGCCCCCAATCGGGACTCCCGCTTGCCCATAGACGTGTCTTGTTCATCGCTCACTGTCGGCTCCGACGCCCGCACGCCTGCCGAGGCGGGGCGGCGATTCCACCTCTGCCCCCCCTTGGCGCCTGTGATTCCTCGGCTGAGGTTGCCGCCCTTGAGCAGCTCTTTCCGTTTTCCGCTCGATCCCTTTCAGCACGAGGCGTCGATGCCCTCAACCAGGGCATTCAGAGTGGTGGTCAGCGCTCCCACGGGGTCCGCGGCAAAACCTTGTGGGCGAATACGGCCATCCACCGGGCCCTGGCCCCACGGCTTGAGGGCCAGATCATAGGTTGTTCTACCCACGCCGCTGAGCCCTCTCCAACGAGAAACCCTTTACTGCGGATTCCGCGAAGCAGTTTCAGGTGCCCTTTGAGGTCAAGTCGGCGGCCTGATGAAAACGGTGATCTGAGCACGAACCGGGAGGCTCCGATCGTGGTGATGACCACCGAGATCTTCCGGCAACATGCTTACGCGGAAGGTGGAATCGCGGCGTCGCGGTGCCAACCCCCTCGGCTCGATGTTGGAAGAAGGTGGTGCTGCGATGAGCCGTTTGCCTACCTTTGACATGAACGACTCCAGCGCGAGCACCGAGTTCTGGGAAGAGATCGATCATTCATTGCCCGCACACCAGGCGGTTTGCAGCTGCGTGGCGCCTCTCGCCACCGTGGCCAACGCGGCCAAGCTCACCGACTGGATCTGAGCGGGTGCATGGCCCACCACCCTGGTGATGAGTGATCACCGGCCGGTGCCCCTGGCCTTCAGTTTGCTTCTGCCAGTGCCAAAAGGGCTGCATCCCCTGCCTCAACGACGAGAAGACGGGCCTGCATCCCGCAACGCAAGGTGTGGCGCGCCTCCAAAAAGGCGAGCGTCGCAAGGGCCAAAGAGTTCGAAACCACCCCAAGCCAGGAGGCCGCCCCCTGCCCCTTCCGGGTGGTGGCGCCCCCACGAGTGAGCCCGAGACGCGACGCATGCTCAGCTCCTGGGCCATCTATTTCATCTTCAGCGCCAAGGTCCTGCGACAAGGCGGTGCGCGACCGTCGGCCGGATTCTGCCCTGGTCAAGCGAGGCGGAGCAGGCGGTGATTCGACGCCTGCTTGACGCCTTCGTGGCGGCCACGATGCAAGAATTTCCGATGCTCACCTGAGGCGGTGGCGGGAGGGCGGCACGCCGACGCGCTTCAGGCGGGGATTGCCCCTCACACCAACGCCGGGGGTGCTGCCGGCTGGAAAGGACTGATCGAGAAACTCTTCCAGCAGGGGTTTTGGTCAAGGTGTGTTTGCCACGGAACCCTGGCGGCCGAATCAACCATGCCGGCGCGCAACCAAAGCGGTGATCTCGGGCCCTCTCGAAAGCGAAACCGAGCGGGGCCACCGCCGCTGATGGGCAGCTCAGAAGTTCCTGCAGATGGCGGGGCACGCGGGCGCCGGGCGGCGTGGCCTGAGACGAGCGAGGGCTATGTCCGCTGGCGCGGTGCAGAGCCGGTTTCGTATAAGGGGTGCGCGTGACAGGCCGGACCGCTGGCCACCCAGCCCGGCACGATCCGCTACCGTCGAGGCCAGTTCACGCGCTCCTAGCGCTACGGCATGGTGCTCAACTTGCGCTTGCACTGACACGCTATGAAAGCTGGCACCATTCCGCGCAAGTCGCGGAGCTGGCTTGGATACGCAGCTTCGGCCGCGTAACCCAGGATGGGCCACATCTGTATCTGCTCGACGGACCGCAAGACCGCCTCCTGGAACTGCGCCAGCAAACTCGAACACGCTCAGGCCCCGGTCAGACGACTGCTGCCCTGGGAAGCCTTTGAGGTTTAAGTGAGAAACAGGCGCGAGGCGCTGAGTGGGCACGCGGCGATTTCCTGCTGTTGGCGCACACCTCTGCAGACAGGCAGGCCTGAAGGGAGAACCCTTGGCCCAACGAACTCACTTTGGCCCTGGCAGCTTTTCGCCAGCGAGGAACCCTGGTGAGCCTCAAGGCACCAGCCCGCTCAAGGGCCGGGTCACCCAGCCTGGACCGGTGATCGTTGAACACGAAGCGTGGCAGACGTCCGTGGCCAATTCCCCCTGTTGCTCACTGCTCCCGACGAGAAGCGTCTGGATCCTTAGGTGCGCGGTGATCGTGCCGGAGGGGGCGTGGGTAGCCTGCATGCCCCGAGCCTTGAGTTTGCCTTGCAGGTGGGTCAGGCTGCGCGACACCCGAGGCTGCGCGCCAATGTGCCGGTGAGTCTCTCGCCGCCAGGACCCGCGATGGCAGGCCTCCAGGAGTGAGAGCGGGCCGTGTGCCCGGGCTGGCGGTGGGGCTCGATGGACCAGAACGATCCGCAAGACATGGGGTCGGCCCCCAGTAGACGACGCTGGCCTTGGCTGAGAGGAGTGACGCGCCAGGCGAGCTGGTGGCGGGAACAGGAGAGGGAGCAGCTGCAACCCCGCCACCGCTGGGCGCATGATACACGCCGCCAGCCTTCGCACCGAAGAAGCAACTGTGCGGGCGACATGGAGGAGTGGATCTGGAGATCGAGAACGCGCAAGCGCCTGCTGACAGCCATCGGCGTTCGCAACATCAGCCTCATTGGGACACGATTCTGTGCCTTGATCTGAGATCTGGCGCTTCTTCGGTGCGCTTCGATTGGCCCCCGATGGCCCTCGAGCCCACCGAGTGGGCCGCACTCGGTGGCGGCCCTGCGTGGTGACAACGGAGCTCTGGCTGGCTGGCTGGATTTGCAGCCGGCCACCTCGATGCACCCTAACCCGGCCGAGCTGGCCGCGGTGTCGAGGCGATCAGCACCGAATGTGACACCGGCCGGACTTGGAGCGGCTTCCTCGCCACCGAACTCCTTTGGCGGAAGAGGCCCTCGCATCTGATGCGTACGGCGGAGCCTTGCAGAACCGCCGAGCATTGCGTCGGCGCCAGCAAGGGAAGAAGGCCGAGGTTGGTGGTGCCGGCCTGGTGGGAACCGGAAAGTTCGATGGGTCTGAGATCCAGTGGCCTGGGCCACCGGCACACGGCCTGGAGCTACCTGACTCCGGCCAATACCGCAATCCTTGGATGAAAGGGCGATTGTGGTTCGCAATCCTGCGGGACGCGGTCGACGCTGCAGCCTGGCACCCCCAGGTTTCGCGCTATGCCCCGAAACGATCCAGCCGCCGCAGCTGAGCACCAACAGCCCGCCAGGGCCCTGCCGGGCGACTGTCAACCGCTTCCCCGGTCCTGCGAACTGCAGGGATATCCAGCGCCCGCTTTCCGCCTGCCACGCAGATCCGATGTTATCTGGTAAGTTGAGCTATGGAACCCATTTGCCAGCTGCGCTGCGCGAATCCCGGGGTGTTGAATTTTTGCCTGGCAACATCCGTCACCGATTCTTTATTTGAGTGGAGCGTCCATACTCAAGACACGTTAAATTAGAAAAAATAAAGGTGAACTGGCGGACTTATCAAGCATAAGGCGGAACAAGTCCAATGATCGCCATCGTTTGCTGATGAGCCAAACTCTCTGAGACTCTCTCAAAGCGTAGCTGGCAAGGCCTGGATATGGGAGATCAACAGTCGGTTCGAAGTTACAGTCTGAAAGGTCTGGGTCTGCTTATTCGGCCTTGTTAATTGAGGAGTCTTGGCGAAACCGATCCTAATTCCACAATAGGTAATCTGCTTGCACTGTGCACTCCTGATCAGTCACCGCGTCCATCTAGTGAGACAGTACCAAGATGAGAACAGTACCGCACGCAGCTTTCTAGCTTGGATGCTCTTTCCGTGGGTGACTCGGTCTGTTGGAAGGCAAAACTACCTATGGATCTGTTTGGTGGCTTAGACGCGATGATTCTTTAAAGGGCAGTACTAATGAATTGGCGTAAACCAGCGCGAGAACGGTTTTCTCGTTGACTCAGACACCCCTGACTTTGGGGGGCCCGATTCCATGCTCCTGCCTTCCTCACTACGGCTGAACTGGCAAGCTTGGCATTAGCCCGCCACCGGCCATATGGCCTGCGGCGTTGCAGTCGATGCTGACAAGCGGGCCCCGCGTCTCAGGCAGGAGCGGCTTGAGCTCGCCATTAACCCGGCCTCGGCTTGGGTCTGTGCGCGCACAGCAAGGGGGGGCCTTGTATTCGTGGTGGCTGGGGATCTCTTTCGATTCTCCCCCAAGCCCACCCCGCGCAAGAGTGTGCGAGCGGCCTGCAGTGCCATGAGCCCTGAACTTCCGGGTGGTGATCCCTGGGAAACCTACGGACCGATGGCAAGAGAGTTGTCGGCAGGGTCTGGTGGCTAGGAGGCCTCACTTTCAAGGAGAGGAGCGAGCCACGAGCTGGCTTCCCAACCTGGCATGGTCTGTGGATCCGCCCAAGCACCAATTTGCATTGGGCACGAATGGGCTGGCAGGTGGCGTAGTGCTGCCCTGTCCGCTGCTGCGCAAAAGCGAGCCCCTGGATCCACTGCCCTGGTTCGACATCTACGACTTTTCGCCCTGGGGTCGATCAACCACGCATCGCTACCGCCCATGGTTTCGATTCGCAACGGCTTTGGGGCACTGCGAGAGCCTCGCGACAAGGGCGCAGCCGACGACGAGATACCGCAGCTGCCCGGTGCCGACTTCCAAGCCGCATCGATCTGTCCTCCTTCCCGCCTGCAGAGATCGACTTAACATTCGACCGCGCGCGCGATTGTGGCACTGGGCTCAAGCAGGTGGGGCACGCCCGCGGGCTTGGTACGGCAGGCTGTCCAACTACCAGAGTGGACCGTTTCCCCCGCTCCGCGATTACTGTCGGCCGGTCACGTGCCATGGTGGTGAGCGTTGCCGCGTGGCGGCGCCCTCCCTATATAGATGTTGCGTTCCGCTGCCCCACGGCGGGCCTGCGTTGGCACCAATCTCCACCATCGTCTTCAACAGTGACGCGAATCTCGGGCGTCCTGGAGCAGTTGCTGCGCGAGGCGACGCATGCGGGCTCTCGGCGCAAGCAGATGGGGATATAATCTGCTTGCTGCTCGAACTCGACGGCAGCCTCATGCTGGAGTATGGCAACCAACCCGGTTTGCAGATCTGCTGAGCGCCTGGAGGCGCCGCTGCTGCGGCTCAAACGCGTGGATCGCACCAGCGTTGCCCGCCGATCCAGCCGAGTTTGCGCGCCAAGCTCACCAGCGTCGGCCGTGTGATCCACTGGTCGCTCGGTGGCCCAGCGGCTGCAGCAACTGATTGAAGCCCGGCGAAGGGCGTGCGATTCCGCTGCTGGCTGGATGGAGCCTTGGCCCGAGCATGGGTCTTGCGTGAGTTTGCACCGGCGCTTGCTAAGTGGGCCATGCCCGAAACGGCTGGCTCCCCTTAGACCGCAGCCAATGACCACCCACGCCTCCGGCTCAGACCGGAGAGAACCAACCCCATGCGCCTGCTCTCTGCTTCGTAGTCGCGACTACCGCCTCCAACCGTGATCTGGCGTTTTGGCGTTCGATCCACGATTTCACGGTGGATTGGCTGGCCCGAACCAGTTCCGGCAAGAGCACCATCGCCGTTAAAGCCCTCCACCGCGCCCTGGTTTTCTTGCCGTCAGACGCGCGGCAGCGGTGCTTTGATGCGGATGAAGAGCGCACCTTTTCATGGCCGATCCCGAGGTGGGAATGGCCTTCAGCTGCGCCCGGTGACAGCGGGTCCTGCGCAAACGCTTTGCCGGCACCCGGGGCAGCGTTTCGCTGCAGGATTCCCGGAAGGCCGGAGCCTGGCAGGGAGAGGCGGCAGAGGAACGGCTGGCCCAGCTGATGTGGTACGGCGCTGTGCCCGCACCCGTGGCGGCGCTTGAGCAGCTCAGGAACGTTGGGGGCAATTTGGTGGGTGTGGCAAGGGAATCCTCCAGCGGACAACCCTCTCGGCCTGCCAGTTCCAGCTACGACCATGACCGCTTGGTCGAGCGGCCTGCCAGGCCGGTGCCGAACCTGGGGGTGCAATCGCCCTTGATCTGGGCCCGTGCTGACGAACATCCAGAGGCGCTGGGCTGAGGTGTTCACAGCCGGAGGCAGCAAAACACGCACACCCGCGGTGGCGCAAGGGATCAGCCCTGCAACGAGCCGGCCGCCGCCGCCCGCTGCAGCCCCAATGATCTCAGGACATCGAGGACAGCCTGCAGCAGCAGCAGGGGTTCCCCAGTAGGCGTTTTTGATCAGGCTGTCGACATTCAGGTACGCAATGGCTTCTGAGCTGCCCTGCTGCAGCGAGAGCGCCAGGGCCCTTGAAGGCCGCCTGCGCCGCAGCCGGGAAACTGATCCACCCGTGTGAACGCAAGGAAGCGCCCTGTGCTAACAGGGTCCTGGCGCAAAAGAGTTTGACGTCGCGTGGCCGACAGGGGACCAGCTGGACCACCAGCGCAAGCAGGCCGCACGCGCTCGAAGCTGCTCTGGCTCCGAAGACACCGGCAGCAGTTGATCTCAACAAGGCCGCACCGACCGTTTGAGCAGCAAGCGTTCAGTTGGCCCGCGGCCAAGCTCGAAAGCCTGCGGCAGGCAGTGCAGAAGCGCAACGGCTTGGGCTAGAGGGGATCGATGGCACGGCTGCGTTGGTCCTGGCTCGAGCAGCGCAGGCAGCAACTTGCCAGCCGTCTGCGGGCTGGCGAGCAGCTTCAGGCGAATCTGGCGTCGCTGAGAAGGATCTCGCTCTGCTCCCGGGATCGGATGCACAGGCGGTGGATCGTCTGCGCCAAGCGCAGCAGGCCGCCTTGCAGGCTGCCCGGGTCAGGGCCGAGGCGATGGCCGGCCGCTCGAGGTGGGATCCGGCGCCGGCCAACACGGGCGGATCAATTGGGACCCTGTTGGCAGGTGCGGCACCGACGCCTCTCTGCCACCGGCGTTCTTTGGAGGTGGGCGACAACGTCGAGCTGCGCTTGGTTCCCGGGAGGAGGACAACGGCCCACGGCCGCCGAGGGCCCCAGCAGCAGCTGGAGGCGAGTGAGGCGCCCTCAGCAAGGAGCTGGCGCGGCGCTGGGTCAGGCTCGACTCCGTGGATGCCGCCGCAACAGCGGGCCGGCGTCGGCAAGCGACCTGCTGGGTGAGCGGGAACGGCTGCTTGGAGCAGCGCGGGTGCAGAGGATCGCGGCCTCATTCGTCAAGCAACTGGATGGAGTTGGCGGGAGCAGAATGGATTGGCGTCACGCGCTGGACTTCCCCGCCGCCTAACCAACGCAACGCCAACTCCAACTACAAGCGCCAACGCAGACTCCACTCCGATTTCCGACTCAGGCCTCGATCAGGACCCTGAGACTCTGAGATTGGGCCCGGCTGGAGTTCCGACCTGCGGATCGCCCGATGCGGCCAGGACGCAGGCCCTCGATGCCCGAGGCAGCGGCAAGCTGCATTTTGTCCAGGAGGCGCGAGAGCCGCTCGATTCGCTTCTGAACGCGCTCAAGTCCGGCCGACTTGGCCCTCAAACGAGAGTCGGAACCAGCTGCTTGAAGGCCAGGACCCGAATCGAATGCCGTGTTTGCAAGCGCGCGCGGCTCTAAGCGAAGCCCTGGCGGCTGAAATCGCTTTGGCCTGGAATGAAACGCCGCAGCGTGGGACGCGGCCCAGCTCAGTGAGCTTGAGGCGGGATTATCCGCTCTGGCTCCGGAGGACCTGCCAGCCCAAGGCCCAGGCTCTGGATCGACCACCGCTCGCTGCAGCAGCAGGAACGGGAGGCGAGGCGAGGCCCGCATCCGCGCCGAGGGGAAGCTGCAGGCGATGGGCAGGGGGGGTGGATCGCCAGGCTGACTGGAGCAAAAGCAAGCCGATCTGGGAGTCGCGGCTTTCCGAGCTCGAGCGCCTCCAGAAAGGAGGCCGACATTCTCTCGCTGCTGCGCGCGTTTGCTGGAGGAAGAACAGAACGCCATGGCCAGCCAGTAACGCCGCGCTCTGCCAGCGCATTGGCGGCCCTACCCTGGCCCATGTCTTCCGGAGGCTCGCGCGCGCGAGCCTGGCCTACGACGCCCCCGCGGCGGATTCCGGCAAGCCTTGGTGGGCGCCGTGGCAACGAGGCGGCCTTTTGCCTTCGAGCTGCTCAGCACCGTGCCGCGTGAGCAGTTCGCTGCCGCCCTGCGGGTGGCCATGGCCGAGGTGCTGGCGGAAGGCCTACGACGGCAGCCTGCCGCCTGGTGTTTGACGACGCCTTTCCCCATGTCGATCCAGAGCGCCAGGCCGGCGTCCAGCAACATGCTGCAAGAGGCCGCCGACGCGGGGGCCTGCAGGTGATTCTGTTGACCTGTGGATCCGGCCTCACCATGGCGTTGAACCGGCGGGCCGGTGTGGTTTTGGGCCGGGCCTGGCTCCCGATGCCGTAGCCGCCTGCTGCGGCCAGTTCAAGATGGCCGGGAAGGCGACCGGATGCCCATGCGCTGGTTCGTGGAAGCTTCGAAGAAGCGTGGTTCGACCGCGCCCGCTTTCCGATCGTTTTTCTCCCGCGACCATCTCACCTGGGTCAGGGAGCTTGAGCGGCCTGGGCCATCACCCGAGTACGGGCTACTACTGGCGCGAGTCACTCGGCCAGGAATGGCAGCGGTGCCCAGATTGTTGGCATGCCTCCTGTTCCCAGGCCCCATGATTTTGCAAGAAGCCGAAGCGATCGTGCGCGGCGACCACGCTCATCGCCTCTGGCTGCGTGAGCTGGATCTTGCATGAATGGCGGGTCGTGGCGGGGAACTGGGCCGTGGCAGAAACGCCTAATGGGAGCCAAATCACAAGCCAGAACTCAAAGCTAGAGCAGACGCAAGAGCAGAAGTCTTGAAGCTGATTCAGCTGCTCTTCCGCGGCCCTGCCGAAGCCCGTCGCTGGCTGCCGCCGAAGAAAGCTGGGCCAGGCTGATCCGCCTCGTGGGCCGCCCGGTTCCTGGCAGTTTCTGGTCCTCATCGAGCCGCCATCGCCAGAGGCGTGGAAGAGATCGAGCGAGCTTGCCGGCCCCCACGGCCCCAGCAGCGAAAAAGGGGGAAAGGCCAACCAGGGGAAAACCAGCAGCACTATGGAAAAGCACCGCTCCGACGGCAACGCCGTTTTGGCTGTTTCCAGGCTGGTGCTGAGGATCAGTTTCATACTGGGTGGCGCGGTCGATCTTCAACCTCGCTTGCCCGCAGGGCCTCGGTGCGCAGGGCGGTGAAGCAGGGCCTGTAGATCGCATAGGTGAAGCACCCCAACCGACGGTGGACTCGAGATGAACTCACCCACCACCGAAGCACCGCCGTTGGCGGTTGGATCGACGCTGGCAAAGCCCGCCAGAGGTAGCGCACCTCCCAGCCGGCGCGTGGAATACGAAAAAGGATCCTGTTCGCGGGACATGGGGAGCTGCTAAACGATAAGTTCTGCTTCAAAATCCTGCCCGATTGGCCTGAGGCAAGCCGACGGACTGGCCTGCAAGAAACCTCTCGAATAGGAATGGATTTTGATTGCGGCGCCAAATTGGATGATGGATGGCAGCACATGGAACTGAGGTATGGACACCCCTAGCGAAGAGGCTTCCACAGAGGCCTTTGTGAGGCTCAGTAAAAAGCAACTTGTCAGTGATTTAAACTAGGCTTTGGGCTGTATCACAGGTTTTTTGCTAAATCTTGTGTCGTGAACTTAGGACTTGCCCATGAAGCTACATCCTGAGTTTTTTGACAGAAATTTTATGATTATGATAAAATAATTATCTTCGCGATTAATTCCATACCTATCTCCAAAACCGCTAGCCGTCAGCAAATTTGAGGCTGAGATTTCAAGCGTGCTGCCGCGCGACCCAGCCTTGGTGCTCGTCACCGATTCTCGATGGAACCCTGTTGGGACGGTTCACCTGAAAGCCGCCGCCAGCTCTTGGCTGGTTTGGCGGATCAACGCCAGGAGGTGTTGCATATTTTTTCTGGTACCGGTGCGGACCGTCGAGGGCCGGCGCGCCATGCTGGATGGTGGGAGTTCAGCCGCCGCCGCCAGCGCCCATCTGGTGATCGGGGATGTGGGCCTGGCACGGTGGCCTGTGGCCTCAGCCTGGAAACCGTGCCGATGGCCGTTCGATCCGATCGAGGCCCAGTGTGAAGGTTGTGGCCCCTTTGGTCCCCGAATGGTTGCCTGGACGGGGTCGCCGGGCTCAAGCCCCAGGGCCCAGCCCCTCCGAGCGCCGTTACGACCCTTCAAACTACGAACCCGAAACGTTTGATTTCCCTCCATTCTCGCCAGCCTGGAGAGCCTGGGGGGTGGATTGCCTGCTCTCCGATAATCATTTCTCGAACCTCTTCCGGGCTGGAGTGAACAAGGGCTTCCACCTTGATGCCGCTTGCCTCCAGCTGCTGAACCTTCCCTCCGAGCGTGGTGGTCAACAGCCGGTGACAACACTCAACGAATCTCTCGATGTTCGAAACCGGTCTCAAGGGGTCATGGTGGGAAAATGCCGAGCCCAAAACTCCGCGCCCTCCATCCCGAACTCAAGAACATCTAACCTGGCTCAAGACCATGGCTGCCGCAGGAAATCATCGAAGGTCTGCGTCACTTCGGCATGGTGCCCCAGATTTGAGCCCGGTCCGGTCTTTATTTAGAGCCCAAGATATAAGGCCACAGGCTTAAAGCCACGGCTCAAAGGATCAGATAAGTTCACTGTCATCCGCGGTTGATCGTCACTCCGAACGGAGCGAAACAGGTAAACCCAGTTCGCTCAGTCGTTCTTGATGGCCATTCAAGGGGCCGTAGACCACCTAAGGCACGAAGTCGCGGAGCGGTGGGGCCTCCGCCGGCAGACATGAACCGAGGATTGAGAACAGCAACCCGTTTTGCCGCTCAAGACGATGATACATAGACATGCA
>Ga0163217_1029478_pt1 | contig 13106 bp, 8 predicted proteins | sample SynspAceP_FD_185933 | JGI IMG/M metagenome (GOLD analysis project Ga0163217, IMG submission 185933) | Saline lake microbial communities from Ace Lake in Antarctica - Synechococcus sp. Ace-P (PacBio error correction) | ecosystem: Environmental > Aquatic > Non-marine Saline and Alkaline > Saline ...
TTTGCAATCCGGCAATAGGTTTTAGCGCTTTCCACAATGGTGACAACGCGAAAATGTTGTCCTCATCAAAGTGTCAAGGGTCAGGAACCTTATTTGTCGTATTTGTCTGGTGTCCGACATTACTGTGCTTCCGTTGGGTATTCTATCCAAGGAGATTCCTTGTTTTTTGTTGTTGCCAGTTGAGGTTTGGCCTCTTGTTGCTGTGGTTTCTATTACGCCTTTACGTTGGTATGTATCTTTTTAAATAACAGGGCGTATACCTATGCGCCGGCGAGTATTGGTGTCTCCTGTAAGCCTTATATTGGTGTTTGTGTTTTAGTGGTTTTTTTGGGGCTAGATTTGTCTGGAAGCATGGTGCCTGATAGTTTCGGCCATTTTAGGGGATGCTGTTTAATCTTTTTAAGCAAGTCTTGATCAGTGACTCGAATGGCGAAAAAAATTGGGTTAAAGTCGCGGCTTTTAGTTTTTTAATTTAATATTGGTTCGCGACAAAAATAACCAGAAGAAGATCAGTGCGGATGCCGACATAGTGAAAACGGAAAGCAACTTTCCCCTAAAAATAGGCACGAGACAATCCGATACGAATTACGGAGAGAAAGGTGAATGAAATGGCGCGTGCCGTCGCGGCACCGAGTTGTTTTGTATGGCCAGTGTTCCAGCAGTAGGGAAAGCCCAATTGAAGCGAATACACTCAGTGTAAGAATGGCTTAGCCAGTTTTTTGTGGAGAAAGCTCTAAGCTTGGACTGTCACCCAAGAAGAAAGAATAGCGGTGCGCGTGACAGAGCGTGGCCGATTAAAGCGGTACAGGCAAAAAAAACCGATCAATGACATTTTCTTTTGGTCGTCTTGACAATCATCAGCTGAATAAATGGCCAGCTGACAGCGGCGACAATGATCCATAAATCTCCATGGTGAATGCACTGGAGGTGGCAAGTAAGGTATCTAAAGCTGCCAGCGAGCTCAACCTATGGCGACAGCACCCCGACAGTAGAAATCAAATGTATGCCAGTAATTCTGTAACTCTCAGACGTTTTGCTTCCAAAGCAGCAAGCGGGCGGTAATCCGAGGATCAATAACGGGCATGGATATGAATGTTAACAGTAGCCGTAGGAGTCTCTTCACCTTGGCGTTTTTGGTGACCCGCGTGGTCGATGGTTAAGGACCCTATATACAAAAATAGATTGTAATTACAGAGATGCCAGCCAGCAAAAGAACAGTAGAGGCCAGTTCTTTGCAATTGCATTTTCTCGTCTCCTCACGCACCCGGTGGCCCACAGCTTTTATAGGCAAGAAGGTTAAGATAATGAGAGCAGGCAAGACTCCAGCGTAAGAAAGAAATCGAAAAAAAGGTCAATTCCATCAGAAACGGTTCAGAGCGACCTAGAATGGTTAATTTTGCGTTGACAGAAAAAAATGGGAAGTATAGATAGATAAACGCTGGTCTTGTGTGTCCTTTTATATTTTTTTTTGTTGCTGCTATTGTTCTTTTTGCCCAGTTTGTATATTAATAGGTTATCTCTATTTATGAATTGTCAGGCTTAACCCAACCAGTGTTGAGTTAAATTATAGGTTTCACCTGCCAAACTGAGATAACCTAAACATATTGGATAATTAGCGGTCGCAAGGAAAATTATTAGTGGCGACTTGACTCGCGTTTGATGTTTCTAGCTTATGTCTTTCCATTATAGACATATAGCTATAGCTCCTCTCTTATTTTTTCAAATTAGCCCTATGTTTAAATTCATTCTGTTCCTCTCATTATTTTATTCCATCTTTTCTGTTATCCATAGTGCTTATCACGCGATCTCTGCTGAAACAGACAATGATAAAGCGGTAAAGCGAAGGATGAAGTTTAATGTTTAACAACTCCGATTAAAGCTTGGGCGTTTTATCTTTGGTGTTTGCAGCCAATATAATGCCGCAGATAACGGTACTCAGTAGCGCGCAAAGCAACGCCTGTGACATTACGAAAAAATCCAGGACAATTTGTCCACGAGTGAAATGGTAGAGCACACCAAAGTAGCAGGCTCCTGACCGCAATGTATCTGCCATTTTTCAAGCGTTTGCTTAAGAATAGTGGAACGGCCCATAAAACTTCAACATAATGGCCCAAGTGTAGTTAATGGCTTGAAGCTTCCTGAGCTGGCAGCGTGTTATGCTTTGAAGCAACTATAAGTAATAAAGAAAAAGGGTTTAATGGCGCCAAAAAAAAAGGAAAGAATTTCCAGGACTGGTCCTAAGCGTAAAGAGAGTAACTGTGTTAAACTCTCCCTTTAAGGACGAGCAGAGAAACCAAAAAAACCAGAGAAACTAGGTTTTGCAATAAGCAAAAGTTGTGTTTGGTGATAAATGCTTTAGTGATATTAAAACGCCGTCGCAACACGGTGGACCAAAGTAAGCAGCACCTAACCGAATATTCAATAGCTTGATGTTTTTTGAAAATTTGTTCAAAATCCAGTTCCATGGTTTTTAAAAAAGCATGCCTGCTGAATTATTTGGAGTCTTTAGCTGCTAAGTAATTAAAAGGAAAGCACAATGCCTCCTAACACAGAGGTGACGGTATTGTCCCTTCGATAATAGGGCTTTTAAAATAGTATTGTTGGTATGGGTTTGGGTGGACGCCCAGCAATGAGTTGAAGCTTTGAGTTAATGGGTAGATACCTCTCACGCCATAGGTAATACGAGAAATTAGAGGGTGAATCATAGGCAGACATCACGACCCCCCGTTTTCTTATGAATTCACTTTGTGAAACGCCAAACAGATTGGTTGCTCTTTTACTGTCCCATATAGCGGATAAGTGATCGGACGGAAATGATTTCCAGGCAGCAACAAGGATTGGGTAAGCCTGCCGAAATTTGTGCGTAAAATCCATCATGTTGACCGCTAATGTCTTGCGCTAATTTTGTTGTGATGGGGACCTATTTTTGATAAGAGGGCAAAGGCCATGTGCTGTCGTCTCTTAATCATCGAGTTAATCTTATATTGGCGTCGTCAGAAATTGTCCTGGGTCAAAAACCGCGATCTTTCCGTAAGATAATCCCACGGCAAGGCTCTGTGCAGGATTTTTTGGGTAAATAAATGTAGCCTTATTTCTGTAGGCCGAAAATAGAACGTTCGCCGGTGGTAGGATAGGTTTTGGGAGGGCCCTTGATTCAGAGCCCTGTGTCCTTGTAAAAGGGATTCTGATTGGGCTCCCTATAAATGCCTAAGCTGCTGTCAGCCTGAGCGCGAGAAAGGGGCAAGTAACAGTATGCTAAGTGCACGCTTTCTTTATATACAAATAACCATAGTTTTCCAGGAAGATTGTCATGATTCTTATGGTCTTCAATCTCGGCTGTAAAACAATTTATTAAATATCAAAATGTTTTTTTTCAATAAAAGTCTTCATTCGTATCTGGTATGTGGATTAAAGAGATTTACATACAATGCTTTTCCTATGGGGGCTTGATTAACGTTTTTACTTATGCACCTAGTGCTATATACATGCGCGGTCCCTGTAAATCTATACTCCTTGTCTCAAGGCTGTCATAACAGGGGAGCGTGGAGGACTAGAACCCATAAGGAGAGCTTAAATGCCTCATTATGAAATCGTCTTTCTGGTTCACCCAGATCAAAGTTGAAACAAGTACAAGCAAATGGTTGAGCGTTTACACGAAACCTAATCACAGAAAGATGGTGGTCAAGTTCCACCGTCTAGAAGTATTGGCCGTCGTCAATTGGCTTTACCCAATAAACAAAATTCACAAACCGACACACACTGGAACGTTGAAGTGTTTCTGAATATGTGGTTTTGATCTGAACTAAACGACACTTTTCGCTACAACGATGCAATCATTCCGTAACTTGGGTGATTCGTTGTAAAAGATGCGGTTTACTGACCTATCTCCTATTAAAAGCTTCCTGAAGGTCGTGAAGATCGTCGCCAGACTCCTCCAACCGTGAAGAGCGCACCAACGAAAAACACTGACGAAAGTAGCTGAAGAATCTGAAGATTAATCAATTTTTTTATTAGGAGACCACTCATGGCTCGTTTTTTTTTCGTCGTCGTAAATTCTGCCGTTTTTACACAGCAGAAGGCTTAAAACAAATCGATTATAAAAGATCATAGAAACCAAAAGGTTTATGTTACTGGAAACTGTAAAAATCCGTACTAGCCGTATTACTGGCACTAAGGCTCGTTACCAGCGTCAGCCTAGCCGATGCGATTAAACGCGCTCGCATATTGCTATTACTTCCTTACACTGAATAGCCATTTAAAATTAATCGGGTTGGAAAGAAGTGCTTTTATGAGTTGGTTTAAGCTAAAATGGGTTAATGAAAAAACGTCCTGAATGCCATAATTGGTGTGATGGTGTTTGGCCTATACCTATGATGGTTTTTTTGGCTGCCGCCGCAAATCTTAGTGTTGGTGTGCTCTCCGCAAGGGTGTAAAGAAGGAATACCTGTAATTAGTTTTGGGGTTGTCTTCCAGCACTCGTGTTGTGGAATGATTCAAGGTGAGCAACGGCAACTTTATGGTGTTAAAGTTGTAATGTGATGTGTTGAGCTATTTGCTTAGGTCGACAATGTCATGGAGTTTGGGTGTTATGTAGCTGGCAGTATTTTTTAGCCGTTATTAGTACGCAGCTTCAGCCTCTTTTGATGAACCCGATATTTTGGAATTTTTGGCTGTGGCCTTAGTTCAGAAAGGTTTTGGTCTCTGAGGGTGTTGAATGCCCTGATAGAATTTAATTTTTAGCCGGGCGTGATGGCAGTGTCCATCTTCCAAGTGGTGTCGCTGTTATTTTCTTTGTTTTTGGCAAGAAAATGGCAGTACCAGGGCCTCCTACAAACCCAGGCGGATTACGTGCTGAGTTTCATCAGTTAAGATGCCGATCAGCGTTGTAGTCTAGTGTTGGGTGGATGATTCTAATAGGTGAGAGCTTAGGGCGGATCTTTATTGTTCTATCTCAAGCGGCCTATTCCTGCTTGGGTTGTTGCCAGGGCTTCGCCTTAGTGCATTGAAGTGTTTTAAGCAAAAAAAGAAATTGGATTGTTTGGACTGATTGATTTTTAGTCTTGTGGGATTTTTTTGTTTGAATGTCTATTTTTGGCAAACGTTCTTGTGCACTTTGTGTGATTGATAGTTTTGTGAATATTCGTTCTAAGATCCAAGGTAAAGGCGTCCAAAGCTCAAGTGATGACTAATGAATTTAATCAGAGGTGAATCGAGATGGAAGATTATTCTTACTCGACAAAAGTAAACAAGCTAGGTGGAATTGGTGACGTGCCGTCGTTAAACAAGCCAGGCTATGCCTCGTAAACTTTTTGATTCCGAACAAAAAAAACGCTGTAAATGGCGATAAAAGCTAACTTGGCTAGCTTTGAAGAGCGTCGTATTGAACTTGAAGCAAAGGCAGCTGAAAGTAAAGTAGCTGCTTGAAGCTCGTGCTGAAACACTAAGAAGGTAAAACTTTCAAACGTATCGCTAGAGCAAATGCTGGTGATCGAAGGTAAACTTTTTGGTTTCTATCGGTAACCGTGATATCGCTGACTGCCTTATCTCTACGCAAGTAGCAAGTAAGAAAAGCTGAAATCCCGTCCTTCCTGAAGGCGCGATTCATCACACTTTGTTCTTTCGAAGTAGACATTCAGCTTTCATTCTGAAGTTATTGTACTTGTTACTTTGGCGGTAATCGCAGAGTAAATTTGTTTTCAAAGTTACTTGTTAAAAAAGAGGCGTCTTGTTTATTGCAAGCAATGCCCTTTTTTTTATGGGCGTGATATATGACTGATATTTCTTATGTTTTTTTCCGCTTTTTGTATGGGTGTTTTTTCGTGCAACTAAATGAATTTGAAGTCGCTTCTATAAATTCAACATACACTTATTCTATGAACGGCTGAGCGTTTCTGTTGTGTGGGCCGGCTTGGAGGTGCTGATGACCCAGAAGCTTGGGAAGAAAAGTAATCTGAGCTTGGTAATACGCCCGATATTTTTATCGCCGAGCATAAGCTCAATTTTTACTGTCATTGCGCGGCATAGCGGATGGTCTGAAGCCTATTGATGTTGTCACCCAATTGGAGAACGCCTTAGATTAAGCGTGGCGACTATAGAATCCATTGGTGGCATGGCCGTATTTGAATTGAAGTCGCTGAAGCCACTCCGAGCTCCTCTAATATTGCGTTTCTTATGCAGACATTGTTGGTTCGCGAACGCTCGATTTTGCGCCGTCTTATTCAACGACCAACGACATTTCTGCTCGACCGGCGTTTTTCTCCAAGAGGTATGGGATGCTGAAGTTTAGGATGAAGCAAAAAGGAAGAATTTTTCAAATGGCAGAAGGTGGGGAAAAAGAATAGGCGGCCCTAGATGTTTCTGATATTCCTTAAGTGCACGGTTGATAAGATAGATGAGACTTTACATCAAGAAGTGGCGATTACTGGTTTTGAGTACCGGTTTTACTGATCCTAGATGCCATGCGGCAGGCATGCAAAAATTCGGAATTTGATTTATCGTAGCGGTGTCGTCCCTGCCCATGGGTAAACGACTTTGCAATGAATCTGGTGGAAAATGCCACCATCGATTAGCGTGATAATAGCCGGTCATTGTGTTCAGCTTACGAGATGCCCTTCGAGCAGTTGATGATGCGTAATCGTTGTCCATCGCTTGGTCCGAATTGAATCAGACACTTGCGATCTGGTCCAATTGGTTCAGAGGAATTGGGATAAGTTAATGTCTGCCTGTGAAGAATGCTCCAAAGATCGTAAGCTTATTCATGGATGATACGGTGGGTATTAGCCCGACCGAGATGCGTTTCTCAGAGTGCGCCGAATTGCGCGTGAACATGCGCGGTGTTGGCTATGATCATGGTCGATTTATCTTCAGTTGGATGCAAATTCCAGGTTTTACGGAAGGGTCGAACTAATGAGATTCCTGAAATCTCTCGCTCGCTTAAGGCATTAGCTAAAGAGAATGGAGTTGGTCCTGTAAGTGGCGCTTTCTCAGTAAAACGTGTCTGGAGAAGTCGTCCTAATAAACCGCCCGTAAACTCGGATTTGCGTGAATCGGGGCGATCGAGCAGGATGCAGATGTAATATCGTTTTTTGTTTATCGTGATGAAGGTGTACACGAGGACCACCGCAATAAAGGTATCGCAGAAATTATTATGGCATAGCAACGTAATGGCCCAATAGGTAACCGTGTCCCGCTTAGCGTTTGTTGGTAAATATTTATTTCCCGCTTTGAAGATTTGGGAATTCCGATGCTTAATCGGGGATCTTTGATGACGAAAGGAAGTGCGGATGGTGTATTGGTATGGCCATGTACTGGGTACAAATGATAACAAACAGCGAAAGGCGTTTATAGTAAAATAACTAATATGGAATTGAGAGTTTGTCTATGCGCAAAATTGGCCAGTAACAAATAAAGAGATTGATTTCCCAGAAAGTTCTTCTTTGGTGTCCAGTTACGGAATGTGAAAGGACGCATTACATTGTTAATGATGCTTTTTGTGATTAGCACGGGTTACGAGCGTGAGGCGTTAATGCCGGTGCGCCAATAAACATATCGTCACCCTTGATGTGCTTCTGCTGTTTTTGCTCACATGTGGGCTGATTCTCAAAACAGAGGTAAAGAAGTTGGATGGGGTTAGTGAAGAAACCGTTGTGGGGAAAATGGTGGATCATTATGGGTAAGTGCCATGTCAGCCCGTTCATTAGAATGGTCGTAAGGTAATTGGTTATGAGTCTGTTCGTCGTAAAGCGACTCGAGATGAACATTTTTTGCATGCCTCAGTCCTGTTCTAATGATCGGATTCAACGGCGGGTAAGATTTGTACCGTGTCGTTGCACAAATGCAGCCCATTTATAGAATAATGCTTCTTCTGGTCCGTTTGATGTCGTTGTTCTTATTTACTGGCCTTGTATTGGGTTATTGTCTAGCTCGGTGGCGTTACAGTGCTGGGCCCCTATATTCTGGCGCTTGTTGGGGATTTGTTTAGCGTAGTCAGCAAGTAAGTCATTGAATGCGGTTGTAGTTTGGCTTGTCACCTTGAAGCCACAATCCAATAGGGCAGTATTTGTACTGTAAAACCCGTCGGATTAGCTGAAGGGCTGCAATTAAACTATTTGGCGAAGAAATTCATCAAGAAGCCGCAGGCCAACACCGTTTCGCTATCGTTTAAATAAGAGGGGCGCAACAGCTTCAGCACGAGCGTCCGACAGCGAACACGAGTGTGTCGACGAAATCTTTGCTAACTTTATCAAACAGCCGAGTAAATACGTTTTCAGGAGTGGTAGCTGCAGCTCTCAAACTGCTTTCCTAGTGTCACTCTGGGTGGCGGAGATGTTCATGTTAGCCGTTGAAGCGACGGAGTCTGTAGGTGTGGTTTTCTGCGAGAAGAGTCGTTTATTAGCTCAGCAAACTGGCGAACGATTGCGTCAGGTTTTAAATCAGATTTTCCGATGCCGAAAAAGGTAGTAAAGCCATACTGGCAGAGCGCAAGTTGATAGCATCAACGAAGTGTTGAATTCATTAGTGGTATTGCAGAGCAGACAACTTGCTGCTTTAAATGCCGGCATTGAGTCTGCCCGCGCTGGTGGAAGCTGGCGAGGTTTTGCGGTGTCGCTGATGAAGTTTCGAAAGCGCTGGCAAATCCGGAACACAAAATGCAACGCAAAGGATTCATACGGCATGCGGAAGAAGTTAAAGAAAAAAATACGGCAGATGTGACGAATACTAATCGATTAAAGGTACGGCGGTTGCGCAAGAAAGGTGTGGATAGCGTTTAATAAAGTAGCTCAAAAAATGGGTGATATTGAGGACCGCTATTTAAACAAATTGTCGAAATGACAGCTCAAATTTAATGTGTCTTCAGAAGAGCAGGCCAGCGTACGCCGTGATCATTATGAAAAAAATGCCGAAGAAGTAAGATGCTCTTCGAGTATTAATAGTAGTAGAGCCACGCAGAAAATAATTGTGATAATATCAGTCATATTAATGAAGAAGCCTACGAACAAAGGCAAATCTTGCTAGAGCCGTAATGAAACAGTAGTTTTTTATGTTTCTGTAAATAGATCATATTAAAGAGCCCGCTTTTGAGAGTGATTTTTCAAAGGGCCTTTTTTGTGTCCTGAGTGTAAAGGCTAACAAGGCATCTTCGCTGATAACGTGAAATAATAAGCTTTCAAGTGTTTGAGATTTGATCCTTGGTGATTAACGTAAAGGCGCATAGATAAATGAGCTGCAGGGCGAATCCATACGCCAAGTTCGAACGAATTTAGGTTGTATTCCATGTAAATTGACGCGCATTTTTTTTTTAACTCTACAACGCCTATTCCAACCAAGGCATCGTATCTCTTTAACTTTGTTCAAGGTGTGGTGCAGGCGCCAGTGCCCCTCTCTCATCCATGTTTCTACATTGAGAGATCTTTTCAGGGTATTGTATTCACTTAATAAAGACAAGCTGGCATTTGCGGCTGAGCAGGCGAAGTGGGTTTTCCCATGAAAGTGGGGGCCTACGTGCATAAATACGCCGTCATTGCAACTTATTCCAGAGCAGACTTTATTATTAAGATTAGTTGCCGCTAGTGTCCCATAATACCCCCGTGAGTGCTTTAAAACCGCACACATGATGTCTGGACAGATGTTAGTGTGGTCTGTTGGCAAAGGCTTTCCGGTGCGGCCCCAAATCCTGTGGCAATGTTCATCAAAGATTAAAAGAAATGTCGAATTCGTCGCATAGTGTGCGTATGGGTGGTTTAAGGTAATTGCGGATTATAAAAGCGCATTCCCTCCCGCATTTTGCACAACAGGCCTCAAATGAGAATCCTGACAAATGATAGTGCTGATGATCTTCTTGTTATGGAAAGGAATCTTTTCTTTGAGAGATAAGAGTACAGTCTGTTTTGGACTGGCTTCATGAATGCCAGTTGTGTGGTGAGATGAAAAACTGTTGAAGTGAGTGCGGCATTAAATACATTGTGCATGCCTACATTTTCTGGATCGCATACAGACATGCTTTGCGAAGGTGTCGCCCATGAATAGCCACTTTTTGGGGAAACGAAGCGTTGCTTGTCCTGGTTTTTGCCTTGGTGTTTCCCAGTATTGGATGGCCAATTTTAAGCGCGACTTCACGGAAACGGGACCTGAGTCTGAAAGAATACGCTTGCCAGGTCATCTGGCGTAAATAGCAATGAAGCTTTTCGGCAAGTTCGATTGCGGGTTTGTGTGTGGAGCCCACAAACATTACATGAGAAAAATGGGCGAGTTGAATGCCTGGATAGTGGCTATTTTATTGCTGGATGGTTGTAGCCGTGAATTACGCTCCACCAAGAAACATTCCGTCTATAGAATACGTCCGTCGCTGAGTGTTAATCGCAGCCTGAAGCACTTTCGACAAAGAAAATGCGGCTGGGTTTACTCATTGAGTGTTACGGGTGCCAACAGAATTGCTTGTCTAAATCTAGGTATTTCTTGTTGTGTTTTTCATGATGTTTGGCCATTACTTTGTTGCGTGCATACTAAAACAATGGTATTGGGTAATGGCTAGGTCGTTTGTTGTGGTTGGCGGCTAGTGTTCTTTGTCGGGTTGTTCTGGCAATAACCCACAACGTCGACGCGCTCCGCCCGCTTTTTAACATAGTTTTGCGCAGTTTTCTACTGTGCTTCCCGTTGTCATGAACATCATCAATAGCAGCAACATGCTTTTCAATTGGAGTATCCACTTTATAAGTTGTTTTGAGGGCTTTTTTAGAACGTTCTTTTCGACTTAAAGAATGCTTGAGCTTGAAGTGTTTTGAATTTTTTGTATCGGATTGGGTGTTTTGGTAGGGTTGGGCTTCTTTTCTATGTGCTCTGCTGTACGGCTTTTAATTAAGTGGGTGGACATCGCTCTTGTTTGGCCAAAATCCGCGTTCTTTGATTCGGCTTGGATGACTTGGCACATAAAAAGTATTGTTCCGGCCAGTTGCCAGATGAGTATGTTTCCTGATTAGATGGTTGCTCAATAGGTTATTTAGTGGCCGAATGTAATGGTTTCCTTGGTTGAAATTTTGATTGTTATTGGATGAGTATTTTTACGATGCTTCAAATCGATAGGGGCGATAACAGGAGTGAATAGGGTGGCGGGAGTGTTTTGCAATGCCCGCATAGGTTGCTGATTGTGTGTGTTGGGTCGTTTGCAGTGATGCAGCCTTTTGTGTTTGATGGAAGTCCTTCTTGGAGTGAAGGCAAAGCGTGTTTTCACTTTTTGGCGTTTACAAAGATAGCATCGGTTTAAAAAACAACCTATTGTAAACTTCATATATTTTGTAGTTGACAGTTTTTTCCAGTCCACTTAGTATTAAACTCCATTGAAATTTCTTTGATCAGGATACTATGCTTTAAGTACGTCTGTAAGCAACACAATAAGCCGCGTTTTGACTGGACTCACCGCTGAAGTTAAGGCGCTTTTTGATCTGCCAATTTATGGAAATTTGATATTTTCGTGCTCAGACTGTCATCGTGGAGAAATTTCACGCCAAATGAAGTGCAAGTCAGTACTCTTTGTCGATTGCAAAACGGGGGCGTGCCCTGAAGATTGTAAATATTGCCCGCAAAAGTGCCATTATAAATTACTGAGCTTAAAAAAAAAAATTAATAGGAAGTTCAAAAGGTGCTGGGAAGAAACGCCCTGGCGAAAGAAAAGGGTGCAAGTCGCTTTTGTAGGGGGCGGCGTGAAGCACCTTCCCGAAAAGGATTTTTTCTTATGTTCTTGAGATGAAATCAAGGGGTTAAATCTTTAAGGGTTGGAGGTCCATGTGTGACATTGGGGCCTGTTAAATGATGATCAGGCGAAGCGCTTAATCGGAAGTGGGTTTGGATTATTACAACCACAATTTAGACACCTCCGCAGAATTTTTACGACAAGTAAATTATTACACAAGAACGTAATCAGATCGGCTTGGATACGTTATCAAGAGTAACGAAACGTCGGCATTAAAGCTTTGCTGTGGTGGCATTATGGGGGATGGTGAAGAAGCAAAAGGATCGAGTGGTTTTTGCGTCAACTTTCTCTATGATCCACCTCATCCTGAGGTGTTTCCTAATAAAATATGCTGGTGAAAGTAGAAAGGAACACCGATGGAAAATTGTCGACGATCTTGATACCTTCGAAGTTTATTGGAACAATCGCTGGTGGCGCGAATTAATTAATGCCAAAAATTCCCACGTTCGTTTTATCGGCGGGTTCGCCCATGGGATTAATGAACAGACTCAGGCCTTGTGTTTTATAGCGGGTGCAAAACCTCAATTTTTTACGGTTGAAAATTAATTGACGAACAGGCAATCCTTTGAAGCGGAATAAAGACATGGCCCTTGTTCGCAAAATTTAGGTATTAAACCCTGAAAAAACGCGAAAGAACATTCAGATTGAGGCGTTGCTAAGCTAATTTGTCACTCCAAGCGGTGAAAACAAGAAGAATCCAAGCTGTTTAATGAAAGCCAGTGCCTAAGTCGCCGGAATTGGATGTTTCTGCGCTTGAAGAGCGCCGACAAACAGAATTTGATGCGCCCGAACCAGTGAACTAATGGACGGTCCCCCTCAAAATTCCTCATGCTAAGATTAATACTCAAGATTACGCCGCTTTTGTTTCTAATGATTACCTTGGTTTTGGAAATCATCCTGCGCTGAATTCAAGCGTTGCAACGATACGGCTCAAGGAAGTAGGTGGTCGGCGGTGGCTGCGTCGCATTTGGTGTGTGGCCACTGACGCTCACCAGCAACTTGAAGAACGCCCTCGCAGACTGGCTTGGTTACGAGCGAGTGAATGTTTTGTTTTAGTTAAACCGGGTTTATATGGCGAACCTCGGGGTGATATCGGGCCGCTGGGCTGGCAAAAGGTGGGCCTGTTATTCAAGACAAACTCAATCCAATGCTTCGTTAATCCGATGGTGCGTTATTGGCGCAAGCGACAATGGCGTTCGTTATTTGCATGTGATGTGCGAGTGCTGAAAAGCTATTATCTAGATCGACTGATTCCGGATTACTCATTACGGATGTGTATTTAGTATGGACGGTGATGTGGCGCTTTGTCGGAGTTTTATCTAATTTGGCTATCAACATGCTTGGATGTTTTGGTCGATGA
>Ga0163217_1039596_pt1 | contig 13106 bp, 10 predicted proteins | sample SynspAceP_FD_185933 | JGI IMG/M metagenome (GOLD analysis project Ga0163217, IMG submission 185933) | Saline lake microbial communities from Ace Lake in Antarctica - Synechococcus sp. Ace-P (PacBio error correction) | ecosystem: Environmental > Aquatic > Non-marine Saline and Alkaline > Saline ...
AGAGGAGAATCCTACCTTCTAATCGGTCCTGGAGGGTTGGTTTCTGATGTAAAAAAATGTAAATGTCCTAACCATCTTAATGGGAATTCAACCCTAAAATAGGAAGTGGGGTTTTTTTCCAAAACTTCTGTTTTAATATATCACACGCAAAACTTCCCAGCTTGTTTTTTTCCTTCGAAAACCCCGTTTTTATTATAGTTTTTAAAATCTATTCTAGTTGCTCCTTCACTAATCCCATCACTACTTCTTCTACACCCGTTTCTTGGCCAGTGGTTTTTAAATGAATGGTTTCTGGCAAGAGTTATTGCATCTGGAAGGGTATCCTCTTTTTCCTTTATTTTATGGAGTTAATTCTGGTTTCAACAAACCAAAAATTAATGGATTAGTTTCAGGATCCCATACAGAGGTAACAGTGACTGGATGGTTTAAGGAGCTTATTCTATAATGGGTCCCCTGAGTTAATTGTTTTAATATCACCTTTCATTTACTGCCTCATTTTCAAGAGTGCAAACAGATTAGTTGTTTTTGGAACTAATTGATGGGAATTAAACCTAAACTAGTGAATGGAATCGGCAAACCAATTACAACTATAGTTTGGTCAAACAACGCTACGGTACATTCTCAAACTAAATTTATCTAAAAAGGCATTTTTAACACTGCACATGCTATCGATGCAAATTGGATTGCAGTAAGTACTTTAGCTCAGATTACACTAATTCGAGAAACCCTAAATCCTATAAGAGCTAACCTTAATCGGGTAATATGAAAAAGTTTGTACAGATTCCTATGATGGAAGCATTACTTCGGCGCTTAACTGGAGAACGGAGCCTATACATACAGTTTTTGGAGCAATCAAAGCTAATACTCCTAAATCATTTAGTAATCTAAGCAGGCAGGAAAAATATACTTTAAACAAATCAACAGATGCAAACGGATGCTCTTACAAATTGATTCTCCTAGTGTTAATAAATTCCAGGAAAGATTGATACTACCGTATTTCTAGTTGGTAATCGATTAAATTGCAATGAAAGTAACCGAGTTATTCAATGGCTTAAATCTGTAAATCGTCCTATTCTCCTAATCCCAAATGCAAAACCTCCAATGTACTTTTTCCAACTCCAATTGGTAAAAATAATGCAGTAGAGAATCACTAGAAGGTAATTGTATAGATACGAGTGAATGTATATCATATCTAAACGGTTGGACTAAAAAAAGGAAAATAGAGGAGACTATTATTTCTAATTGATTTTAATATCGTCAAAAGATTCTTTTATATTAATCGCACAACCATTGACGAACAAGTATTGAGAGTTATTCTGCCAAAATGGTCAGTTGGGTATATCAAAATTAAAATTTTCCAGGTACGCAAGCAAGTTTAATTTTTAAATGAAAATTAGGTAAAGCGGAATTTATATTGTAATATGATAGGCAAGTTCTAAAAAAATACTAATACTTAAGTTCAACCTAACTTAAAACTTTAGCATCAAGGAACGATGAACTTTCTGTTTCGTCCGTTTCTTTCTCTACGGCCCACTTCATAAATGAGAGAAATTTCGTTGTAGAACCTCCACTATTAGAGATTAATCGAGAAATTGTAATGTCCGTAGCTTGTAACCATACTATGTTATAGTCCAGGAAATGGCATAACCCACTAGTGCTACTATTGCATCGTTGTTTGGGCATAAGTTGGTTCATAAATGTTTGATTAGTGTAATCCTCGATTATCCAAAAACCAATGGACTATTATTGTAGTAAAATCCTAAATCCATTGATCAAATTTTTCCTTGAGATTTGTATTGAAAAGCACAGTAAACATTTGAGCAGTTGCCTTTATTTACAATCTTATCCTTGATAGAAAAATAACATAACCCCCATGCAAATCGAAAATTTCATCGGCAGTTCGCTTATCGTATTATTTCCTGACAACAATGTTTGATTGGGCTCATTCAAAATGGTCATAGACATCCCGAACCAATATTGCGGAGAATACAAGCAAAACCCCAGCAGAAAATGTCCATAATTGTATTTGGTCTGCAAATGCTTCTGTATCCTCTCGTGACAGGGTGATTTCACTTTCCAATTGATCGTTGAAAACCATTTGGAATAATCTAAACTTCTAAAAGCATATCCAAAACTTTACCCGCTCCATCCAAAATATTCCCGTTAATTTCAAAACGATAGGCCATATACTCAAGGGCAATCAAATTAGTATTTAAACCAAAAAGAACCCTGACTCTTCTCTGTTTGCCCATCAATTCCAAACCCTGAAATTAATATCTGCTGGCAATTGAATCATATACGAAAAGTGATCGCTTTAAATCTCCGGGAATGGACGGCCATTGTAATCGAGAATTCGCAGCCAATTCTATGGTTCTACCGTTGTCCCTGTGAAAGCAGGATTTACATACAAGGGCGCAGCATAAAACTGCGAAAATTGCATGTTCCTGCGCTTTCCAATGGAGCCGTTAATAAGAAAAGAATGATATGATACAAATATTAACCTCATTCCTAAGTTATTTTTTTCAGTTTAAATTCTATATCTCGTTCTTCATTTAATTCTTCGAGCGAAAAAAGAAACCGTTTTTTATTAATTCCTCAAAATCCTACAGACTCCTATTACTATTTCATATTCCTATCATTTGGATCTACTAGAAAGTAAATCGACCGCACGAGTTCTAGGATGTAAGCTTCCCCGCTATTTCATTTGTTCTTAGTCATAAACAGTCACCGATGCTCCATTTGGGTTTATCAATGATACTAGGTATTTTGCGCCTTTACTACTGATTGCGCAATGATTTTTCCAAAAATAATTAAATCCGATAAAAATATTCCTGACTGGCCTCCCTCCTTGCTTTTTTGCTGAAGAATAATACCATGTTGTTTCATTTGCGAAATAACAAAAATAGATATCATCGGTTGTGGGTATTAATTTGGGGAATCGCTAAATTCTCAACTTCTCCCACCTGATTATCTCCATTTAATTTTGTTTTGAAACATTCAAAATCCGCCCATGGTTGGTGCCCCTTTAGAACTAAAAATAAAGTGTTTTCCCATCTGGATGAATAAATGGTGCAATCAACATCATCTAACGGGGTAATTAATTTGATCTCCTTAAATTTAATGCTCACTCCACTCTCCATTTGGCAATTTGATCACTCGATGGAGGAAGAGCGAGAGTCCTCCAATCCACCTTCCGATTTACTTGGAAATAAAAAGTCCGGTCATCAATACTGATACTTGCACTTGGCTCAATGCTAAATGCTCCCTTTAATCTTATCCGCATTTTAAGAGGCGCACTCCAAAACCCATTTAAATCTGTTGGGCTTTACGTAAAGTCTCACACCAACCAAATTTGGGTATTGGTTTTAAATAAAAACATGGCGGTTTCCATCAGGACTTAATCACGCAAGCATCATTGTTTTTCAGTAATAATACTTCTTTTATCGAATGGCCTTTTGTCCATTCTCCATCTATATTTAAACTTGAATAGACTTCTATAATACTGTCCAGTCACGTCTTTTAATTGGTGTAGGTCATATTGGACGTCTACTCGTATAATATAAAAAATCTTCGTTAGCAGTAATCAAAGGAACTAATCAGGAATATTCACTATTTTATTATTTGTACCTAATTTTATAGTCATTCTTTGGGATTTTTGAACTGAATCTCTTGCAAAATCAATTTGTGCCAATACAGCGATCTATTTCTTTTTCTTTCAATGCTCGCCTTCGATTTTATACTTTTCAACATCGCTCAAGCCTCCATCAATGTATGATGAATAATGTAATATTTCAAGCTAATAAAACTTAGCATCTTCAAAGTATTATATAGTTCCTAAGAAACGTTCGCTTTAATCAAATCATGCATTTGAAATACGAATAACCTAACTGTATTTGATGTATTGATTCCCTTGTCCTTTTAAAAATATAAATTTTCAAAAAGCTCTGCAGCCGGTCTATAATCGCCCATAAGCAATGTTATGATCTGCTTCTCATAAGCGATTCTATCCTTTTTGCTGTAGCCTTCCTGTTTGTGCCAAAGCAAATTGAACTTACTAAATAGTAATAAAAATAAGTAGTACCTTTTTTTTTCTCATAGTTACTCAATAATAGCAAATCACCTGTTTTTTAACAACTGTTTTCTTTCTTCCATCGGCGAAAGTAGCTTTCACTTTTCCAGACATTAGGGTATCTGTTTTGAAAGTTTTTCCCTTTGTAATTCCAGTCCATCCAAATATCCTGATCGGTTTGAAACGAATAAATAATTCACCCCACTTGTTAAAGAAAATTATTTTCCCAAAAAAATTCATAAGTCTCTGCACCTACAATTAATGCATAAAAAAGGACATCGTTAATTCAGCAAATCCAGGATTCCTTTTCCACATTCCCCGAGCACCAGATCCATCTCCTCCATTTGCTTCCTGGTGTAAATGCGTTAGGAACTCGAAATACTCCTTGCAATTCAACCGGATTACTTTTCGACCATAAATCAAAAGTATCATTGCACCAAATGAGGTTTCAGCATTAAGAATAAATCGGAAAAAGTTCCTCTTCAGTATAGTAATGGGTAGGATTTTTTCGTTCTGTAGAATGTATTTCCCGTCTCCAAATATCCACAAATAACCTGTCAGCATTCACCGAATAGTTTATCGTCACTAATGATCATTCGGTATGAAAAATCCTTTTCTTCAGGTCCTTTATTGATGGTAAAGTTTGGCATTTGCTCTTCTATAGACTTCTACATAACTTCGTCTTAATTCAACATCTTCGCCTCCATTCACCCTTATGGCTTCTAATGAAACCTAAATATTCTGGCTTGTCTGTACGGTATAATTTGGGTTCTTTGACTTGAAGAACTTCCATCCACCAAAAATCCCACAATGTAATCGATTGGCATAATGGATAGGTTTTGAAAGTTACTTCGCAGTGGTTCCACAACCCGCTGATGCTATCATTAAAATCTGCAATGGGAAAAGGGAAAGGAATAATCTAATATCCTAAAAAACACTGTTCGGAGCAGAATGGAAGTACTCGCTCTCACCAAATTTCTATAACGTCACCCAATAATTATACACATGACTTCCGGGCGATCGAACGGTTGACAAGGTAGTATCACCAAAAATCCAATTGTAAGTCCCAGGACCAGCATTGGTTTGTGTTTAACAATATTAACAGTTTGAAGCTTGGATACATTTGAACAATGGACTCACCAAAAAATCTGGTATTGGCGTAGGTCGAATGGTGAACCTGATTGAACACAAGTGTCCTTGCAATTGTAAGATTAATTGGCAATTAAAACTTACATAAATGTGGTAATTCCGCACCTGTAGTATTAAAGCCAACAGTATGGTTTAGCAATTAAATCCTTGAGAAGTGGCACATCACCAAAATTCAATTGTAGCTATTCCGCTCCAAAAAGTTGAGAAACCGGAAATAGTTACTGGGAAAAGGAGAACATCCAATTGTATCAATGTATAATCAGCAATCACTGTGGATTTCCCACAGTAAACGCTTGATCTAAGGTGTCCGGCACAACCCAAACACTGTGTACACTCTCTTCTTGTGCTATAAGAAACTGGAAAATAGTGAGGTTTGAATTAAAATAAAGTATGATTAAAGTGATATAAATTACAGTTATTTCCAGTGAATTTCCATCCGCCATTACACCCAACTACAAGAATCGCATGATGGAGTTTTGTTTGTAAAACTGAACTTCTAATGGTTGACAACCACCTGAAGTAGAAGCTACAAAATCAGCTACTGGCTTAGGATGAACCAAAATATCATAATCCAATGAATCTATACATTGGCCTTTGCGGAAGATCGACGATTAAATTTCGCATTGGTAAGTGTATCGGTTTTGTCCGTTAATTGATGTAAAAATGATTTGGATTTGCTGTATTTGATAACTCCATCCTCCGAAGCTCCATCGATAAGTAGCAACCACCATTGAACTGTTTTACTCTAAAAAATCGCTTCAATGGGCTACATCCACAGTGTAACAACAAGTGAAATCTGCAATAACTTGTGGGTTCATGTAATCGTTTACGCAAGCGTGTCCATACAACCGGTAATCGGTATAAAACATATAAAGTTAGTCATTATAGTTTAAGGGTGTAAGACGATGTCGTATTATAAAAAGTAATGTGCCTTTCACTACAAAACAAGTATCGTTAAAGGTACCGAATCAACCCCAGCGTACCAACTGCAAAGAGTCAGCTATTTAAAGAAGCATTGCTATAATTCACTTCAAGTGGATGACAACCTATGGTTTTATCTATTGAGTAATTGCATAGGTTTTTTGGATGCAACCGGATTGGAATTAATGATGGAAACGAAACAAGATTGTTGCCGATTTTGAACCAACAGTTTGGCGTAAAAAAACGGTAAAATCAATTAAATCCTGGTAATTCACATAAATTGATTGGATTTTACCTGTATTAACTAATTATACTCCATCGCAAAGTCCCAAAAAGTAATTGGTTACGCCAGTAGAAAATTAAACTAACAACGAACTGAAATGAGGACTGCAAAGCCAACGGTATCAACAGTGAAGTCTGCAATAATATTAGGATTTACTGTAAGTGTTTTATTACGAATGCGTATCCTTGCAACCATTGTCTGTAAAAACATACAGGTTTGTTGCATAATAACAATAGGCCAATGAAGAAGTTGTATTGGTAAATGTATGTGATTAGTAATGAAACAAGTATCATTAAAAGATCCATCACCCCATGAACCAATTACATGAATCTGCAATTAACGAACTATTGGTATAAACTTCACCTCAAATGGATGACACCTACGTGTTTTATCCATTGAGAAATCAGCCACTGCATTTGGGTAACACGAAGGGTAATCGTAATTGAAATCCAACATAAAAATGAGGAGAACGAAACTAAAATTTGGGCATAGAAAACAGTGTAATTTAATCCGGTTATTGAACAAATAGTATGATTTGGATTTATTGCGTTACTGGTAAACCAATCACCAAAGTCCCAAACATAATTGCAAGCTCCCAGTAAGAAACCATTATTGAATCTACGAATGTGGGCTAACAACCGACGGTATCAACTGAAATAATCAAGCAAATTATATCAGGATTTACTGTGATTGTTCTCTTAATGTATCCTTACAACCATTATCCGTAACATTACAAATTAGAAGTATATCAATAGGCAATTGAAAAGTTTATTAATTAAAAGTATGAGAATTTGCAGAGAACATTTGTTGAATGTTCCATCTCCCAATCCATCGACAAGAATCTGATATCAAAGAGTTGTTGGTATAATTAACAATAAAGGATGGCATCCTACAGCATTATCATCGTATAAATCTGCAACAGGCTTAGGGAATCTGTTACATTTCGAATTGCCCTGATCCACACACATTTGAAGGGGAGCGAGCAATTAACCTTTACGGAGTAAATCGTATCTTTAATAATGGATTCGTAAAAAGATGAGTGGGCGCATTCAATGTTGAAATTAACTCCATACCAAAACTCCATTGTACCGCTGCTGCTCCGGTAGATTTGATTTTGGTAAAAGCAAACCGGGGAAAAGGTGTACATCAGAGTATCTGAAAGAAACTGCGCCACTACTTTGGATATACTTCAAATTTGGTGTTGTCGCTGTAAATCTTTACAATCCTTGAATTGGTTTCTGGTAATAATCGAACTGTTCCTATTAAACGATGCAGCTGTTGATTATGGTAAACGTTTTAATAAAGATAGCATCTAAGTATCACTCGTCGTTTCCATCAAAAAAAAACCAAAGGTCCAATCGTAGAAATTGCTCCTGTTACTTGAAGTTTGGTAAAATTCATAGGCAAGGTGGCAACCAACGTATTGTGTCTGTACTAACAACTGAAAGTTTGATTGGATAAACCAATACCTTCCAAATGAAGTATAGCGAACCCAAAACTTATTGATTGCAATCAAACGAATATTAAATAGCTGATTAATTGGTGTATTATTACATAAGGTAAATGAGCAGATTAGCCCTCGCGAAGTATTTCCATCTCCAAAAATCCCAGTTTATAACTCACCGCTCCCAAACTACAACAGGAAATGAACGCTCAAAGGACTACAAACCCGAAATCAGGTATGTTGTGAAGTTAATATTGGTAGATTTTACGTAATTACTTTTTTGGTAGTTGTATCTCGACATCATTATTCGAAAGCACGACTAATCGGAACGTTGTAATTAACTGATAAACAACGTTTTGTTATCAAAAACATGAGTCGGATTGGTATCAGTAGAAAGCGCAGTTTCCATCGCCAAGTTCCAGATATAAACTTAAGCTGTCTCCTATTGTCAATTCGTAAGAAAATTGACCGTAAATAGGGCCACAATCCTACCACTGCATCCGAACTAAAATCAAGGAGAAGGAACAGGGAATACTTCGACTGTAATCTGTAATGGTATCAATACATCCGAAGTAGTAGATGCAATAAGAGTTATTATAAATGAAAAAGTATCTCTATCAGATGTATTTAATATTCATGAACTGGACCTTCCTATTGGTATCAAATTGGGCTTCCAGCTCCAAATTCCATTTGAACTTAGTGGCATTCGGTGAGGATGTATTTGGTGAATGATACGCTAGTTTAGAGCACCGCCATCTGGAGTCATGTAAATCCTGCTGGTTGGGCAGATTTTCTACCACAATAGGAATTGTAATCTCTAGCCGTACAATTTGCTGTAGAAACTTGTAATATAATATTTATGTTCCGCCCGGAGTATAACAGTTTGGTCGGGTTTTCATCGTTGCAGTCCATCCATTGTCGAAATCCCAAAACCAAAAGAAATAAAGATCTCCAGGTGGCGGTTTGTCGATTGATCCAATAAAACTAGCCACAGAATTTACACAAACTTGAAAGCAGGTAAAAATGTGGGTAATTGGAGTTTGATAGAACATTTAAACAACTTTTGTGACAGAATCAGGAACAGCCCTGAACTATTTTCAGTGTATAATTTTAACGGAATATGAGCCGGGGAAGTATAATTCGTGATGGAGGATTTTTCTCCAAAAGAAAAGTATTCCCATTAACCAAAATGTCCAAATCCAAGAAACAGCACCTGTGGTTGTATCGTAAAATTAACAATCTGCTTCACATGCAATTGTTATTACTCAAAGTAAATCTGATTGGGCTGGATTACATATAAATCAACAAGGCAGTAATCTCTACACCGGTCCGCACCATTTATATACCTGCGATTATTCCAATGCGATAATCGCCAGGGAGTAATTATATATTTCTATCTTTAGGTTTCCCATTCATGGTTTATCTGCCAATCGCACTCCCTGATCAAAGTTCCATCGAATAGGTATTGCCCTCCGAAAGACCATTGGTAAACCGCACTGTTTCTCAGCACAAATAAGTATCCTTATCGGCAGTAATAACAGCAAGTTGGAGCGCTTGTAATGGTCACACTAATTGTGTTGGCATCAGTTCCATCAGTAATACTAATCTTTAATGTAACTGATAAGTTCCTACACCTGGATATTCAATTGGTGATGGTTAATAATGGGTGGATTCCACGGACGCCAATTGATAATTTGAATCGTACCCTTCCCCCATAATCTCCAAAATTCCAATATTCGTAACGCCTGAGAATTGTTTCCTTCCGGAAAACAGTTTCGAATGGTTGATTAGTAAATTGAAAGGTATTGTCGGAAAACATTGCAATTCGCAGAAGGAGTTTATCCGAGCTTCATCTAAATCCCACACTTTTTAAAGGAAAAAAAGCTTGTGTTGAAGTCCACAAAGTTTGTCGCTTTCAAGAGTTTCACCTCTAGATCGCAGCTTTGTACACCAAGTCAGGTAGGATAAGTATGATTAATGGTATCCCCAAGATTTCCTGCTCAAATTTAAATACCGGACTTCCACACCAAAGTCCCATGTAAAATTTGTTGGTCTGGAAATTTGGGTTGAACCTCATTATTAAAAATCCGGAAATAAAACGTGTACATCCAAAATTGTCGTCCCCAGCAGGCCAATGATAAGAAGCCAATGGATTTCTTTCCAAAACGACCTAATCCCATTAATAGTACATCCAGAACCTGTTCGTTAAAGACAGTATAGGTATTAGTTGCAGCAGCAATAAAGTATGTTGATAAATGCTGTGGGTGTAATATCTGCCTCCTCCTCCGGAATTACCATCTCCCCAATGTTATGGTGTATGGACCGATAGCAATGTTGGTTTGAAGGAATTAAAGTATATGTTCCAGGCGTACAACTAACCCATTTGAAAGGATTGTTATAGTAAAAAGTCCATTTCCCATCCAATACTCTAAAAAAAAAGCACTGACCATAGGTAGAATGCCTACCAAAGCAAAGGAAAATAATAGTAGAAATGTCTTTTTTTGCAGGGGTTAAGCATGGGCTGATTTACGCAAATAAGATAAAAAAAGGTTTAACATTTTATCAAATAAAGTAATGAATTTAAGAATGAAAAATTACAAACAAATTGACATGCTAGCTATCAAATTTATAGGAAATCAATTTTAAAATTTTAAAAATAAAAAAAAGGCAAGAATCAGAATGACCCTTGCCTACACAAAAACACTTAAAAACCCATTAATCTTTACTAATAATCAATTTTTTAATTGAATACTCCTCCCCCCCCCCCCATTTCTCTCCTGTAAAACCTCATAATGTAAGTTCCAGCAATATAAAGTTTGAACGTCAAAATGCGCTAATTGAACTTCCTTTATTAATTCTAAGTCGTTGCTAACTTTTCTTTCCTGGAACATTCCCAGTAAAGTCAGCTTCCACATGTATGAGTTAAACAAACTACCCAATCTGTATCGCAACTAATTCAGTTGCTGGTTTTGGAAAATAGAAACACTAAGCTGCGCCCAAGTCATTATCATTAATCGCAAGTGGCAGACCTATATATCGAGTAGTAATTCTCAGTAATTGAAGTCACTTTTCTGTTGGCCGTAGTTTCCATAAAAATTAGGTCCGACAACATATGGATAACGCAGAATTCCAAATTGGCATCAACCGTAGCGAAATACGCATAGGTACCATTTGGATATTCAGGAAGCTCACACAAAAACGACCCATTGTGCTCATCTAAAAAGTCTTTGATATGTTTAGAAAACCATTTTATAGATCTTCTCTAAAATAGCCCACACACGATACACGTCCGTACTTACAGCTGGTCCTGAAGAAACAGCAGTTCCAGCAGAGAAGTTGTTCTAGTCCGTAATGTTTCTCTTTTCGTAACCTGATTATAATTCTGCTAATTCCGCCTGTTCATTTGTATTTTTGTATCCCATAAGCTCGTAAATTGGATAACCATCGTAAGCAAATCCAATTAGTGCTGGAATGCCTAGTTTATCAATCTACATACAATCCATTAGCATCATATAAATTACAAAATAGAAGAAACACCCATCATCAAATCCAACTTAAACGCTGATGGATTCTGATGATGGTGATAATCCACTTGGCAGGTGTCCTTTAGAACAATCAAAACAATCATTCAGAACGAACGGCATCTCTGTTCCAACTCTGCGTTGACAATGGTCCTCCAGGACGGGGGCATTTCCTGCCCCCACAAAGGTGCATTTGTGTTGGGATTTCCAAGCTACTCCATCGCGGTAATCAAATAAAAGGCAACTCCATTTATGAAAACTCCATAATTCCCACCTACAGTAGTTGTTCAAATGTTCCAGTATTAGGGGTTGGATTCTAGAATCTAAAAATCGCTTGACTGATCTGTCCGCTTGCGATGGATTTCCATCTTGAAAGGACGCTGTAGGATAAGAAAGACACTCCTTGGTACTGATATAAACAAAGTTGCATGAATATTCCCACTCTCTGACAATTCACTAAAATGTTATTCGCTTATTGGAGCTTGAATTTCTGACATATAATAACTTTCCTGTTGTTACTGTAATCTTGTAACCAAGACGTATATCTGGAGTTAGTTGTTTGCAAAAAGAACTAAGCAGAAACTACCAATGCACCAATAAAAAGGTTTTATTTTTCTTCATAATTATAGTCTTAATCATACTTTAGGGACCCGAAGAAAAAACCCAAAAAATTTTATTTTTCCTTCCCATTTATTTAATAATTCTCGTGGGAATCCGATAATCTTTGTAAAACAAAATTCTTTATCATTCAAAGTCCACAAGAAAAGCGATTAAATCTAACTTGAGCGTTTGAAGACAAATCAATCTTTTTAGCCCCATTTTCTTTAAATTTTTTGCTGAATTTCCTCGCTGTTATAGATGATTCAACACTTATATAAAGTATAGTAACGACATCGTGCATATAAGGATAACTGTACTTCAAAATTTCTTAGTGAAGGAAATTTAAATACAAACTATCTTTCTGAAACCTGGGTAAACTACGCCCTTTTCAAAATCTTCATAATGAATCCATTTTCGATTAAAGTTCTTCTCAATCCATAAGTTGAACCATAAGGGTTTCTTGATGGCACAGAATTACAAATTGTTTCTGAAACAGCTCTATACCCTTTTAATTCTTGTGCGGTTATTCATTTTCCCTCCTCGTTTAACTTGATCGTATTTCGAATTGGCAGAGATTAATGTCAATTGAAAATTGAGAAAGGGCCTTTTTAATACATTTTTTCCCTGTTACAATTGAATCTTGATAGGCTTCATAAAATTTTCTTTTTGTAAAATTGATCTGCTTTGCAAGTTTTGAACACATCCTTAATATCAAGACCCCATTTCAATACTAGAACTTATTCGGAGCTAATGCTTGCATGTCTAAATGATTGATGCTCCAATCCACATAAATGAAGTCTGCCAGGCCAAGTTAAAAAGCGCTGGTGCATTTCGAGTTCCAAATAACTTATCTCCTATTCCATGCTCAATTTTATGATCATTTGTGGCAAAGGCTATTAAACGGTGAATTTTTTTGTTTTTTGGGTTTTTTTGTTCTAGTGACAAGTGGAGCAGAAGCGAATATCCCAAGAATAAGATTTCCATCGTAATAATAAACAGCCGACCTAATTTCACCTTTATTAGAATCAAGCGAGATATTCTCAATTATATTTTTGGCTTTTGGGAAAATAATCAGGAAATCAAGGTTCCATTCTCGAAACCTTTTAAAGCCAAATAATG
>Ga0163217_1103401_pt1 | contig 13106 bp, 20 predicted proteins | sample SynspAceP_FD_185933 | JGI IMG/M metagenome (GOLD analysis project Ga0163217, IMG submission 185933) | Saline lake microbial communities from Ace Lake in Antarctica - Synechococcus sp. Ace-P (PacBio error correction) | ecosystem: Environmental > Aquatic > Non-marine Saline and Alkaline > Saline ...
CCGGGAAAAAAAGAAAAGGGAAGATTTTCACGAAAAACCTGCCCAAATTTTGCCCGTGGAACCCGATCCCGGAGAAACTTCGCGACCGGGTACCTGTCACACTCTGCTCGGGCCAATCCATCGGGATCGGGGAACGTGGGCGAGGCCGTTGGGTGAAAACCGTGACGGGTGGTTCTGAGTTTTTCAATCCCAATCGCCCCAACTGGCAACGTTTTCGGAAATCCGTGGTAAGCCGGTTCGGGGGAATTCCCGTTTGACAGACTGGTTTCCCAGAACGTCTTGGGTTTTCAACGGAAATCCGGTTTCGTCCCGTCGCCGAGGACGCCGTTTGAGAACCGGCGAGTTATTCCGAAGCGACCAGCAAACCCGGATTGCAGCGAGCAACCGACGCCGAGAGCAGGTTTGAAAGAATGCGTTGTAAAGTTGGTTCCGTTGTTCATCGTTTCACTCTCAATGGTGTGGCTTCGGCGAGCGGGCCCTTATTCCATGCTCGGGTCATCGCCCCTCTAGGAACGCTGTGAAGCATTTAATCGAAAGCCGTTTTGGGGGTTTAAGCCACGTTTTTGCTGTGGAACGACACAACCTGGGCCGGTGGTCTGGGGCAGCTTAAAAACGAGGGTTGCATTGGATTGGTAACTCGACGCGTGAGCCGAGGATCGAACACCAAATCCCTCCGCCTTAACGGCGTCGGGTTTAACCGTCAGTACCGAACCCGATAACTAAAACTAAAGTTTCCAGGCCGCTACGTCAAAAACCGGCTCATGCCATCGAACGACTATCCCTCGCATAATTAAGAAACGCGGCACGTTGTAAAGAACGTTGCCGCGTGAAAAAAAAAAAAAAAAAAAGGCAAAAAAAAAAAAAAAAGAAAATCCGAAAAATGGGGAAAAAACGTTGCGCCGCCTGTACGCGTGGGAGCGAACTACGCGACGGTTTTTTTTCTTCTATGATTCCGTTTCGGCATCGATGTCGCTATCATCCGGCGTTTGCTGTCGCTACGATGTCGAATACCAATTCCTCCTCGAATTTCATGTACCCGCTTCCCACCCCGGTTGGTCCCGTCCCGAGTGCCACGGTTCGTGCCCAAACGGATACCGCTCGCCCATGGCGACGGCGGTGGTAGCAGCGTGGGGCGGGTTTCTGGGGCCGGTTGCGAATGGCAGTACGCCCTAGGCTCGATTCCTCTTGGTAACCGCGAACTGACCGGCCTGAACCGAGGCGGCCTGCGCGACCGGGGCAGAATAGTCGCCCCGAATGCCGAGTGTCGAGCGCGTAACCCGCCCGCCTCTTCGACACGCCGGCTTGCTGCTCGTGCTCTGTTGCGCATACAACAGCACATCGGTTTTCCTTGTCCATCACCAACGTGCCCTTGGTACCCATCAGCGAACTTCGCCCCAAACCGCCCCAACCGGGTTTTGCGCGTTGAAATCCGACGAATAGGTCACGGACGACCTACCTCTTATTTTGGTCTCGTGTCGTAACCGCAAACCGGGTCGATTTGGACACCACTCCTTGCCGACCTTTTTCGATCGGATAGTTTTCAATCCGATCGTAATACGCCGACAATCGAACGACGGTCGTACTCCGGACACGGGGAACTCGACATGCAATAAACGTGGTCCATCGACCTCACGATCAACCGGCAGATTGCGTCCGCGACGGCCGTGAACGGTCAACGGTTAACCTTCTTGTCGCGTCTCGCAACGAGCTGAGGAAAATACTAAACGGCGTCGAGTTGGTGCGAACCGAGTTCGGCCCATCAAACGGCACCCGTCATTGAACAGACGCCCACCGGCTGCAACTCCTTCGGCGGCGGTGAAGACGCTGCGAATCGCCGATCGAGAAATCCTGATAACCAAAATCTTCGGATCGGATATTTTGTCGCATCCCAGCTCGCCACAACGCGATTTCGTTTTGCATCGTTAATGGTTCGGTCTGGGTCCTGGTCTCTTTGAGCATTTTTTTTCGGCGGTACTCGATTCCTTGCGATTCTTGTCGAACGTTTTTGTCGTTCATCAGCTCGCCACCGGGTAGCGGCATCGACCAACTTGTCACCCCGGGTAATTGCCAGATTCCACTGGCACGGATGTTGGTGGCACATTGCCCGAGCAATCCCCATTGGATCAGGTTGAGCCGGCGTCTCTGTATTTGACGTGTAGTGACGTTGGGTGCCCGGTCGCCCAAATGGGATCGGGTTGTTTGCTTTGTCTTTTCAGTTGGCCGGCCATCCGCGACATGACTTTGCATTGTGCGACGTGTGGGCCCATCAAATTTTTTCGGTCAGGAACGGTGCAACCCACGTTCCCATCGCGAGGCCGCCACCGGAGCGTGCAACCATATAACGGCAACGCGATAATGACGGCTTCGATAATCGGGGTGTCGAGCATTTTCCAATGATGCCTCCGTGCTGCCCGTCGTAGACCTTGACTCTGCGGCGTGCCCTCGCTTTCGTCTTTTGTACCCGCACGTGAAAATCAAAACCCGGCCGGCGTTGTAGGCGCCCCCGACCCCGAACTCGACAATCGGCCGTGAAACGCACGGTGCAGGCCTGTACGTCCGGATGTCGCAGATCGCTTTGACGTCGACGTATCCCGGATTGCAAACACCACCGATCAACACGCAACCCTCCGTCGCCCGTGCCGAATGACGGCCACGCCGAACGGATCGGCGAATTTGTTGATCCGAAGTAATGCCGCACGACGCCAGCACCCCCGGCGCACGCCCACGACGCCCCGCAGGAAATCGCACGCCGACGTTGAATAGCTTACCGACGGCGTTGTAGTAAGTTCGATTCCGCCGACGTCGCGTTGTCTTGAGATAGTTTATCACCATCGGCAGTAAATTCCGGCTGGGGTGTAGTTGCGAAATAAAGTGAGAGTGTTTAGGTCAGGTCGTTCAAATCAAAATATCTGGAGATAATCAGGAAAGTGTGCCCGCCTCTTCATCAGGACCGAAATTTCTTTCGAACGAGCAAGTGCAGAAGAAATCCAATCCGGCGAAACGGCCAGGCTCCCGTGGCGCGAGCACGAAACAGCGAGCGACTCGATCAATTGGTAATTCGATGACCCCGGTCCGGTCGTCGGTGGTACTGACTCAAAAAACAGAAAACAAGAACACGCCGATGCCAACGAAGCCACCGCGTGAACAATCCAAGAATCAAACACCACCCGAAGGGACATGTCCAAAATACGAAGAATCACGTCGATCAAAAGTGTGTCGATTAGGCGCGAACGAGGAACGTTACCAATTGGTACGCTTGAATGCTCGCAATCTGTTCAACCCGTCGCGACTTGTTTTGGGCGGTTTCGGAATTCTCCCAATCATGTCGATTGGTTTCAGCGTTGGTCGTGATCGCGAATTCAGCTCGCGGCGAACGGTCCTCTCGTTGTCCCGGCGAGCGACTACCCCGCCCCGAACCGGTCGCATCGAGTTTTTCAACTCGTTGACCCCGAACGCGGAATTCCTCGACTTCGTTGGCGTTGAGGATCCAACACGTTTTCGTATTGAGCCCTCGCGAAGGGTATTCGCGATCGGCAATCGGCTTTGTTGCTCATCGAATCACCGAAGTGATCGGGTCGCTTCGTAGTAAACCACCCAGGTTTTCAGCCGATCCTTCTCGATCAACCGCAAGAAACACCGTCGTGATCCCACACGCATTTCGCGAAATTTGCCTGCAAACGGCCCTTTCGCGTTGGCGAAGAACGGGTTTCGCCGTCCAATCCCGGCCTTGGTATTTCTCGGTAGCTTCCGCTGAGGAAGTGATTAGGCCGATGGTCCCATGCGGAGAAATCACAAACATGACTATGCGACTGTACCGAGATTTCGCGGTGACAGCCGTAACCGACGGCCAAGCGAAGTGGAAAAGCAAGGATCTGGCCACCGAGAGGGGACTCCAGAATAATACGAGGTTGGGAGCGTGGAGGGTGCCCCAAGGTGTGCTGGCGCGGTCGATTAGTATGGCACGTCCGAAGCCGTTTTCGCCAAGCGTCGAAACCGGAAAGCGAACCAAAGAGTCGGAGTACAGTAGTTTCAAGTAGCCTACGTTAGAATGCTTTCAACCGACGACGCTTTGTAAAAGAAGATAGCCATGTTCAAAACACGTTATGCGAGTATTTTGGTTTGCGTCCCTCGCTGACGCGTTGGGTTCGCATTGTCCATTTTTTCTCAGTTAAAAAGATTTAAATTCATCCCCCCACCCCGATCGCTGAACTGCCCGAGCGACTCATCTAGGGTCGTTCCCAAAAATTGGTCCCCGGCAGCACCGGCGGAAGTGGGCCGCCGGTGCCCGGTTGAAGGGGGACTCGGGCGAGCGAACTTGTGATGCGGCGTGGCAAAATGATATGTCCTGTCTGAGTGAGACGCCTGGCTGCAGAAAGCTGAGGAATACCTAACGTTTTCGCGGCAATCGCTTGACGTTCGTTGCCTGGCTTGCGGCGAATCCGACGTTCCCCCAAAAATTTTTCAAAACGCACCGCCCCTGTCGTTTCCGACTCGGGAACCCTGTCCTGTAGAGGAAACGTTGGTGACGGCGTTGGGGATCCGGGGCATGGACCAACCAGATCATGCCTTGCCCTCACTAGCAGTTTCACCTCTCCGCCGCCGGCCAGCAGTCCGCGCCGCATCGAGCCATCGCCCCAGGAAGCCTCGATCTGTTCCCCGACGTCAACGGGTCGCCGACGTGGCTACACGTCGGACCCGTCGCGGAATGCACAACGTACGTCTTCGGACTCGACGGCGGGTAAAACCCGGTCGACCTGTGGGGCGAATGAATCACCGCGTCCGACGCGCAGCGGCCTGCGAGCGGATGCCTCCCGGGAAGACTACCGAGCGATCGCGTTAACGTTGTCGGCGAAATCACGACCGCGTGCTTCCGCTGATCGATAGCCCGCGCCCAACTGCGATTGCCTGGACGAACAAATCGATACGAACGAAACCCGGGTTGGCGTTTGCAAGAGCCCGCTTCGGGCTTGGATTGAATTCGCGTGCCGACGTGCTTCGGCAACGGCAACTCGTCAACGACGTTGGAACAACAAGCGTCGCCAATTTCTCGCGGAAAAGTGGATCGAGCATCAACTCGCGTGTTGGTCGGCTCGATGCTCAGACGGCCGAGTACTCGCCGGTCCGGGACGCCCTGATCTGCCGCCACTGGCCCTTCGACACGGTGCCGTCGCAATTGCTGCAGTCGTCGTCCCGACGTGCGGCGTGAAATTCCTCGCCTTTCAGCCGACGACCGTGATTTGCGTTCCGCGGATCGCGAAAACGCAGTATCCGAGCTGAATTTGACCGGATCGTTGCTAAATGTCGCCGATCGTACGAAACGATTTTTCGTGATTGTGTCGTTTCTATCTGTTCGTCTTTGGTCGCACCGCTGATTGATGGTGGCCAGCGGAGGGCCGAGGTCCGATCGCACGTCGCGGTCGTTGCGACTTTTCCATCGCTACGGACCAATCCGAATGTTGGTTCGCGTTCCAGCAGGTCGAAGACGGCCTGGCGCCGCGAGGCGCATTTCAACGCGAGCGACTCGAACATCTCGACGCCGCAATTGGAACTGGCCGACGAATCCGCCGAGCGATTCACGGAGCAGTATTTTGCTGGAACCCGACACGGATTACTTGCCGTTTTGACCGCGAAATCACAGCAAAAACACGATTGCAGCGCGAAGCCTTGGCCGCCCAACATGAATTGCGAGTGGATCCGAGTTTCGCTGTAATCTCGCTTTTGCGGGCGGTTTCCGACCCGGTGCCCCGGCCGACGCCCGAATTTTCGGCCCCAGGCAACCGTTTCGCGGACGCGGCGGCGGACGATGGGCAACTCAATACGAAACCGCGGCGAACCCGACGGCGAAAAAGAGACGTCAAAAAGAGAACCGGCAAAAGAAGGCCGGCCGGAGTCGACGGCAAAAACCGAGACCGGAACCGACGAAAAAAACGCGACGATGATGACAACAATGCAATTAAAGATTTGATTGAACGATTTTCTCGAAACAACTGGAATACCAGCGAAGAAGCGTCGCCCAAGAAAGCTCGGTGATTTGCTTTGCGCTCGATGACCGATGAAATGAACCCCAACGGCCCGCCGTTGGCGTTGGTTGGGCGTGCCTGGCACGATGATGAGTTTTGCGTCGGAATCTCAACCGCCGCCGGCGCCGCAAATTCTAGTCATTCAACTCGAACGAAACCGACGGCCCCAGCAAATCAACGCGACCCGGAAATCGTCAGCGTTTGGTCGAATAACGATGATCGTCCGAAGAGACAATTACTCGCTCAAAGCTGAGCGGTGGTTGGGCACGGTCTGTGGCCGCCCGCGACATCATTCGGACCGCGGATTCAACGCCGGTGAAAGCTACCGAAGATTTTCCGATTCCTTCGTCCCCTGGCGGCAATGGTTTTGGCAGGGCAAGATGTTTACTAAAGATTCGACGCGCTGATTTCGAAAACCAATTGTCGATGCCGCGTCAAGCGAGTTGGAACAGCGAGTCGCATCGCGAGATAGAAACAGGGCCGACAGAGTTAGCTCAAAAAAGAATTGAAGCTACTCGAAAGCAACCATCGATGACGCCAATCGCGACCTGGTCCCTGCGAGGCCCCTCAAAATTGAGCCCTAGATCCGTGCCCAGGTCAGTGCTTCCAAAAGCGGCCGTCGAACGGCCCATTGGATCTGGATCGAGCGAACGAATCGTCGCCCCGTTCGATGCTCAAATCATCACCGCAATCCGTCAACGTCGTTCGCAGGTATCGCCCGGCGACGAACTGGCGCGGTTTGGTCGTACCAATCAATACTGGGTTTCGGCAAGCGCTTTCCGTCGCAGTCATGCTAATGGGTTCAATTCACAAAACCAGTGAATACCGCTCCACCGTGATCCTGCGTAATTCCGATGCGTGGCCGCTCGGCGCGAGCGAAAATCGGCGTGTGACGCGAATGATCGCACCGTGGGACGATCTGAACTCGGTTGGCACGTGTGTTTGGTGGAAGTGGACGCATCCGCTCGGTCGCCAACCAACGCTCGCCCGCGAGATCCTGCAATCGTTTTGCTCCAAGTTGAAAATCGAGGACGCGCCATCGAAAACGTCGTGCGGCCTGCCCACGGAGAAGTACGTCCACGCGAGACACGGTCTGGGTATTGAGAAAGACGACCAAGCCTCGAGATTCGCGATTGCCAGGTTGTGTTTCGGTGACGCCGCTCCGCGTACAATCAAATGAAGGACTCGACAACGAACGATGAAATCGTGGAATCACATCGCCTGGCGACGGTTGCCGAAGGTGTCGGTTCTCAAACGCATCGCCGATCAGGTGAAACCCCGAATCCGAGCAACGATCGAAACCACTCAGCGGCGACGAAACCATGAGTGGCGTGACAAGACTCGTGATTCCCCGCGCGGTCCCGATCGCGTGGATTGCTCGCAATTCGATCCGCCCGCGAATCTGCTGATGATCCTGTTCTCGGCGGCGGGAGTTTTGCAACGGCGCGTGGAATGCAGAAAGAGGTCTTCCCGCAATTCCAAGCTCGATAGTCGTCGAAGTTACGTCGCTTCCGGGTGCGGCCCCCGAAGAAGTCGAGCCAGGGAAATTTTGGCAACCGATCGAAGCGGGCCATCCGAAGCGTCCCGAGGGCATGCCGGTCGATCGTTAGTGAAGCTCGTGAGGCCCGCGGCGAAGTGATCATCGAGATCGTCGCCGGCCACAAACGCTGAAAGCGTCAGGACATCGACCAAGCGATCACCGATCGAACGTTCCGAAAACATCGAGCACCCGAAGTCCGGCTGCCAATCGCAAGCAAGAAGCCGTACAGGTGCGTGTACGGCCGATCGAAATCTGGTCATTTGCGAAAACTCGCCGAACACTCGCGATTCGTTTGCAGCACACGAGGACAATCACGCAAGTCCGAAACTGCGGCGTGTTCCCCCATACGTGACCCACATCGAATCCCACGACAAACAACTGCCGGCAATACGGCCTGACCGCTGCCCGCGTCGCCGACATCCAAATTCGTTCGCCAGCCCGCGACGTTCGGCCGGCACGGCAAACCACCGGCCGGTGAAAATTTTTGCTGCTGTGAAGGCTCGTAAGCAATGGCCGACAGTTTGCAAAAATTGAAATCGTTTCCCGGCGACGTCCGGTCCGTCGTCACGCTGGGCGACATCGCCCACGATCCGCGATGGGTTTGACGACGTCGGGTTTCACTCGCAGTTCAACCGCCACCGGCCGTCGGTCGAACTGGAAATCCTTTCCGGGTCGGTTTCCCCAATCGCCGATCGAAGTCGCCAAGGCCGTCGAAGAAACGATTGGCCGTTGAAACCGGTGCCGCCGGGCGTGAAATGGCGAACGATCCACAACAACGCCGAAGGTTTCCGCAGCCGGACTCTCTGGTACTCCGAAAAACGCGGTCTGGCCTTCGGCATCGTGCTGTTGATCCTGGCCATGTTCCTGGAATTCCGATTGGCGTTCTGGGTGATATGGGAATGACCGTTTTTCCTCGTCGCGGTGGTGCTGTTTTCTACCCGTCGTCGGCGTCAGTATCAACATGACTTCGCTGTTCCGGTTTCTGGTCGTGCTCGATCGGGGTCGATGATGCCGTGTCGTCCGTGAGAACATTTATGAAAAACGGCCAGAAGGCGCGGCGATGAACAAGCTGCCCATGAGGGAACCCGTGAGGTCGCGCCGGGCCGGTCCCGTTCAGCATCCGCCAACAATTGTCGCGTTCGGCCCTTGAATGTTCATCCCCGGCGAAAACCGGCAAGTTTTGGGCACCGCTGCCGATTGTCGTCATTCGCTGTTGCCTGTTTCCTTGGTCGAGTCCCGCTGTTCATTCCCTGCCCGCCCACCTCGCGCATGTTCCGCAAGAACCCGCGACGCCGCAGCGGCCCTGCGTTTTAAAAATTCATCAAGCACACAAGGATTCAGCCAGTCGTCAATCGATTCGTTGCGTTTGCGTTCGCGCCCGGCCGTCTCTGTTGCGATTTCGCCTTACATCACCGCATCGTTTGCCGTCGCTCTCTTTGCGGTGGTCGTCGTTTTTAAGGCCGCCGCTCCTCACATGGGTTGATCTTGATCCCGAAGTGTCCGCTGACGAAATCGAGCGTCCGCCATGCCCCGGTGGAACGACGCAGACCAAGCTGCGGAAATCGGCCGAAGCGGTCATACGCGTGCGAGTTTGAAGATGTTTCGACGAGCAACGAAACTTTACCAAGGTCGCCGAGGGCATTCAAAAACCAACGTTCGAGGGCAAAAAGTTTTCATCGACGTCGAAATCGTCCTGAAGCCACTCGGACGAGCGTGACAAATGACCGCCAATGAGGTGAACGAATTGTGGCGAGACTCGATCGTTGATCTGCCCGGCGTCAAATCAAGGTCACGGTTCGAAGCCGATGAGCGGAACCGGGCGGGTATCGACGTGCGATCAGCGACGACCTCAGCCATAGCGATATCAATGTGCTCGGCGGCTGCCCGTCAAGCTCGTTCAGCGAACCAAAATACGTACGCCAATGGCGCGCGAATGGTCAGTCGACAAATTACAACAAAGGTAAAAACGCAATTGTATGTCGGTTGCGTCGAAGGCCGCGCAACTCGGATTGAACCGATGCGAACTCGGCTGAGCCAGCCTTCGGGGTGCGTTCTTCCCGGTTCACTCGCCCTGCGGTTTGCTGCGTGGCAACCAACGAAACGCGAAGTCCGCGTCAAACTTCCCGAGGATCAGCGGGAAACGTTTACGACTCAGGATTTAAATCATTCGCAAACGCCAGCGGGCGTCGAGGTCCCGCTGATGGACGTCGCCGACGGTGAACCGAGTCCCGATGCTTTTCAATCGATCATCGACGCGACGGGTCGTGCGGTGAATCAACGTCTTCATGGACGTCGAACCGAAGCGAGCCGTCACGCATTGATCTCGGTGTTGAAGAACGACGAGCTACCCCACTCGCGAGAATTTCCCAGCATCACGGTGGACGTTCGAGGGGGCAGTGAACGCGGAACTTCGCCGCGCCACGTCCGTCGTTGTGGAGCACGTTCGGACTGCGCTCGCCGTCATCTATTCGCTGCTCGCGATCGCCTTTTTCGCGATTAGTGCAAGCCGCTCATCGTGCTGGCGCGATTCCCTTGAGTCGTCCGTGCGGTGCTCGGTCCCACGATCATTCCGGTTACGACCATCTGCCCTGGTCAGATTTCATGGGCGTGATCGCGTTATCGGAGCGTCGCCTCATCAACGATCGCTGATCATGATCACTACGCCCTCCAACCGCCGGCGAGAGTACACATGGCTGCTGCAGGGATTCCGCCTTCATCCACACGAGATCAATACACACCGGTCAGCGCGACCACCTGCAAGACCGTGGTTCCGACGAGCGCAGTCTGGCTGACACGCCTGACCACGTTCGGTGGACTGATTCCGTTGATCTTTTGAGAAATCGCTGCAGGCCACAGTACATCATCCCGAAATGGCCATTCTCGCTCGGGTTTGGCATTCCTCTTCGCGACGGGAATCATTTTGGTACTCGTGCCCTGCCTGTACAATCCTTGACGACATTCGCGATCTATTTGCTGGCCGATCCGAGACACGTGAATCGGAAGTGACGAAAAGTGTGCAAAATACGGGCAAGTCCGACCGTTTAATCGCGCCTAAGGAAATTGCACCTAAATAACTTTCCCGTTCGTACGTCAGCCTTTTCTAGGCTGACATGTAAAGATCGGTGAAGTCAGCCTGGGAGGCTGGGACGTACGTGTTTCGGGACAGTTCCGAAAAACGTTTGATTTCCCAAGGTTTGTCCACGCGAATGCGTTGGCACCGCGATTGCGTTACGAATAAGTTGTGCAAACCAATTTGTACTGACGGAATTTGGCCTGCGAGAAAATCAAGACCTCTCAACCCGAGGAAGTGGAGCCGTCGCATCGCACTGAACCTCAGCGATCGACCGCTGAGATCATCTACCTCTTGTTCAATGGACACCGCACCATGAACGTCATCGCTTCACCATCTTCACGGAATCGATTCCGTCAACCGGGTTCGACACTTCCGCCATCTTGCCGATGCTCGTGGCGGTTTCCCTCTCCATCTCGGACGTCGCTGTGGCTCAGCCCGTCAGGCAGGAGGCAGGTATGAGGCAAGAACAGAAGCCAAAGCAAGAGGTCAAGAACATGGAGCAACACATTGACAGGGCATGGGGCGTGGCATGAGACACGGCATGGGGCAACACATGGGGGCAGGGCATGGCAACACATGGGGCAACACATGGGGCAACCACATGGGCGTGGCATGGGGCGTGGCCTGGCATGTCGCAAGGACATGCCGTCAAGACATGTATGACGTTGCACGTCCCTGTTGGCGGCTCGTGGGAAAATCACCCGAACCGTGAAAGATGTTACCCAACGGGCGAACCATCTACGGAATCCGTGACAAAAAGGATCGCTGCGTCGTTAAGGACACACGTGCCGGCAATGGAGAGTCGTGTTCACGACGAAAACCCGTGCCTCCGATGACGTCCATCGATTTCGTCGAACTGATTCAAGCACGCCGATCGACTACACCTGACGTACAAGGAAACGCAAGAACGGAATCACGGCGACTTATGAAGCCGACGTCCGTTCGTGGGATGGCTTGTTCAAGAACAATGCGAAAATTCCGTCGTCCGGTTTGTCAAGAACGGCATGATCGAACTTCACAAGCCCTACCGATTCCCAACGTCGCTCAAACTCAAACCTTGATCGTGGACTCGTTGCCTCTTCCACTACGCTCTTACACCTAAAACCAGAGGTTTCACAAACCAACCAACGAAATCAGGCCTCCACACACGAGCGAAGAATTTGAAACGAATGGGCAACCTCCCGAAGAGAGCGATCAAAAGGGGGTGGGCGAGTACTGAAGCTGATGGCTGTGCTTCTGGTCGCCGGCGTGTCAGTCTACTGATCCAAGTTCGCCCGGGTTTCCGTTCACACGCACATCGAAACCGTGCACGATCGTCACCGAGGTCATGGGTACGGGAACACTGGAAGGCTCGTCCTCGAGACGACAATCCCCGAAAATTTTCCGGGCCGAGTCGTGAGGTTCCTCACCGCATCAGGGAGTCGCAGTCACCGCAGGTGAATTGCTCGGCGTCTGACGACGCAGACGCCAACACAGGTCCCGAAATTACGTTAGCCAATGCGGAAGCGACTTCACCGGGATCGTTCCGGTGACGACCGACGAAACAGCGAACTGCCGCGGTCCTAAGTCGAAGCGGAGAAAAAGTAAAGGACGAATCCAATACACTCGTCAGGTCGAAGCACGCGAGTCCGCCGAGGGACTCGAAGGAATTTGTCGCGCCGAGAAGACCTCTGGAGTAAGCACCGTGCGAGTTTTGCGAGACCCAAAAATCCCTACACCGTTCGACGGCTTGGTCGTAAAACGCAGCCGAGAACCGCGATGTCGTGGTTCCCGCATTTCAAAGTATGACGTTGATTCTCGACCGAGAATTGTGGATCAGTGCTTGGGTCGACGAAACCGACAATTGTCAACGCTTGAAGAAAAGATCAAATCGCGAGAGTTCTGTTCCGTCGAGATGCGACTCAATCCGAGAGCTGTTTCAGCATCACGCCGGCGCAATCCTCCCTCCACATCGACTCAGCCGTCGAGCGCTCGTGTCGAATCGCAAATTCCGCGTTTCCGCGGTATAACGGTTGCCGCGTTTTCATCGGCCTAATTTCCTCACGGCGGGTAACTCCGCAGCGACGACGATGGTGTCCCGGCGTTTCATCGCAGCGAGTCGCGAGATGATCTCCTCTGCGTCCGCGTCCAATCCACACGCACCAACCGCTCAACGCGATCGTTTGGCCGGTTGATCGACCTCAAAATCGCAACCGCCGCCTAACGCGATCACTCGCGCCGATTCGCTGGCGATTGCCGTCAATGCCAGTGGTTTCGCGTTTCCGGAACGCCGGGTTCGCCTTCGGTTTTGAAAATAGCCGGATCGAGTTCTCGGCCGCTGTTTCGATGGCTCGACGAAGGTCGCAGAGCGTAAAATCGAGGCTCAATGGACCAAAATTTTCCCGGCGGTACTCTGCCGCACCCGCGATACCCCCGGTCCAATAGAAGGTGTGGTGGTTTCATAGGTTGAGTACGTTACGCCATGAGATTCTCC
>Ga0163217_1100275_pt1 | contig 13105 bp, 17 predicted proteins | sample SynspAceP_FD_185933 | JGI IMG/M metagenome (GOLD analysis project Ga0163217, IMG submission 185933) | Saline lake microbial communities from Ace Lake in Antarctica - Synechococcus sp. Ace-P (PacBio error correction) | ecosystem: Environmental > Aquatic > Non-marine Saline and Alkaline > Saline ...
GCAGGGTGGTAATCTCGTCCTGGTGGGACAGGTGTTCAATGCCCAGAAGATGGCGGTCGTGCGAAACTCATGACGCGGATCCCCACGGTTATTTGGCGTTAAGCGGCGGCGCAGGGCGGGGCAAGTCGTCCGGGCGGCGTCTCATCCCGAGGCGGGGGTGGAATTGGATTAAGGCCATTTGGAAAATATCAGATTGACGCGGCGCGTACCTATCTAGGCGTAAGTGTGGGCACATGGAATCATTTCGATTATCATCAGGCGCTTGCAACTTTTGCACTGGCAATTGAACTTGGCGCGACCGAGCGACTTTGTGAACGCGACAGTGAAGCTCACGCTACGAAGTGCCCGCAGCAGGTCGAGAAACCGAGGCGCAAAAGGGCAAGACGGCCTGTCCGCTGCCGTCCTCTGCCCTGATGGGGTCGCGGAAGCCACACGTGCCGCAGCGGCAGCAACCATCGCTAGATGAAATGCGCCACCCGCGATGACGGCGTTTCGAGCATTGGCAGAACTAAGACGTGGCCCGCACCTTGGTATTTTCGGAAAGTGCACAACCGGGGCCCGGGCCGGCGCATGATTGTTGCGAGGCTCGCGGGCCGCGACGAAGACGGCGAGGGAGGACCTTTGTCGGCGCGCCGGCCGGCTGTTGGACAAGATGTTGGCGGGATCGAGTATGGGGCGGCATCATGAGACTGCGCCGGTTAGATATCACATGTGCTGCCTTGGCGGCCGCCGCAGATACCGCGACCCTAAGCCCGAGTGAATCGCGACGAGAAGCGTTTTGCACGGCATATCGCCTTGCCAAGCCAGAAGGTTTGGTGATCGTTGGTAATTGTCAAGTCGCAAGGCGTTTGCTGGCAAACGTGAGAATCCCGATTTGCGCGGCAGTGGACGCAGGCCGAGGTCTGCCCGCACTGCCATGTTCCACCCCGCCTATCTGTGGCGCAGTTCGCCCCCCGAAAAAAAAGGGGGGTTTTACCCCAAAACCCCCAACGCGAGCCCTGGTGCCGATTTGCTGTCACTGGAAAGCGAATTTAAGAATGGTTGATGCGATACGGTGCTGGCCTTTGTATCCGCTGCGCTGGCCGCTGAACCTCACGCCCGGTCGGATCAATGATGTCTGTCTGGGGCAGGGCGTTGCCCTTTTGGCCCGGGCGTCGGTCCGCGGCCAGATGCGGGTCGGCGCTGGCAGGGATGGATACATGTCCAAGCTGGCCCGTCTGAGGCTTGGCGTAGCGAGTCCGGTCAGCTGGCTGCCTTGGGCACTTTGACGTATCCGCTGATCGGGGTTGCTATCGCTGTGGCCTGGCTTGTGCAGACCTGGCGCAGATAGCGGGGCCCGGCACCGCGGTCCGCTCAGCGCCGAAATCGGACGTTTCGCCAGCGGTTTTGATCGTGAACCTGACCACCCCAAGGGATCTGTTCGTATTGGCCTTTGTGCCGCAATGTCGTGTGTCCAGAGGCGGCCGTATGCTGCGCATTTCTTGATGTTCGGCTCGGTGCTGTCGCTGGGCGGTTTATCATTTACGCTTTGTCGTGTGTTTTGCCAGCGGTTTAGGCGGCGGATGGTCGGGGGCGGGCAAGCTCTGCGCGGTAGCAGCGGTATTTTCATCGCCCTCGCGCACGGCTAGCAGTATGGAGCGGGACATGAGCCGGATCGACGACACGCATTGATTTATCCTGGCCATTGAGCGTGCTGACGGTGTCCGACACGCGGCAGCCTGGCGAGGATCGTCAGGTGATGTTGCTGGTTGCCGCATTGCGGATGCAGGTCACTGCGCATTGCCGCACGCACCATCATGCGGGACGAACAGGCGAGAATAGCAGCGCAAACTGCGCGACTGGTGTGCGACGCCGAGATTGATGTGGTGATCAGTACGTGCACGGGGCTGAACAGGCGCGATGTCACCGTAGAGCGCAATCGCGAATGTCTAACCGAAAGAGATCGACGCCTTCGGTAACGGTATCACCATCGTCTCGATGCAAAAGATCGCACTCTGCTGGCCAAAAGCCGCGCCCAACGCGGTCGCGCAAGGCACCTATCTGTTTCGCCGCTGCGCGGATCGCCGGGTGCCTGCCAAGGATGCGTGGGGAACGAAGAAATTGTAAGTCAAGCAGCTCGATTAGCCGCCATAGGCCTGTAATTTTGTCCGAAAATCATGCCCCGGGCGCTATGACGAACACGCAGCGCCGGAAATAGCGGCCCTGTTGCGATTTTTGGGACGAAAGACGATGGGAAACCGCCTGGGCCTGCGTATGATAGGCGGTCGTGGCTGTCTCACTGTATTTTGTTTCTTTTGCTGGGGCCGTGCGGGGTAACTGCTGGCCACAGATGATTAGATCGGGGCAAGATGCGAGTTATCTTATCGAGCAAAGCAATGATGGGGGCTGTTCTCTGGCGGCGCGATCGTAGGCGTTCTTGCCTGGCTGGCAGCGACCTAAATCGCGGGGCTGTCCACAGCGGGCTGACGACGCGCCGTCCACCCCCGTCCTGAACCGGGCGCCCCGCGTGAACGGTGTTGTTCGGTCAAATGTGTGGCCGCGCCGTGGTCAGGCACCGAATGCCTATCTTGCAAAGCTTTGGGGCCGTGCAAAGCCCGGACACTTGAAGCTGCGCGCGCCGTCGGGGGCGCTGGTTCGAGGCTTGCCGCCTGAATTCGAAGTCGGCGGCCCGGGTGTCGCGGGGCAGTTCTCGTCGTTCTTGATCGATCGGACGCTTTGGCCGAAGTGCACGGCACAAAAGCGCTTGTGCGTCAATGCAGAGGCAAGAGGGCGTGATGCAGAACGTTGCGCTGGCCTTGGGGGGACGAACTGGCTGCCGCCGAAGAACAGGCCGCCTTGCGCATCGGGCCTTTGAACGCCAACGGCGATTTGGGTGAACGGGTGGTCGGACGGCGAGGGACAGGACAGCAGACGCTGGCGGCATCAAGCGCCCGCCAAAGCGTTTGCAGCGACGTCAGGGTGGTGACGCAAACCGAGGCCGCGTGAATCGGCCGTCGCGCCTGTTGTCCAACTCGCGCAGATGCGCGTTGGCCGAATGCACAGCGCTGCGTTTAAAGGAAACCACAATGCACCGCGCCTTTCCGATGGGCGCTTGACGAGACTTCGTTGTTGAGGGGCGCCCTTGTCTCACCGAACGAAACGGCTGGCGATTGATTGCCGCCGATGATCTCGAGATTTCTTTTTCGATTTCCACCACACAAACCGCGCTGCTGGATGCGCAGGGGCGGTTGAATCAAGGCGATGTTACGGCAAGCGCCCTCGACGTTGCGGGTGCCCGACCTTGAGGCACATGAAAGATTACCCGTTGCAGGTGCCTCGCGCGGGTGAGGGGGCCAGTGGCCGGTTTGATCTTGGCCACGCTGGCCGCAAGCAACCGGGCATTCAAGCCGGGGGAATTTCGCGCGGTACGGGTGCGGAACCGGCAATTGGACGACGTCATTCCGGCTGCCAGCTCGGACGCTGATGCGCAGGGGGCCGGTGGTTTGGTGCTGGGATATCGAAACCGTGCTGGAAAGTGTTCAGGTCTCTGTGTCTTGCTCGCGTGGGGGGAGGTCTTGGGTGCTGGGACGCAATCGAGGGCCGCGATGTCGTCGAGGCACCGCTTCGCCACTGCTGGGGGCCGGTATGCGGTAAAGCCCGTCTGCGTTCGGGGGCTCGGGACACGGCCGCAGGTGATGCGCCCGCAATTGATCGCGCTGACAAAGGACGTCGGGCAAAGCTTGTCGCTTTGTTCGAGGGAACAGCGGAAAATGCCGCAGGATGCTTAAAGCACGGGTCTCTGGCGCAAAACTGGCTGAGCCACAGGTCCCTGCGCGGGTATGCGAAAACGCATCGAAGCCGGATGGGGCTGACCTTGGCCCGATAGCATGTCCCGGCCCCGCAAGGCGGATTCTGTGTCGTTATTTCAACGCGTCACCGGACGGCGGCGAACCTGTTCTCGTGGTGCTGCTTGTGTGCGGGGCGCGCTGCTTGCGCCCAACAGTGCGGGCGCAATTCTTCCCGATGTGGTTTATCGACAAGTGTCCTCGGTTTCGACCCGTTTGGGAGGGGCCGGCGCGGAATTGATGGTCGAACAACAGGCCATCGTCCCAAGCGTGCTTGAACTGTCTTGCTGGCGGTGGAAGGGGTGGGAGAGTTCTACCGCCGCGTCGGCGTGAGGGCAGTGGCACCATTTCGCGGAGTTCGAGCCGAACTGGATATGGCCCGGCTGCGACCCGGATTGTGCAAACCGCCCGTGGATACCGTCACCACGACCTACCCTCGCGAAGATGCCGAAGACCCTGTGGTGCGCCGTGGCATCTGAGCGTGACGGCCGTCACCGATGTCGGATCACCGGCCCGATCAGTGCGGAAACAGCTGGGGCGTTCTTGCAGTGAATTTGTCACGCGTCTTTTTCGCGGCGGGTCACCCGCAAGCCACCATCAGGGGGTCGCTGGCGCGCGCTAGACCCGTGATCGAGCTCCCTCTCTCCGGTTGAATCCGTTATAATATCAACCATGGCCGAGATCGCGGCGGCATCGCTGCTGAGGTCGATGCCAGCTCCCGCCGGTGACGTTAACAGGTGCTCAATGGCCAGCGCGCAACCGGGACGCCGCGGCAGTGCCGACGCCTTGTCGCGTGTCCGTCTTGGCGCAGCAATGCCGATGGAATCGTCACGTGTTGGTGGCATGTGGCGCGGTTGAATCGAACAGGGCTCTGACCGCGAGGTGGGGTAATTTGTCGCGACGATCCCGGCAATATCGTGCGCAATTGACCGCTGCTGACGGTTTTGGGGGATGCCATTGGTATTGCCAGCAAAGCGTCGAAGGGGTCGCTGCCGGATATGCGCGGTGATGCTGCCCAAGGGGGTTGGCGATCAAGCCTGAAATCCGCCACAGCGCGCCGAGGCAAATTCCGGCAGGCTTGGATTTGCTGATTGGATAACGGTTGATGGGCTCGCGCTTGTGGTGGGTTTGCTTGGTTTCCTGTTCCTGAACGCCGCCGCACGGCCTTTGGGTGCCGCGGGTATTCCGGGCGTCGATGGCTCGCGGCAAGATGCAGCTGAATGTATGCGGGCGGGAATCACGATTCAACATGATCTCTTTGTTCGGTCTGATTTATCCAGCTTGGGATCGTGTAGATGACGCGACGTTGTGGGGGGAACTGCCGACTACCGGCATATACGAACTGGGCGAGCACCGATCAAGGCGGCAGAGAAACGCCGCGCGGCGCATGGCGATTGCCGGTTTTGCCGCCAACCTCGACGATCATTGCGTGTTCTTTGCTGCGCCGTTGGCGGACGCTTGTGGCAGCCTGATCGGAGATAATTCCGAAACCGTCTTGCAGTGCTGGCGCTAAGCTGGTCACTGGTCGAATGCTTTTTGATCCTGCCAAACCACATGGCGCATGCGATGGCGCAGGGGCAAAGAAAACGTGGATGATCTGCCCAGCCGTGTGGTTCCAATCGCGGTTCCTTTGGGGGCGCGAGCGCTGTTCCGTCCTTCATGGCAGAGTATCCGCGGCGCTATGTGGTGCTGGCGGGCCGGTGTCGCAGTGCTTGCTCTCAGTGGCGCTGTTCAATCAATCGCGAGTTCAATGGCGCTTTTTTTTCAACGCGCCCGAACGTGGGTCGGTAAACGGGTAAACTTCGGCCATGGTCGATGGGGCCCAACCCGTTCGTACGCTGGCGATGAATCGCGAATGCAACGCGCGACAGAAGCGCTGGGCGCGGATATATGCCGAGAGCATGGGCACCAATCCGATTCGATTATGTCCATTGCGCAGGTAGGGGGAACGCGGGTCCGGCCGACGGGGCTGACAGCAAGACGGTGATCTGCTGGCGGTATCCTCGATCGAGCTGATCGACGCGGACTGCGCTCTTTCAGTTTGCCTTTCGTGGCGCGTTGCAGGTGCCGTTGGTCCCACCATCCGCTGCAGAAACCGTAAGCTTTCGCCGGCGCGCGTTCCGGTCCTGGCGGCCGATGCGCTGGAAGTGCAGTTCCATGGGGCCGACACACAGGTGTGTGAAAGCCGCCTCGCAGGATTTGCAGGATGCGCTACGGCAATATCCCGAAGTCAAGCGCTGGTGCAGGACAATCTACGCCTATGACAGAAGGAGCTGAATCTCGATCTGACAGCCGCAGGCCAAGCGACTTCGGTCACGATTGATATGTTGGGCGGTTCTTGCCGACACCGTCTTGGCGGGATCGATGCCGGCGAACCTAATCCAGATGGCCCCCTCGATCGGTCCACCAATTTCGCAGTGGAACTGCCCGAGGGCGGAGCTGACGGCGGATTTCCTCACTTGAGCGCACAGATGCGGTACGCCCGCGGCGGTGCAATATGGTGCGCTGGCCGATATCGTCAGCGTGGACCGGCCGTACGGGTCAGCAACGGTGTACGGCGCGAGAACGGTTATCCCGGCTGAAATCTCCGTAAACCCGCGACATTTCAGAAGATGACCCCCGCCCGCGCTGCCGAGGATCACGGACGGCCCTGCGCGAAGGATAATCCTGCGGCACGCCCTGACGTCAGGTTGATTTCCGCATCGCGGAATTGAGCGAGCAGGGAAAATACATTCCTCGTGGCATGCGCTGACCGGGGTGATCCTTGTGCTGAGGGTATTCTATCTTGCTGCTGGCTTGGGTTGTTATGGCAGTGGCGCGCCCATGTGTGGGTGATGGCGTGATCCGTTTCGGCTTCGGTGGGGCCACGATTCTATGGCCACGCCCTGTGGGAGGTCCGTTGAGCATGTTCACAGTTGTTGGCCTGCAGGGATGACGGGATCAATCATCAACGATTGTCCATCGTGCGGTGGGTGACAATCGGACCGAATATGGTGCACGCGCGGGGTGATCTCCGTCGATCATGACGGCGCGGCGGAATCGGGTTGCTCCGGTGATCGCTGACCACGTTTGACGGGACGGTTCCCTTGGGAAATGGCGCCGCTGCGGGCCCCCCCCCCCCCCCCCCTAGTATGAACAAAGCCACAGCCGCAATTTTTGAAACGCCACTGTGATTCAACGCTGGTCTACTGGTCTGGCTTGTCATGTTCTGGTGCTGCTGGTCGTGCTGCGCTGGTCGCCGAGAGACATGATATCGGCCGTCAAATCCGTGCGATGAAGCCGCGCCATGCGGGCTGCGGGCTTGGGGGGGCTTTAGGAACGATATTTTGGGGCTATCGGCTACTGATGACTGCTCTGGGGCGGGGCCTACGCTGGTGGGTCCGCGGTGGAAACTGGTGGCTTTGCATCCCGCGCTGGCTACAGATTGGTTGCCCACGGATGGGGGCGCTGTCACAACGAAGCGGCAGCACTTGCTGCTGTTTCTGCAGGCGCCGCAGGCGATCGCGCTGGCGGGCTATGCCATGGGGCGGTGGATCATGCGCTGGTCGCGCAGCGAAGCAGCGGGCGATTCAGCCCGCGTTACAACCGACGATATCGATGGCCTGATTTGCTGCCTAAAAACGTCATTCGGAATCGACCGGATTTCAGCGCCACAGTGGGCCGCCGCGGACATGGGCCTACGTCCACGCGCGCGTTCTGCAGCGTGTGTGCCGTTTGCGCGTCGTTTATTCGGCCTCGCTGACCCCTATAGATTGGGGTGCCGGTTTCAACCACCACCAGCTCTTGGCCTCCCCGACGGGCCGGCTACCGTGTTAGCAAGCGTCAGTGTCCAGTCTTCGCGGTTTCTTGCAATGGTGCAGGTCACATCCGATACGCGGGCCTCTTTCGCCGAATACGGGCGCTGGCAATCGAGGCCCGCGAATGGCAGGATCGGCGCGGTCGTGGTTGTGTTGATAACGCCCGCTGAGGCTCAAAGCGGGCGGGCACACAGATGTCGGCTGCCACGCCAGATCAATCGTGGTGTGCACTGGTCACCAGGGCACCTTTCCCGGCACCAGTAATTCCGCACGGAATACCACCTGATCCTTGTAACCCGATGGTTCCGCCAGGTTGGGTTTTTCCGCGAAAAAAACCGTAGGCGCGGCGCATTCAACTTCCACGCGACCCAGGTTGCGTGAAACCGGACCAGTCAAAGCTAGGCGGATGCCCCATATCACGGGCGCGCGCCAATAGGTCTCCACCCCGTTTACTGTCATGCGGATCGGCGGCCTATAGCGGTTGCCCATCGGGCGCACCAACCTTGCCATGATTTCCCCGTGGATCACCTCCCATCGCAAAAGCAGGCTAAACGGGGCGAAGAAGGGCAGCGCCCATCAGGCCAAGGAGTTTTCTTGGCATGGTGCTTTCATGGGCAAATGGCCCCCGCGTTGGCCAAGTCACGTTGCATTTATGAAACGTTGCAGCCGCAGGGTTGTAGAGCGGCAGGGGTCGCACGGCCATGCTATGGGGAATCGACTGCAAAAGAACGACAGCAAAATGACAATGGATTGCTTAAATCGGCCCAGGCTTTTGGTGCCATGCCCGGCATGGGGATCTCGGTTTTCGATTCATGCGGTGATCTTTGATCTGTGCGCATGACGACGAGGGCGCGGGAATGGGTTGTGATCGTCCAACAAAGCCCCTGCCGCTGATCTCAAGCTTGCGGCGACGTGCTTGATGTCGGCTTCAGTGATGTGGAATGGGACGACATTCACCGGTCTGGGGGTGCATGTCGGTGGTCCGTCCGAAGACAGAGCGTGCTTTGTGCTGCAACAAGCGCGAATACCGGGTCAGTGATGAAGACGACCGTATATCGCGCAGGGCGGTGGCGATGGACTGTAAACGCTTGATATTTCCGAAGACATCGACCGGCGGCCAAGGCCTCGCCGACAGGCGATGATTGATGCTGGCTATGCCGTTGGGACGCAGGCTCGCTGAAAGGCGAAATCGCGCAGAACGGCTGGCCTGACCTGCCATGGCCGATACCGACATCCTGCTTCACTGCCTGCGATGCACGCAAATGGAAGCGGTCGCTGACCTCTATCGGGGTGGACCATTGGGGCGAGGCGCGACAGCGGGGCGGGCCCTGACAAACGCCAGAATGGATCAAGCGCGAGCGGCTGCGCGACGCAGACGGTCGGTTGATGGCGCGGCAAGCCCCGTTTCAGGGATCGGGCCCAACTGCGAATGGGTTTGCGCAGCCGTCAAGCGGGCGTGCAGCTGGTCGACCTAGCTGGGCCGCGGCCTCTACCAGTCGCCCGCTGGCCGGACAGGGTTAGGCTCATCTCCGGCCAGTCCTCAATTGCCTGCTGCCAAAGGCCAAGGATAGACCTCGTTCTTCTTTTGCGTCCCTGCGCGTTCACCGCGGCACGCTGGCATGGGGCCGCGTAGTGGGACGCCAACTGGCCGGGGGGCGATAATTTCTGCGTCGTCGGCCACAATCCAGCGCCCCCCAAGCGGCCGCTCTAATCGCTTTGGACGGCAGACCGCCCTGCGCGCAGGAGGGTAGGGCGTGGCTGGTTCAGCTCCGAATGATCGTGCTTTCCCAGCCCGACCGTGCAGGGCCGTCCTCGACAACGGCCGCAATAGGCGCCTTGGCAGCCGACACGGAACATGTTGCGCGTGGTTTTGGCCGCTGAGAAATCTTGGCCCGAGGGGGTTTGCCGACGGGGCCGCCACCGGCCCGCCCAAAACGCCCGCAATATGGCGCGGGCCGTGGAATGGTGCGGGAATGCGTGGGATGCTGTCCAGCCCCGCTGTCCCACAGGACGAACCCGGCCCCTCTCGGCCAATTGGCAAGCACGAGGGTCATCTGACGGGCAGAATGCGCTAGCCAGAACCTCTCTGCTGTGTCCGGACCAGCGCGCCATATTGGCGTGCCTGATCCGACAATCGGCCGACATGGATAATGAGCGGGTTAACAAGCTGGGCCGTCCCCTTGGCCGTGTAAAATCCTGCCACTGGCCGTCCCGTTGCGCGCAATTCCCGCGGCCAAGCCCATAGACCGTTTCAGTGGCAAAGGCGACCAGTGCACCTTGCTGCAGCAGGGCGGCGGCGCGGGAAATGCCCTAGGGGTCGGGAAGTAGAATGTCGGTCATGGGGCTTTCTCTTATGGGGATGACGCCGGTTTGGGTTGGGCGGGCGGCAGACTTGAGCGACATCTGCCGCAACAGCCCGAGTATCGTCTTGGGCTTAATCAGGTCGCTGTTCGGTTTTGCCAAGGACAGACGAACGCGTTAACGGAGGAAAACTACCCTATCGCGCCCTGTCGAAGATTTGTCCGCTTTCTTGTTTGATCATGGTCGTTAAGGTTTGACGCCTGTGTTCGTCAAGACCGTACGTTTATGAAGATGCCCAGCGAAGACGTCACCCGCGCGGATCCCTCGAAGAATGCGGGGCAAGATGACAAAATGATGTTCTGGCCCGCTGCAAATACGCGCAGGCGACCCAGCGCCCGCCAAGCTTTGAGACGGTGTTTGTGCGCTACGTCGCCCGGTTTTCGCTACGGGTTCGAGGCCGAGATTGGCGAAGGTGGCTGGATGGCATGTCCGGCCGACCCTGGAATACGGTGGCATGGGCTCTCCGGACCTGACGACTTTGCCTGTGAATGAATGATGAGCCGGGCTTGCCTGTCCCTTGCGCTTTGCGCCTTTGATCGAGCAAGGCCGATGAAAGCGCTTGAATCATCACGCCAGCGCGCGATCAAGAACTGTTAGCTGCCCAAGCTGATCCGCGCGAATGGACCGGCACGATGATACCTGACCCGAACCGCAAGCGGGTCGGCGTGGGTGCGCCTGCAAGCAAGCCGAGACACGGCGACGGCACCTAATGCGCATTCTCGGGCCAAGGAAGGTCTATATTACATGGGGTGACAATGAGTTTTTGGGCGGCAATGTCCGCCATCTGGTCTCGCGGCGTCCTGCCCGGTGCCCGCGGCCGAAAGGCATTAGCCTGTTCCTCGTGCGAAATACCTGCCAATGAGGACGGCAAGCCTTGGAATGCCAACACGCTGAAACGTCGTCAGTCTGGAACACAAACTGGGGATTCATGGGTCCCCGACGTGCGTGATGCAGTATGACAGGGCGACGGCTGGCTGGTTGAAGCCGAACAGGCGGTAATGGAGCAAGCCCATGTTCACAATGAATGAACACGCACCGCTTGGTGTGGGCGGGCCCAGGGCTCGGCCAATCGCCGAAGCGGCCTATCAACACGCGCTGGCCTTAATGCGGCTGGACCCGCAAACAGGGCAAAACATCGCGCCCCGATGACCGGCGACGATTGTGGATCACCGCTGATGTGCGCCGTATGTTGATTTGACTGATGAAGGCCGAACTTTTGCCGCGCGCCATTGCGCTGTGCTGGTGCCAAGGCGATCGACATGACGAGCTCGCCACTCGGTCAGTCGAATGGAAAGCCGGCGGCCTTCCTTGACACCCGGAGATCGCCAAGTGCCTTTGGCTCCCGACAACAGGTATGGCCGTCGCCGAAATGGGTGTGTCAGGTCATGGCGGCATGGGCTTTATGAGGAAACAGGGGCCGCGCAGTACAGCCGAGACGTGCCGGTGACCCGCGATCTACGAAGGACCAATGGCATTCCCATGGAGCAATGGATCTGGTGCGCGCGCAAGAATGGATGGACGGCGGCGGAGGCAGCGAACCGTATGCTGGAATGAAATCTGAAGCCGAGCCCGAAGCGGGCCCGCGGACGTTCCGGAATATGCGGAGCGCCCTGTGGCAGCGTCCGAGACGCTGCGCGGGAACGACGGATTGGCTGAAACGACATCGAACATGGACACGCGCTTTGCCGGTGCGTGTGCGCTTAACCTGCGGGCTTTGCGCGTGGCTTGAGGGCGCACGCTGCACCTCAAGGCCGCTTTGGCCGACAGGCGGCGCGCGGTAAAAGCTGGCGCGTTTTGCTATACATCACTCGCGGTTGCTGCCAAACAACCATCGGGTCTGCATGCCCATGCCGCGAAGCGGCGCGAGGCCGATTTTCGCGCTTTTCCGCCTGACGAACTGGCCGCCTGATGCCGGAATACGCAACCATACCGGTTGCGTTTCCCTTGGAAACGCCGCCCGCCCATGTGCAGCGATTGAGTCGACCCCGGGCCGTTCTATGGTTACGTTTGCCCGCTGCCAGATGAAGCTGGATCACGTCAACGTCTATGCGTTGACGAAGGCGAAGCTGGACGATCATCGACACCGGCTTTTGGCGTCGAAAAAGTCGCAAGGCGCTGTGGACGGACTGATGCGGGCCGTTGGGCGCAAGCCGGTGTCCGCGGTGATCGGACCGCACCACCACCCCGATCACTCGATTGGCGTTTGGTCTCAGAACCGCAACACGGGGCAAGCTGGGTGAACGACGCGCACCGCATGGCTTACCGCGCGGATGCTGACGCTGGACCCGCAAGGAGACACCGTCGCCGAAGCGCTGGCGCGTTCTACAAGCTGTTCGGGTATGGCACGTCCGGCGCTGGTATGAAAAACGCGCCTCCGACGGCCCCTTCAACTTTGCCGAATCGTCTCGCGCTGCCCTGTTGGGGCTTCAACGGGGATCAAGCAGGGCGACGAGATCACCATGGTGGCCGCGTCTTTGACTGGTACATATGGCAACGGTCCACGCCCCGAACCACGGCTACCTCTGGAGCCGTGAACTGACAGAACCTTCGTGGATTGCGTGCGATTCATTATTCTTGTCTCTTCTGAAATCAGCCAACTGTCCGGGTTCTATGCAACCGGAACCCATGGCCGATCCATTGGCCGAATGATTCGAGGCATGGCGACCGCTGTCACTATGCTATCACGGCGAAAGATCAACCTGGTATTGGGGGGGCACAAGCGCCGTTTAAGCCGGTCTGCCCACCCGCATCAGCGCCAGCCCTGATCGAGACCCACCACAAAGCGCCGCGCCCGTCTGGAAAAAGGCGATGTAGAGCCAATCCTGCTCCGAAATGTTTTTTCGACCCTGTTGTCAAACGCAACATCGCGAGGGCGAATACGGTCTGGCGTGGTCGAACGCGGTGGCGCAATCTTAGCCATCTGTTACAGACGGGCGCGCCCAACGCGCAGCTTGCGTGCGCAGGACCGGGGCGTGGGTAATATCAGTCAAGGATTGAGCGATGGATAACGAGATCAAGATGCTTGCCGAAGCCATCGAAGCAGACGCGTTTGCCACGCGGCTTTACGAGGTGCATTCGGACCCCTCTAGCCGAACGCCTCGGACCAGCCTGTGCCCAAAGGGA
>Ga0163217_1021617_pt1 | contig 13104 bp, 8 predicted proteins | sample SynspAceP_FD_185933 | JGI IMG/M metagenome (GOLD analysis project Ga0163217, IMG submission 185933) | Saline lake microbial communities from Ace Lake in Antarctica - Synechococcus sp. Ace-P (PacBio error correction) | ecosystem: Environmental > Aquatic > Non-marine Saline and Alkaline > Saline ...
TGCTGAATAAGCTTGTGGAGGAAAGAGATGATGGTTTTAGATCAAAATGCGATTAGATTAATTTAATCCCTCAGATCAACAATAGTCCGTTAAACGGTTCCTTGTGCATGGCCGAAATACCGAAGATTCGTAGGATGGCGGTTCGGGATTAAAGGGGTGGCATAAATCGGCGAATCGACTAGAAATCTCGTACCTTTTCAGAAAGCGGTCCCCATATCATTTGATATGCGAATCCGATCCGGAGTGGAGTGATTTTCCATCAGCCCTGAACCACAATTCCCAATGCCTTTTTATGGCGCTTCGACTATGGTTTGATCAAAAGCCGAATAGATTTATTTAAGGATTCAAGCTTTCTTATCATGACATAGGTCCTGTTTGTGATGCCAAAACCTGACTTACAAAAATACACACCTGTTTTTTCTTAGATTCTTTTCTCGTAAAAATCAAGGTTTACAAGAAACAATATAAGGCTTATGATTGGGGAGTTACATCTTCATAAAATGATATAAAGCCAAACTCGAAGTTGGCTTTTCCAACTAAGTAATTCTTGTAATGCAGATTTCGACCATCGAAGAGGTCAAGCTCATGCTCTTTCATTCTGAATTGGGAGCAGCCCATCAGGTACTGTTGTTAATGATTCCTGTGGGTGTGAATGGCTCAGAGGGAAAAGGTCCTAAGCAAGTGGCTTGAGAGTTTATCAGCCAACGGCGGCGGAATGCAGTTCCAACAGGAGCCTGTTTAGACTGCACTCGAGGCTGGTCAGCCCTACATGGTTCGCGGTACGTTTTCTGCTAGTTTCAGTCATTTCAAAACTTTTGAGATGACCCCTCGTGTGCGATAGCCCCGAACTGGGAATTTGTGAATACCGTGCTCGTGTGTCTCTTAAGCTAATGAATAAATGTGATGCCGCGACTAGAGATTGGCAGTCCAGTGGGCAGGATTGGACTTTCATGCAGGGCAAACCTTCCGGTAGGGTAGTTGTGGGAAGATTTTTTGTTATTACCTCCTGCGAGATATCTGTAATGTTATAGCTGGATAGTGTTGATTAGTGTTGCTAAGTTTCCTGTATAATGCATTGAGCGAGTTGCCCTCGAACGCAGTCGATATTGCGTGCCCAAATAGTTCAAATCTGACCACAATTTCTTGCTCGGGTGCCTAAATGGATCAACATCCGGCCCGTTACGGACCAACAATGTTTCCTTTGTTTTTTTTTTCCTATAACCAAAAAGGTCTTGGGCATGGAATAGTGCAATACAGCTTGTGCAGTCTTGGACTTCCAATATTGGACTAGGGACTGACAGTGTACCTGGTAAGCTATCAAAGCTGTTTTGTTACTGAAGCGTTAATTTAGTCCATATTATCTGTGGGTTGAATTATCGCCTTTGAATTATAACTATAATCTATATCCCTTTATAATTTGTGGTAGTACTTACTTTGTTAACCTGATGCATTATTGATGTTATTTATGGGTAAATTTATCTTCTTCAATTGCTTTGTTCTGTTGCCTCACCATTTCCGAATAGCATTGAGCCTCAAAGGTTCCATCTTACATTTTTCTCAAATCGCAGCATTCTTTAAAATTCTGCCGCAGGAGCTGAGAAGCTCCATTGTCCCCAAAGGTGTGATCTTTGGAATTGTACAACCACTATGGATCTAGGAATCGGAATCGGTGATAAACTCATGTCACTGCCCCTGCAATAAGTTTTCCATCCAGGTGGTTTAATAAAAATCCGCTTCGGAATTGACCGGTAGTGTTGCACATCATCCAATACCATAAGGTGACTTGGCCGACCCGTTATCCATTCTTCCTATTTTTGTATCCATCAATATGGCAATTTGGAAAGTCCAGAATCTTCCGCTTTGCGGTTTGAATCACACGGATAAGGAATAATCTCATGTACTGGAAGAATCGATCCTTGCGCAGAGGAATAAGCACTAACTTGGACGCTAAGAGCTTCCCAATACGGTATGACCAAATCAGGGTCAGAAGTGGTCTTCAATCTGCTACTGCCAATATCCAAATCTTAGGAAGGCGTGGTCCCTCCATTTTCATGTGGCTGGATAAAGCTTGAAGCGAATCAGTAATCTTCTGAACGCACTCGGAAGAGAGCCTAAAGGAAAACATGCCCCACTTTTAAATCCTCTCGTGCGAGAGAATCTTCGTACACTTTGCCTCCCATAGGGACAAGCTCCCTGGTCGAGGCGGTGAACCACTGGAATTTAGCATTGTGAGCATTGCACATCCATCAGTCCAATTTCCTTCCAGGGCGAGCTCTACTCGAAAACTCCTTAATCCAGCTGCTCATAAGCTTGATTCCACCAATTTTCCCACCTGTCATCAAGGTGGCCGACTTAACTGGTCGGGAGTTCCTCTATGTAGATAGGGAATGATTGGTCGACACCATCTTGTTCAGAATACAATGCAGCAGGTGAAGGAATGTCCTTATTTTAAACACAGACGAACGTACTTGGAAATGTAATCGTTTCACTATTGGACTGCGAAAATAGGGGAGGTGCAAATCCATATAGCCTGGAATGGTACCAGTAATCCACTCTTGGAATCAAAAGCCTCTCGGAGTGTATGCCTTATCCCCGGAAGCTTGTAATACAAAGAGTGACGCTGAACGGACGTACTGCCATCTGGCGTAAGGATGAAGATTGCTAGAATAGCGTCCAAGTTCGCATTTCCAGTTAAGCGTGAATTGGTCGCTTTCCACTTCTGTATTTTGGGGAAGTTTTTAGGTCATCCGGATAAATAAGTCCAGAGCGATCTATTTCACCATTTGATACGTTGCCTTGACGAATCTGTGCCCTAATTTTGACCACTTGGACATCCAATGACAGCAACCTTTGCAGGTAAATGTAGTTGCATCCACAATCAAACCTTCTCCTGAGTTTGAGCTACTAAACCCCAAAAGAATGAATTCCAGCAAGGCATCCTTGACAAGACCTGCTCATCCGGATTGTCAGAATAGGCTCTGAATCGGTAATTTCTTTACATTGACACAAAAAACTGTTTGGTGTGCCCCTCGTCTATCGAACTCCTTACGAATTCGAGGTGTCCGAAGCTGACCTCGAGTCCAGACAATATCATTCGAAGCGACAAGCGGCCCGTGAGAAGAAATAGGACGTATAAAAACACCCTTTCATCCAACTTGGAGATCTCTTCCGATAAGATTTTCCCTTTTTCCTCATCCGAGGGTGAATGAAGACAAAGCCCTCCCTTCTTAGTCCATTTTAACTCAGACAAGACTTTGGTGCCAAAGTCAGATTCAAAACTTAAAAGAAGCAAAAGGGTAGTAGGGTAGATTATTTCTATCTTTTCCAATGGGAATTTTTCGTTTGTTTCGAAATGGGAAAAACCAGGTCCTCAAACCTACGCATTGATGGAAAATTACCGGTGAGCATGTAATCTAAGGTAAAAAAAGTGGTTTTCCGTTTGATCGGGAATGGGGAATCGCCCTGATCTGAACTGATGAGATTCCTTTCGATCTGTATAATTGGTTTTCTAGAAAAGCGAAAAGTATCCAGTCTAATTGACTGTTGAACTGGTACTTGAAGCGTGCCCCAGTAAAGAGATAAATTACCGCTTACCCGGCCGGAAGCAGAAAGAAGAAAAAAGTCCAGTGTCATTTGTTTTCCGAAAGTGGTTTGTCACCCGATTTTCCGAATAATCCGTCCCTGATCAAAAAGTGCGACTTCCTTCCAGTAATCTGAACTTATTGAAGTGTACTGGGCATCCTCAAAATCAATAACATCCATTCGCGTCTCACTTCAAATGCGAAATTCCTAACCGAACTGGAAATAGAAACACGTGAGCGAAATGAAGGAGCCTGTCTTTTGAAACTTGAATATTCCCAGGCTTTATCCAGTCCAATTTGTTTGATCATCTCCTGGCCCAAACGGTAGTACCAATCCGAGTTTCACAGAATCTGGGAAATGTTTTCGATCCTTTTTTTCATTTCTGATTTGAAAAAAGCGTAAGGCAAGGATCTTTTCGTCCCGGGTGTTGAATAGCTGGATTCGAGTTAGCCATTTCTTGGAGCCGGAAGAAGGCGAGATAGGCTTCGATAATGCGGATAAGAAGGAAAAGGTAAGAGGTTCAAAGAATAGGAGTTGACTTTTCGCACTTTAAGTTTAGGAACGGAACATTTTGAAATATTCCCTACATACAGCTACCCCGCTCATTGATGGGGCGGGTACTCTCCGCAAAAGCCAATTTCCATCACAAGCTATGGAAATCTCCGAATCGTAATTTCTCAAGAATACCTGGCCTTGCTTATGCTGCTGATAAAACCTAAAACTGCTCCTGTTCCCCCTCGATTGGGACATGGCACCCGTATCTCCAAACAGGTGAAGTTTCTCCATTAATTTACTCGGAATAATGCCTTCCATGCCTGATTTTGAGTGCCCGCTAAATTCCAAATTGAATTTGGTATGGTGTAGACCCTTTGCAGCGACGATCAAATTTGGGTAGATGAAGGTTAAATGTCCCCCGATATGGAAGAATTTTCCGGAATTAGCTGCTTTGTAGTAAATTCGCAAATTGGGAACCTAAAGCTAAGTTTCTCCGTAAGCCTGTTTTCTTTTGTCGAGAGTTTACCACTCAGAGGTGCGAGTGAAAGTCCACTTTTCCAAAGAAAAGGGATGGAAATCCAAACTCTCCGATCTATCAAGCGTGTCCAATGATTCGTTCACTCAGAGTTCGGCCAACTCGTGGTGGGCAAATAAAGAAAAAATCCGGTTTCTGACAGTTTTTTATGGCTTATGGTAGCGATTCCTAAGCCTCTAAAAAAAGGCGCAAACTCCAACGCCGCAGTGTAAGGTGTGATTCCGACGCTGTCCTTCGTAGACGGTAAGAAATAGTCCCCCTTTGACACTTTACCGAAACCTGATAAACCTGCCCATAACCAATCCTTGGACAAACTGAGACCCCTTGAAATCTTCCCTAAAAGTTACGGTCTTCATTTCCCTAATTTCGAATCGGGTCAAAGTGGAGAAGAAAGAAAATTGAGCCATATCTTTAGCAATTTAGTTTTTTTTTCCAGGATGAATTGTTCTCGACGGCCAATCTTGTATTCCCAATGGTTCAATAACCAAACTGAAATTCCGCCACTGTGCCTGATCGGTAATCTTACGTAGAGATTCATTGGCATCACCAGGATAGGATGAGGAAGATTCTTCCTGGTTGCTGGTGTTCTGCAAGGAGAGAAGCCTTTTGTTTCTTTGTCCTACCCAAGTTTCTCGATGTTCTTTCAAGAAGTAATAAGCTGTTTCTCTGAGTGTACCGTTGTGCCAAGAATCCCTTTAGTTTTCTTTAAGTGCCCTCGCCCGAAGTGATAAGTAAAGGGACTAGGTTTTTAATGGATTCGTTTGGCAGATCAAAAGAAATCAGGGATACGCCCTGAATTCATAAAGCCGAGATGACAGGGACCAAAATTCGTGTTCGATAGCTAATAGAATGTTGCGATTTGGGTGGGTGAGAAGAATGGCTGGGCCCGTAAAACTTTTCAAATCAAATCAGAGCCCAATCATTCTAGTTGAGATTGGACTTTTAAAAAATAAACTGAAAGCATGACTTCATAGGATCGATTTCATAGTCCAATTCCTCATCTTGGATTGGAATAGCCCGCTCGATAAATTGCCCTCCAATCAATCTGGATTCGTGGGAGTCTGAGCGAAAAAGCTGAGTATTTTTATTGATCCAACAATCCAAAAGCTAACAAAAACTAGAACCGTTCAATGGATTTCAGTTCGAAGGTTAGCTGAAATTGGGTCTGTGGGCCTCCCAAGTGGAAGTTTACTTGTTCCATAATTCCGATCTTAACCCGAACTTTTCATAGTTCCAGACCAGAAACCAAAAAAACAGCCGCCCAAGGAATTAGAAGTTCACTCCCGGTTCTTAGTTTTCGATCCCATTCATGAAGCTCATATTCGAGTCCAATTTTTCATAAACTGGTTAATTCAAGAAGTCTTTTTCTAACTCCCCAATAAAAAATCACATTGCTTGCCTTAGGGTTGGTAGCTGAGTCCAAGACTAATTCCCAGTAGAATTCGCTTGAGGTGATAATCCGATCCTAGTTTGGCAAACGATGAGTTGAAATAGTGGCCACCTAAGCGGAAAAGGTTGGCTTAAGTCAGCAATACCACCTATGCTCGAAAATGGCTGCATTAACCGTACCCAAAACCTTCAATTGGGTTTGAAAACAATTCAACTCTACCTCCAATCACTCACGATAACCAAGCCTGATTTGCATGAAGCTGAACTCCCAAGTCTTGCCTGGTATAAATAAGTTTTGCCGCCAGACCTTGCGATTCCAAATGCCTAGCAATTCCTGGACCAAAGAGAAATGGAATCCGGCAATATTTAATTGTGTTTGGTTCCTGCTAAGACCAAAGGCGATGATCATGACCTCTTACGAAGCTGCTTTTGACGGTCCATAAGCTTGCGAAGCGGTGCTCCGCGGAATATTGGAAAAGTGTGCAAGATGCTGAATTATCAAGATCCGAATGTTTCCCAGCTTCTGATTCCTTGCCGTACCATGAATTACCTGGCGCGTGAACAGGGATCATGTTTCACTGAGCAAGTTAAGGTCAAGAAAAACTGATATGCAAAAAAGACGCCTGAGTAAAAAGAAGATAGCTATCTCCACTAATTAGAAAATTATGAGAGTAATGTTAGTTAAAAAAAAGTTCTTAATAGTCTAAAACTTAAATATTCTGCTGGTATTTGTCAACCGTTAATATATTTGTATGTATCTTCGATCCGCGACTGAACTCAGTAACGAGATCGGCCCCCACAAAGGGCGGACTTAATATGTTGTAGGAAAAACACTAACAGTTTCACGCGGTGACTACCTCCTGCCGGGTTCGTCGCCTAATCGGGAGCGACGCTCATCCGGACGCTGCCCGTCGCCGTGGGCGTTGGCCTGCCCGCCCCCAGCGGTGGGTCCTTGCAGACGGAGATAGAGCTTAAGAGAGAGAAAGAGTGTTACTGGGCCCGACACCTTGCGGATGTCAGATACGTCGCATTTTTTAAAAATCTCTGTCTTTTGATGAAGAAAAGAAGGCTTTAAAATTGAGAGGAAGAAAATTGGTGCCTTCGACAGACTATTATTTAAGATGAGTATTCGAAATCGAAGTAACGGAATCAATAAAATCCACTAAAACAATTCTGGATTAGCCAAATAAATAAGTATTAGCCAGTCGTGCATTTTTCTGGGAATATCTATTTCGCGTCATGACATTATCCGTGGTCATATAATTGCAAACTCCCAAATACGATCTGATCGGGATAGTGCTGAATTGCCTATCGATACTCAGCTTTGAAAACCCTTTCGAAACTAAGTCGGTAATTTCCATTATCAAAAGATTTATAACAACGGAAACATTTTTATGCAACATAGAGTTGCTCGACTTCAATAAGGTCAGTTCATCCCCTCTAATGAAACTCGGGTGAAATAACCCGATATTCCTCTCACCGTGACACACGTTGTGATAGGGCTGTGCGCGTTACGAGCTTGAGAACCATCTGCCAAGTGAGATCAGTATTGAAATTAAAACGGATCATTGACTTTTTCCAATATTTTATATGGCTGTTTGCTGACTGTCCACTTCGTCCTAACTCATCTCACAATAAAAAAATGCCATAAACTTGTAATAGGATAGCTGTATATAATTTCGCCCGTCTGTGGCATAGCTTAACAGTTAATCACGCGCTTTTGGTCATGTCTAATGTTAAGTACTGTAGAAGGAACATTATCTAAGATTAGTACCCGCCATTTCGTGAAGTAATCAAGGATTTTGGAACTAGTAATCTCCAGGATCTATACTAGTAAAATTTTATAACCCAAAGTGAAAAAAAATGGAAATTATCAAAACTTCGCTTCGGTAAGGATGTATCTCGCAGCCCGCCGTCCTATACATTATATTGCGTAAGTAATCGCTATCCTTCTCGCGGTTGAAAATACTGACGATTGAATGATGAATTTGGATTGGAATTTGATTACTATTTTCGTCTAAAAGTGGTGAGTTGAAAAGCTAAAGACCGTGGAACTTTTGCATTTTTATATCGATATTGGCTTGCTATATTTGGAAATCCAAGGATCCCTAGTTAAAACTAACTGACCTGAAATCTCCAATTTTTTCATTTCGACCGGCCACAATTAGAATGACTTAGCCTAAACCGAAAATTTGACTCTTGAAAAAATTCTCCCTGAGTAGTCCACGCACTCTGCAAAAAATTTCGATCAGCAAGCTTGAAATCAGTTTTGGTGGGAGAATGTACCACCGCTCTTTTTTACAAGTAATTCAAATACCTAAGCTTTCAACATTCTCATCGATTTTCCCAGTGGCGCTGAATTTTTCTACTAGAGGTAAATAAAGCGCAAGATTGGAGATTTTATTTCGTGATCTGCCGGATAAGATCGTTCAGACTATAAATGCCCTTCCCAAATCATAATTAAATATCAGTTGTGAAGTCCAACTCTCTTATAATAATCTCTTTTTTAGTTTTTTCATATATCCAATAATAAAAAAAATTATTCACTTTTTCCTTATCGTGCAGTAATGACCGTGCCAAAGAAGTATCGTCGCGCTTTTTGATTTTTGGAACATTGAAAAACCCTGCCAATAGTCTAGCAAAAGCAAAAGGATAAAAAGATATTTTGGTGCTTAAAACTTCAAAATGAATTTGGGGTTAAGCCCTTTTAGTTTGTAAGGTTGAGTTGTATATTTGGAATTAAGATCTGTTTCAAACTCATCCCTTAGAAAAGATAGCAATATTTCCAAGTATTTTTGGTGTATCCAATATAACATTCTTCGCCACTTTTCCCTCCAGTTTTGTAAAGATACACACCTGACTTGCCAGTCCAATTACACTAAAGAGGCCAAATCTTGAGAGCCCATGGAGGTTTTCAAGGGTGGGGCTGGCCTAGGAATCCAAACGTTTTTATCCTAAGCTGTAATCCTTGGGGTGGACCAAACGAACCACGACCTGTTCTTAATCCAATTTTAGCTTTTGGACCTTTGTTATCAAAAGCTCAGGATGACCAGAACTATTCCCTATTAACCCAAAAGGATATGCTTAGTAATTGCCCCAATATTGGAAAGGCCCATAGCTCTTCAGAAATCCACCATGATTTCTTTGAAGAATTCCCATAACAAAACCATTCCAAAGAAGACACTCATGAAAGAATAACTTCCAAAAGTAAACCTCTGGTGTCCGTTCTTGTAGTGATTTCAAATGGCAAATGATCAAGAAAATAATGAAGTAGGATATCGAGATTCATAGATCCTGGTGTATGGGGGGATGCTGGTTGCCTTGCAAAGTTTTGAGACTTGTGAGAGATAACTGATCGCTTTTTCTCTACAATGCGTGAGAATCAGAGGTGTATCCCACCTTCTTCTGCAGATAAATTTTATAAGAACGGAATTGAATTGTGTCAAAGCGTAATTTTTAACATCCTCTTCTCAAGTGTAGATTCAAATTGGAGCGACGTCGTAACTTCCTTTTATTCCCAACCTTATATCGATATTCATCGAAACCTTTCCATTCTTTAAGCCTCCCCCTGCTCGATCAGGTAAGGCTTATTAGGCCTCAGATTGGATTTCCACAGGTACTCGAAGGCAAGCAAGAATTCTTCATATGCCAACCATAATAACGAAGCCATTGTCACTATTGGTTTTCTGTTTCCCCCAATCTCTGAATTCATCAAGTTTAACCAAATCGAAATTAAAAGCTTTCAGTCAAAGCCGGTGAAACGATTAACATCCTATCTACCACCAGAGGTACTTTTTCCCGGGGTGTTTTTTTTAGCAATATATCCATAACGCAGCAAAATCGATAATTTGCATGCTGCATGGACTAGCTAGACCACCTTCCACACTTTTAGTATATCAATGGAAATTGCTAAAGATATTTTTCTCGGGTTCATAAATAGAACGTGGTCCTAAGTCTTGCTTTCCGATTAATCGTGGGGCCAAAGACCATATATATCGTAAGCTTTGTTCACTAAATTTTTCAATCTTGGCCCTCTTTCCGAAAAAAATGAAACTCATGAACTGCCTGTGATATGATAAGCCTAAGGAAAACACAAACTGTAACCATCTAAGGGCGCTCAAAAATTGGCAGAAAACGGCGGATTCGGCTTCCCAGATTACCATAACTTAGTATAAATGTCAAGCATATTTTTTCATAGATTGAGAGTTGGTCGTAAGTTGTTTTCAGGTTCCTTCGAGCATAGCCTCCAGATAGTATATGGGAATCGCGTATACCATGTTTTTAGGGTCTTACATTGAATTCATCGAAGGTTGAAATGAAGGTGCGGAGACGTTTTTCGTCTTTTTCGCATTGGTTCTGGACCAAAAGTTTGGTAAAAGAAAATTTTTTTTTTGATATAACCTTTCCAAATTGGAGCGATTCCGATTTTCAGTTCATCTCAAGAATCAGAAGTAGACTCTTGTGGAGAATCGCCGATCTCTTATGGCTAATTTTTCAAATTTCCACGAAGTTCCGAATATGGCCTTAAGATCTTTTTCATCTGGTTTGGCTACGGCAATCCAAGGCCGTAGTGTTCTGCACTTGGCCTTGCGAGGGGAATTCAACTAGCGCTAATCGGGTTGATCTAAAATTTTTCTCAGCCATCGGGGCCAATGAAGAATAACAATATTTGTCCACTGCGGGGGCTAATTAGGGTGAGATGCCTTCCACTCGTGATCTCTCCATCCATAGTAGTATATCCAACATCGCCCTTTCAATTCGGTTAGAAGTAGCAAGCAACAAGGCATTATTCAAGTTGGCAAGCCATCCAGATAATAGGTGATCTGGTTGAGCTGAATATTTGGTTAGGGATGATATCGTTTTTTTCCCAGCAACTTTCTCCCGATCGCCTTTTTCAATTTACCAGTATAAGATGCGATTTTCTCCTTCATCAATATTCCCAGTTGATAAAAAGTAAGCCGTTCCAATACTTTCTGCTAAGAATCTGGCCGCTTTCAACCGGTGTCTATTGACGAATTTCAGTGCTTTTGATAGGCCTGTGGTTCAATAGCTGACCAATAATAATTTTTTTATGGGCTTTCTAAACTGGAAATGTAGAGGTTGAGTTCCTGGGGTCCCTTTTTCAAGAAATTTGTCGAGTCCAAGTTCCCAGCTCCTTTCCGCCGGCCTTTACCATCTTCTGAGGACTTATGGCAAACGGTTGATAGAATATGCCTACCGCGATAGTGGAAAGAACAAATCCCACTGCTCTTTGCTTTTCTCCGGAGATAATCAAATAGTCCCGAGGGAGTGAGCTTGGGCCAAATTCCTTTTCTCTTTAAGATCGAAAATTGGGCGATCTTTTCCTGATCTTGAGGTTAAGTTATCAAAAGTCATCAACTTGAACATCCTGATAGGATAGAAGACCATTTCGGGCAAGTAATTCTCTCCTGATTTGGCTAGGCAGATGATTTGCGTCAAAAAGCATCCCGGCCACTTTCCTTCCTCAAGTAAAGATTGAATATTAGCAGTAATAACAAATCAAAAAGTGATGAAACTATTTTCTATCAGATTTTGTTTTCGTCTTAGGGTTCTTTCCCATCGCAAAAATGGCTAGCACTTGGGATTAATTAGTTAGATCTACTTTGCGTTCGAAAGTCCGGTATCCCGGTCTTAAAAGATCCTTCTCCACAGCATCTTCCGCAAATTTCAAAACCGTAGTGGATGTCTTTTGATTAATAAGAAAGTTTGGTCCCCAAAAGGGAATGATGTTTTTTCCTTCCAAATTAAATTCGAACCAATTTCATTTGCTTGCCAGGAGTTACAAACATCTGAATTCAATAATGCAACCCATCGATGGCCAATGAATTGCTTGTGCCTACGAAGCCTGTTGAGTTTCGGCCAATTTTCGAAATTACTGGCAACAGTAATTATAACCCTTATCTTGGCAAGCTCGTATGTGGTAAATTCCACAGCAACGGTAAATGCCTTGGCAATGTGGGAGAAGAAGGGAAAGTTTTGAATCCAGCGCTTTTTTTTGGGGTAACCAGTAGCTCAATAAATAAATCTTCGCTTTCCATATCCAGTGATGGGTGAAGGTTTTTCAGGGAAACAGAACATTTCTTCTGCATGTAGTCGCTTGCTTTTCTTTCTATCCAGCTATGATTCGATTAAGGGTTAACCAGTCCAATCTAATCGGAGTTCTGATTAAGAAGTGGCTGGGCAAATTTTGATCGGACGTCAATCAGTTGGTTTCAATTTGTGAATTTAATCGCCTAAGTGGCAATTCTTTCAGCGAGTTTCGCAACGCGCCATTCTTTGGAGCTCTTGTTCCTGCTTTTTTTTTTCTTGGGTGGGAACCTTTTCCTTGACGATTTCTCTACTTGCCTCCACTTGAAGTGGGACACATTAAATTTCTTAAAAACCTGATTGGCCATGAATAGCTACTACGTTGCATACCCGATATGTTTTGTTTGTTTTCTGAGAACCATTATCGATGCTTTTGCTCTTGTTAAACTGGTCCCGGTCGTAGCGATCATATCGTCAAATCCATATGTAAGTCAGGATTTAGCGAGTCAAGGATAAGCGATTTTGTAAAATGAGTAGGCCTTGTCCAGATATATGACTGCCCGTCCAATAAATCCCATCAAGAATGTCTCCCATAGAAGTGATTTGTTTTCCAGTGAAACTCGCTCCGTCCAATTTCTTGGTTTTAAGGGAATTTTTTTAAGTCCGAATTTTTGTCCCCCGAGAAATTTTAGATTTTCACGGTTTGACAAAGTTTTGACCTGGTTTCGGTAAGTGAAACCCTCGTACCTGTAGGGGATGACTTCTGAAGAAATAAAGTAATTCGGCCCTACAGATCCCAATCGCGCATCTCCCTAGAAATTCGAGACGTTCATTTGAAATTCTGAAACCTTTGGTTTTTGGTTGTCTTCACCAAGTCCTGCGGGGGGTCAGGGAAAGTTTATAAACAGTCAAATTAAAAGGCTTCGCTGCCTATCATTATTTTGATTGAGGAAAGCAATGCCCTTTCCTTGTCTTTTTACCGCATTAAAGAAAAGAAAATTGAATTCCCGAAGTCTTTGAAGCAATTTTCAAAAACTGGAAATCATTATAGTTTT
>Ga0163217_1031046_pt1 | contig 13104 bp, 8 predicted proteins | sample SynspAceP_FD_185933 | JGI IMG/M metagenome (GOLD analysis project Ga0163217, IMG submission 185933) | Saline lake microbial communities from Ace Lake in Antarctica - Synechococcus sp. Ace-P (PacBio error correction) | ecosystem: Environmental > Aquatic > Non-marine Saline and Alkaline > Saline ...
TCGCGGCGAAAGGGGAAAGAGAAATCCAGGTAAAACAAAAACTTTAAAAAACTCCAAATGCCCCCAAACAAAAGCCCCCTTGTAAAAACGGGGGGAAAGTAAAAAACCCGCTTTTAATATAATATTTCCGAAATGAATTTTTTTGTTTAAGATCAACTTAAAAATCTTTAAATGAAACGGCTTAAGAAAAAAGTAAAATTCCTATAATAAACATTTGGAATTGGTAAAGAAGAAGTAAGAAAAAAAGAAAAAACTTTCCCAATGTTTAGCAAAGTTTGCCCAAAGGCAATATATGTTTGTGGGAAGATAATCAAACAAACAAAAAAAACGTATAACGAATCTGTTTTGTATAAGAATAAAATTTAAGAAATAAATTTATTCCTAAATTGACCCAATGAAGTAGTATCCCAATTTAAAGAATCTCCTCAAAGAAGGAACGAAAACCCTAAAGTATTAAAAATCCCCATAACAATGGTAAAAGGGCTCTATTATAAATGAAAAAAAGTAGCAGTCCTTTTATCTGCAAAAAACCTAATAAGAGTCCAAGAAGGTGCTTTTATAGCTAGAAATTCGCAAAAACCATAATAAAAAATCATTTTCTTGGTGATTATAGCCACCCAACCCCACCAGGCCATTTGCCCGCGGTTTATTTCCGAATTCCCTTGTTAACCTTTGCCAATCGTTTTCCACTATATATCCTCTGCATAATCGTTCAGCATTTAATACCATCTCTAAAACACCATCCATTTTAATAATCCCCTTCTTCTAAAAATTGAGAGAGCCAATCCACATTCTAGAGGTCCAATCGGTCATTGCTCCAAAATACCATTTATCACCCTTTTCTCCTAGCTAACGGCAATCAAGTTCTCCTACCAGCACCCATGGAAGGCAACACTCTGGTTTCATCCCAAACCGTTGGATTTGTGTGATAAGTCACGGTTTCCCCCTGAGCCTCTTGATAATACCCTTGAGGCGATTCGCATACATTTGCAGGGAAGCTTTCGTAAACCACATACAAATGGCACCTGTTGAGCACCGGACCCATGCTCATAGTCGCCTTTCCGTAATGCCAAACATTGGATCTTTGCCTATGCTCATGGCTCCCAGGTGTGTAAATCCATTGGGCCACAGCCATAATACGAATAAAAGGATGGTCACATTAAGCTCAGGAATAACGTCTTGCCTCCATTTATTGTTTCAACTGCCCCTTAACACCTTCGTAAGTTAATAACATTAGGAAACACCTCCCCTAATCCCGAGGGTTTGAATTGAACCATGAAAATCTAAACCCAATAATTCTAGCCTGGCACATTCGTTTGCTATTTGCTCATAGATTCACCACATATTGGTCCCACTGCGGCTGTATAAAATCAACTTTAATACTTTCGCTCCCCAACTTTGTAGGTTTCATAGAATGGGATAAGATTCGCGTCCAATGGTTTCCCATAGTGTCCAGAGAATAATACCCCCGCCCCTTTCTTTACCGTACCTTAAATTAATTTCAACAGGGCATCCATCATCTGGGTTGTAATCAAATTCTGGTGGTTGATTTCGTCCAACAAAGACCTTCCAAATACTAGTATTGATACTATTCTATATTTATTTGGAAGAAGTCAAAAGTCAATGTATGTATTTGTGAAGGTAGCCGTGTTTAAGACCTGATTTAAATATCGACCCCATAAATATTATGGCATGTATACCATCCCAACGCCACTTTACTGGCTGACCATTCCGTATTTTTAATAACCGAGGGTTTGCCCAATTTGAATAAGTTAAATTGCTCTCTAGCAAGTCGTCATCGTGCTGACATGGAAGACCCTCCGGGATATGTCTTTTCAGATGTTTCTGCAATATAGTCCGCTTTCCTAGTAATAGTTTGATTGTCGATCTGGGGAGTTTTCTCGTTAATCCAAACGGGCTTCGAGACAAATTTGGAAAATATGGCATCCATGGTAGCACGTCCATTCCCCTCTCACAACTACCGGTAATCATGAAGTCTGTTTCAGTAAACAATACCCTTGGCTTTTTCATGATAAATAATACGGAAGCTACAAAATTCTTTCTGATGAAATTTCGGAAAGCGATTTGTCTAAATTAATTGACGTCCATTATGCGAATACATACTTGCTTCCTCAGGAAAAGACTATCGATCCCTCGGAGTAAGAGATGCTGTTCCGATTTTAAAAGATGCGATTAGCTCTGCCCCTCATCTAAAATTGATACGCCAGCTCGCGTCATTAAGGCTCTAAAATTCAGTTTGTAGTTTTCCTGAAAGTAATGGAAAGCTTCAGTAAATCATCCTTGATTACTACATTCTTATGAGGAACCTCCGGGTAAATCTTGATGAGAAAATCTTTTATGGCTATGGGCTTTCACTTTAGGATTGACACCAAAGGGCTGCCCTTGGGAAGAATCCATTCCTACTTCTGCCAAATTTATTAGCAACATTCTTCATTAAGGGACGCTGACCAATAAATGCCTTTGCAATATGACAGAAAGTTTATAATTTCATCAGGAAATTGATTTGAAAAACTTGGGATAAGTTTTGTTGCACAAGACAAGCAAAAAAGTGGGAATAGTATTTCTTTTTTTGATCAATCGGAGGAAATTTTATGTTTATTCATTTTGTAGCTGTAATTGCGGTAAAGGAGTTGGTAAAAGATTAATTTCGTTGTTTTAAGTGCCCAATTTTAGCAATTACAAACGGAAATAGAAAAACCAGATCTCCACGCTTTTTAGGGGTAAGGTTTTTGGCTTCGAGATTCAAGTATTTTAAATTCAATAGGGAAAGTAGCAGCAATACATTTTAACCCAGGTAATATATGGGCATTATATTTCTCTAGAATGTGACATTACCTTTTGATTGTCCCCTGAAAGTCCATCCCAAGTTTCGTCAGAACGAATTTACACTTGGCGTAACTTCCAGGTTTTGAAAAACAAATCCCGTCCATAATTTCGCCTTTAGCGTTTAATTTGTGATAGCTCATTTCAATTATCCGTTGTCGCGCACCTGTCCAATTAAGTGCCCTAACAATTGGGTCACCACTGTATCCGCAAGTCAATATTGAGCCATTTTGCTTATACTCAAAAATGGTGTCTTTCTGATGTCTCTCCTTTTCAGAAATTTAAAACGTCAAAAGCTATTGTTGTTATAATTCATTTAATTATCCTAAATATGTACAATTCCAATTTGGGATTTAATTAACTATAAATCCCATGGTTGATTGCTGAAAATTGATCCTCATATTACCTCAGAGGTCATGTTTGCTGAAGATTTATAAAAGGTAATAACGAAAAATTAATATTAATACCCCTTTATACAATTGTAGTTTTTTCAATTCTATGATAGGCAAGGCTATCACTACTTATTCATTTTATCAGTGGTGTCCAAAACTTGGGCAATGATTGGAAAACATCTAAACTTTTGGGGGATTAATGGTTTCTATTTGAATCAAAAGGCCTATGAAAGATGTGAAAAACCTAATGGTTTTGTAAGTGATGCTAAATAATTTTTACCCGAAAAATATATTATTTTTAAATCCCAATTTAATAGAGGTAGATGACTAATTTAATCCCACATGATATGGAAAAATCTTGTTGTCAGTTTTTTTTTTCTTTTATTTTATTTCTGAAGTGTCCCTTGGCTCCAAAAGTTAATTCTTCAGTTGCAAAACGAAAAGCAACCGTCTACAAGTTAGGGCTCGTCGTTAAAGTGACATTACTCCTAAAGAACCCCCCAATGGCGCTGCTGGTTTATTGTTCCAAGACAATCGATTCAGAAGTCATGAATAATATCTAACCATCGTATTGTGGCTTGAATGATGGTACATAATAAGTTTTGTTATAGTATCATCTGAATTATGCGTTCTTTTCTCCATCCGAGTAATGATCTTATTGTCGGCCAAACTTGAAGGATAAATTGGATTTGGTCCAATTAATTTCTGTGACTAGTTACCTCATACCCACTCGTGCCCGAGAAGTGGGTGCTCCAGGACTTCCGGCTGTGTTATGGGAGCTATCAAACATGAAGCCTATCCAAGTAACTTTTGGAAGTGAGAAAGCTTATAAAGGAATTTCGAAGCGCTCAAAAAAACCTTGAACCAGCTACGCTTAGTGTGGCTGGGCTTCTCGCAGGAGCAAATATCAACCCGTAGGGCTTTTGGATATAGTGGCAAGGCTTCCCTTGCATGAAACCCTGATTGGAGCCGTTGAACCAGACTATTGGGGCTGGTTACCGAATGATAAGAGAATGGAGCCCAATTGGTTTCTAAACTCCAATTATGCGCATTCATGAACGGTTTTTTGGACAAAGTAACCTGAAAATTAGTGGTGATGCCCCTGGTATTGGTCTCGGATGATTTGAGCAAAAAGATTGGAGCCCCGCTTCTCTTTATTAATGGTGCCGCTGGCGATATTGCTCCATATATAGTACCTACCCAACTCCCTGTCTGGCCAATTTAAGGCAATTCCGGGTGCTCTTGGGAGCAAAATTATTGAAGCCAACCAAAGGATTTATGCCACGCACCAAAATGTGGTGAAATTACATTCCAGGAGCAATGATTGTTGAAAACCCTCGGAGAACCTAGGTCTGGGATGGCCATCGGGACCTTGGGAACTACCACCACGGACTAATACGAATGACGGTAAAAATATAGTGAAACCTTCCAATATCTTTCTTAAATACAACGATGAATGTGGCCATTTGGGTGCTCTTGGAATTGTTTTCAATTGAAATATCGAACGAAATACGCCAATCGTTCCCATATCCCTTTCACTTTTTATTTGGGTACACCACGGCTGCTAAGGGTATTTGCCCACCGCTGCTTCTTGGAACAAGGGTATGAAGTAGAAACAGTTTCTCCCTTTACAGTCTTCTGCCAGAAATTGAACTTAAGGAGGCAGTTCTGGATATCTTGTAGGGCGATCAAAGGATGGCTTCTAATCAGCTACCCCCTAAGTATAGGAACACTTTAAAAGTTAAAAAGTCATTTGTTAAAGGGCAATAGTATATTACCGATTAACCTAATGAATTATAAAATCTGTGGTTAAATTAAATATTATGGAATGAAAAAAGAATCACCTATATGCCTATAAACTATGTTTTTTCCTTTTTCGGTTTGGTATTTACTTTTAATAATAGTAACAGAAGTTGTCGAAAGTTTCTGACTCACATTTAGTTGAATCAGCTGTCAATGCTCTTTCTAGCAATTGAGATTGCGCTAAACCTTTCAGATAGAACTGCTTGCATCGACGAACCATGATATCGATCCCTGTAGATAGATGATAGATGAAAAATGGAAGAAATCTATGTCGTAGAAAATGCATGGATATCCACTTGAATGAAAAGTGGCACCGGAAAAATTAAAGCTGTTATAGGATAGCAATGGTGATGGACAAATTGATTAGTAAGCATTGTTTTTGCCCGATGGAAAATTCTAAACGCTTTCCACAGGAAATCATGCGTTGGAAGAAGGTGTCATTGTCACAGATGGCCCCAATGTTGCTTACCCTTGGAAGATTACTAAACAATGACGGCAAAGCAGATGTCCGGAAACCATATCTTAACAAGGAATTTGCTCTTGTCAAATCCACATACACAATCCCTCTAATAAAAAATTCCTCCCCCTTCCTTTTTTTTTTGGGGGGTTTTTTTAATGGGCCCCCCCCCTGGAAAGAAAAATAATTGGATAATAATCTGCTGGCCATGAATCTTCGGCTGCTACCGCAAGCCTAATAAAGAGGAGTTCGGTGATGAAGGGGAAGCTTATTCTCTAACCTTCCGAACCTGAGGGTCCACGTCTACCTCAAAAAATGCCAAGCCAAGAAATGGTCCGGTTTTCCGGACCGGACAGTCATGATCTGGAAATGACCGCCTGTCCGCCTCATCAATTTTGTGCAATACATGTGATTCCTGCGGCAAATCACTTTTCTACTAAATAAATTCCAATCACATCTACCAAGATAACTTATAGCCGAGCGAATATTCTCCAACGAAACCAGCAACCTTCCTTGTACTAACAAGAGTTACTTCGAACCCTTTTCCCGACCATGGGCAACCGGCAGATGTGTTTCCGAATCACTAAAAAAAGTACCTCACAGCACCAATTACTTGGACCACCGTAGGGGTTTTTACCTTCTGCTGCTGGCCTTGAAATGTAACCAAAGGGGCGCTTTTTCAGAAATTTGATAAAGTGAGTTTCGTAGCAGAGCCTGTAAATAATCTGTACATGCAGACTAATATAAAAGATGATGGGGTTAGCTTTAAAGCCTCCCTGTGTTTATGATACCAAAAGGAATTTTTTTTGGCAATCTAAACCGATTCGTGGTTTCGTCCCGTCATATATATACCGGACCCGAGGTCCTTTATGTTAAAGTGATTTATTACAGGAAAATTTCCATAGAACATCCTGAGTGGATGGCAAAAGAAGTGGTGAACTCGGCGAACTTTGAAGGCAACCGATAAGGGTCGAATTATCGCATTACATGCTGAAATTGAAATCAAGAGTCCTGCATATTTGTCCGCAAAAGGTTTGAACCTAGAGAGACGCTTCTATTAACCAGTTTGGTAGCGCCTTTTGGGGCCAACACCATATTTTGGTGGCGGGAAATGCTCACGTAATATTACTGGATAGGAACGAGAAAGAAGGCGATACTTTATTAACTGGAAATGGCAAAGAAACATGACTCCCATGGGCCGGCTACAAATGCCTTGTTGGACTCCTCGAAGGATTAGGGCAGCTTGCCCTCCGAAATGATAAAACAGGCCGTTTAAAGACCTGCCATTGCGGAATAAAGAGAACATGCCATCAGACTGCGGAGTTGCACTAGTGAAACTTCTGATCTTTAGCGCATGCTTGCTATCGCTAAAGAAGATAAAGACCCCCAAGTAAAGGTAATCATTGTTAACTTGACATTAGATTTTGTAGATACACCCAGCTGTTTCAACAGGCAACGGCAAGACCTCTGTTTAAAGATATAGAGGAGACGAGTGTTTCAAATGCAGCGCTCAGCGACCTCTGTTTCAGCATAGTACGTGTGTTTGGATTGCGGTGATTGCTCACGCTAAGCTGGAAATGTTTCAGTTAACCTCACTCGACCATAAATTGAGCGCTATGATTGGAAGGTCTGGAAAGCTAAAAGGAAAATTCAAAGACCATAGTGTCAAAGGCCAACAAAGAAGGATTTCAGAAAGAGGTAGCTGAGTTGGCAGGCATCCTGGTCCCTCAAAGGCTTTGGCGCAGGTATCAAAAGGCAAGAAATTACGTTTCTTCAGATTTTCAGATAGTTCAAAAATCGTGTAATTCGAGCTTTTTTTGAAACATACTTCAGAATCGGTTTTCTGGAGGGTTCCTTACAATGTTGCCTAAGTGATAGGTCTTGCTGCCTAGTCAATTAACAACAAGCTGCCTTAGATCGGCGAAAAAACAATAGGTAACGAGAAACATCAATCTATAAAAGTAGGGCAGGGGCGGTATAATTTTCTAGCCCTTAACAATCCTGAAGAAACATATTCCATTGCGTTAAAAGGGCTAAATTATACACCTGGTGAGCATTGCGGTTCAACTGGCGCAATTGCGTACCCTAGTGCCATTACCCGGATCAAATTATTATAGCATATCTTTGAGCCAATGGAAAGTAATGGTCCTCCTGAAGTATAGAAAGGCGCTATTCAGATTACTTTTTTAAAGGATCCGATTAGGGTATAATTACTCCCTGGACGCAAATTGAGTGCAGGACAGATTCAGAACAACGAACTTGGGCCAAGGTCATAAAATTCAACTTATGACCCAGCAATGAATCCAAGCACTTAAGGCCGAGCCCGTACCATTTTTTCTGAAAAATGGATGATTATCAACGCCAAGAATAATAGAAGCGTTAATAAAGTGCACTAGAACTTAATGGAACCCATTAGAGGGAAAGCAAAGTGTTCCTTCAAAATTGTGCTTCCTAGCCATCTAAATACGGGAAGTGCATTGGAAACAGAATTTCGTCCCTGATCGCCCCCACAGAAATCGGCGACCTGCTCATTCTCAATGAATTATAAAAATCCCCCGGCCCAATCTATCGCCCGATGGTTTTTGATCTGTGGACAGTTTATGCTTAATGATGGCGTAATCAAATTCAGGGAGTTGTTTCGGCGAAGCTCCCACTGCTATCACCTCTGCCACCAAATAGGGATCAGGAAAACAACCATTTCCCCCCGGTGTAGATATTAAGTCATTAGTACTGACTAGGCATGTCAGCTATGCCAGTTGGACTCGAGATGAGTATTGGACCTAACAGGAAATGGCAGATCTGGTTTAGCCTATATACGGGAATGTAAAATAATAGTATTAATGCGGTTTAAAACTAAGCAGGTAGAAAAAGTTTCAATTCACAATGAAATAAATTAATGGATTCTCATAAACAGTAAAAGTTATCATACTGGCACAATTAAACCCAAAAAAATCTGGGTGAACATTCAAGAATTTGTGGTGGTTAGCTACCTTATCACTTGTTTTATTTGTTGATTTCATTCCAATCTATTCTGGAAATTTCCATTCGACAAAGATGAATTGGTTATGCGGCCAGAATCCAAATTGCAAATGTTTAAGGTTAAATGCGGAAAAGGGCAAGGCAATACCCGAGAATAAAACTATAATGCAGACTGGATAGCTTCCGGTTGTTTACAAGCAAAGGATAGGGTAGAATGGAATACGTTTTGGGACAAAAGTGGAAGAATATGATGTCTCTTAGAATGGTTCCGTAAATCAGAATATTGAAGCTGGTAAGCCTTTTGTTTTTAAAGCAGGAGACAAGGCTTTGAAAAATAATGTTACAAATCCGGTTCATGGGAGACCTTTAAAAGTAAAAAAAAATAGGTAGTTCCCCATTTATCGCAGCGGTCGGCAGTTGATGGTTTAACCAGATCTAAATTTAAGAAAAGGTGCCGCTGTTAATTTTAAGGGAAATAAGATTATTCCAATTGAAACAAAGTTGGGTGCAGAATTCGACATAGGGAAAACGAAATTTAGAGCGCCGTTGTCCAAAAAAAGTCTCAAACCTCCAGCGGATAGCCAATATCTCTTGCTATGGAAACGAAAATCCCGAGAGTGTCCACGATAGTATTTTTTTTCCAATCGGTTGTTTGCCTGGATTAACGTACAAAAAACATTCGTTTATCGTATCGACAGAATATTTGCTTGTTCCCATCGAATATGATAAGTAGCGAGAAGCTCCGAGAAACCAACAATGAATAAACCACCAATGAAATGTAAGGTGATCGTGTTACCCATACCCACTCGCAACCTAATGGGCGTTGCCAGGTATTTATGGCACTTATATGGTGAACGAATTCAACACGAAATGACCTGCCTGCTTATCTGCCCGAGGGTGGAACAGAAATTAAATTGATGAATTTTAGCGGCCTAGGAAAGAACCTTGAACCATCAACACTTTAGGGTGTGGCGGGGTTTTCCACGGCAAATATTAACCGTAGGGCTTGGAATTTGAAATGGAAAGGCTCCTTGGGTAATGGAATCCTGATTGGCTTTGACAGACGTATGGCCTGAAATGCGAAATTGATTAGGGAAGATGGAACCCACTGGCGTTGCTCTCCAATATGCGAATCATTGAAGGTTTTGGACATGAACCTTAAAAATTAAGGTGATGCCCCGGGAATTGGTCCTCGGAGTAGTGGAGCAAAAGATTTGGGGGCATCCAGTTTCTTTAATTGAATGTGCTGCGGGTAATCTGGCCCCGCCATTTATAGTAGCTTACCCAAACCCGGGTCTGGCCGTTTTAGGACAATCCGGGTTGCTATGGGAGATAAAATTATTGAAGCGAACGAGGATTTTTATTCCAGCGACCAATGAGGTTATATTTACGTGCCCTGCACGTAAATTAACCTCATGGTCGTGGATAAAACCTTCGTTCGCTTCAAATAATTTTTATCTCTCCCAATAGCAACCACGGAATTGTTCCTAAAACGGCCAGACCCCCGGCGTTGGGTTACTATAAATGGGCCAGATTACCCGCAGCACCATTATAAAGAGAACTGTGCCCCAAATCTTTTGCTCCACATACTCCGAGACATTCCGGGCAATCACCACTATTTTTAAGTTACCAGTCCAAAACCGTTCATGAATCAAGCATAATTGATTAGCAACGCTCATGGCTTCCAACTTCCCTAATCAATTCGCATCAAGGCCCAATTACGTCTGTCAACCGCCCCAATACAGGATTCATACCAAGAGGCCTTTCCATCATACATCCTAAAGCCCTACGGTTTAATATTTGCCTGTGAGAACCCCGCCCAAACACCTAAACGTGCTGGTTCAAGGTTCTTCCTGCTCTAAAATTCCATCAATTAATTTCTGTCCAACCATGGCAGTAATAAGCGGGGTCGATTTCGGTGTTGAATTCGTTCACACCCATATAAGTGCCATAAATTACCTGGCACGCCCACTCAGGTGCCGAGTGGGTATGGTTTAAAACGTTCCACCATACATCAATTGGGTTATTCCATGTTTTTCTGGAGCCTAATCTGCTCCTTATCATATTCCGATGGGGGAAAACAAGCAAATATCTTCGATAACGATAAGAATGTGTTTTGTACCCGTCATCCATGCAACATCCGAATGAAAAAAGATACTATCGCTGGACACCTCGGATTTCGTTCTCCATAAGCGCAAGAAGATTTGGCTAATCCGCTGGGGTGTATACTTTTTTTTGACAACGGCCGCTCTAAATTCGTTTCCCTATGGTCGAAAATCTTGCACCCCACTTTGTTCAATTGGGAACTAATTCTATTTCCCTTAATATCTAACAGCCGCACCTTTCTTAAAATTTAGAGTCTGCTTAAAAAAACCATCACTGCCGCCTGCCGATAAATGGACACTACTATTTTTTACTTTTAAAGGCTCCCATGAACCGATTTTTGTAACATATTTTTCAAAGCCTGTCTCCTGCCTTAAAAACAAAATGGCTTACCAGCTTCAATATTCTGCTGATACGGAACCAATTCTAAGAGACCATCATATTCTCCACTTTTGTCTACCAAAAACGTTCGATTCTACCCCTATCCTTTGCTGTAAACCACCGAAAGCTCTCCATTTCTGGCATATATTTAATCTCCGGGCCTATGCCTGCCCTTTTTCCGCATTTAATCCTTAACATGTCATTTGATTCTGGCCGCACTAAAACAATTTCACTTGTACAATGAATTTCCAATCATAGATTGGAATGAAATCAACAGAATAAAAACAGTGATAAAGGTAGCTAACAACCACAAATTCTTGAATGTCCACATCCAAAGATTTTTTTTTGGGTTTAAATGTGCAGTGATAATTTACTTTTAGAGAACCATAAATATTTCATTGAATTGAAACTTTCTACCTGCTTAGTTTTTTAAATCCGATAATACTATTAGTTACATCCCGTATATAGGTCTAACTAGAGTCTGCCATTTCCTGTAGGTCAATACTGTTCTCGAGTCCACACTGGCCATAGCTGACATGCTAGTGGTACTAATGACTAATAATCTACACGGGAGAATGGTTGTTTTCCTGTCCCCCTGATTTGTGCAGGTGATAGCAGTGGATTTCCCGCCGAAACAACTCCTGAATTGATCGCCATCTTAACATAGACTGTCCACAGATCAATAACATCGGCGAATGATTGGCGGATTTATAATATCATGAGAATGGAAGCAAGGTCCGCCATTTCCTGATGGTGGCGCAGTCGGACCCGAAATCTGTTCCAATTTCACTCCTAATTTTGATGCAGGAAGCAACAATTTTGAAGGAACAACTTGCTTTCCCTCTAATGTTCCATTAAGTCTTAGTGCACTTCTATAACGTCTATTACTTGCGTTGATAATCATGCATTTTCAGAAAACATGTTACGGGCTCGGTCCTTAGTGCTTGATCATTCTGGTCATAATTGAATTTTATGACCTTGCCCAATTCGTTTTCTGGGAATCTGTCCTGCATCAATTGCGTCAGGAGTAATTAACCCTAATCGGATCCTTTAAAAAAAAGTCCTAATAGCGGCTTCTACTCAGGAGACAATTAACTTTCCATGCTCCAAAAGATTGCACTAATAATTTGTCCGGGTATGCACTAAGGGTACGCAATGCCGCCAGCTTGAACCGGCATGCCTCACCAGGTTAATTAGCCCTTTAAGCAAGGAATATGTTTTGCTCCAGGATTGTTTAAGGGCCTAGAAAATATACCGCCCCTGCCTATCTTTCTATATATTGAGTTTTGTTACCTATTGTTTTTCGCACGAGTCTAAGGCAGTTGTTTGTTATTGGACTAGCAGCAAGACCTATCACTAGCAACATTTGTAAGGAACCTCTCGACCGATTCTGAAAGTATGGTCAATAAAAAGCTCGAATTAACGAATTTTGAACTTCTGAAATCTGAGGAAACTAATTTCTTGCTTTTGATACCTGCGCCACAGCCTTTTGAGGACAGAATGCTGCCACTCAGAAATACCTCTTTCTGAATCCTTCTTTGTTGCCTCTTTGCACTAAGGTCTTGAATTTTCCTTTAGCTTCCAGACTTCCAATCATAGCAGCTCAATTTATGTGATCAGTGAGTATAATACTGAAACATTTCCCCTTAGCGTGAGCAATCACCCGCATCCAACAGACGTACTAATGCTGAACCAGAGGTTCGCTGAAAGCGCTGCATTGAAACCACCGTCCTCTAATATCTTTAAACAGAAGGTCTTGCCCGTGCCTGTGAAACAGCTTGGTGTATCTACAAATCCTAAATGTCAGTAACCAAATTGATACCTTACCTGGGGTCCTTCTATCTCCTTTTCAAGCAGATAGCAAAGAATCCGCTAACGAATCAGAAGTTTCACTAAGTGCAAACTCCGCCATCCGGATGGCATTTTCCTCTTATTCCCGCAATGGGGTCCTTAAACCGCCTGTTTTAATCATTTCCAGGTGCAGCTGCCCTAAATCCTTCGAGGGTCTCACAAGGCATGTAGCCCGGCCCAATGGGGAGTCAATGTTCTTTGCCATTTCCGTTTACTAAAGTATCCTCTTCTCGTTCCTATCCAGTTAATATACTTGAGCATTTCTACGCCACTCAACATATTGGTGTTGGCCAG
>Ga0163217_1103313_pt1 | contig 13103 bp, 9 predicted proteins | sample SynspAceP_FD_185933 | JGI IMG/M metagenome (GOLD analysis project Ga0163217, IMG submission 185933) | Saline lake microbial communities from Ace Lake in Antarctica - Synechococcus sp. Ace-P (PacBio error correction) | ecosystem: Environmental > Aquatic > Non-marine Saline and Alkaline > Saline ...
CACCAGAAAGGAAGAAGGGAAATTCGGGGGCGCAAAAAAAATCCTTTGGGGTATTGGTTCCGAAAGGCAACAAAAAATGGCAAAAAATTTTTTTTTTTCCCTTCAGTTGCCCATAGCAATGGCAAGGTTGGGTGGAAGAAGGAATTTTTTTAAATCCAAAAAAAAATTCAAAACTTGGGTCTCAAATTTTTGGAAATTAAAAGGGCAAAGTTTATGGCGAAGTTGGGGGGTAACCGCCTAGCTTTCTAATTAGTTCCAATACCGACCACCCAAATCCTACAGTGAACCCAAACCCAGTAAACGAAATTTTGACGGTTTTCTCCGGCCTATGGGTTTGGCAAATCCAACAACCTGGCCAATTAAAAAAATTTGGGTATGGGAGCGAGCAAGGAACTTCCAATTTCGACTTAATAATGGGGCTCTTTAATAATAGGATCTCCCACTTCGATCGAAGTTTACGATAGAAAAAAAACGTTGATTTGATCTTGGGGTGATTAACTACCCCAAATTCACTGGATTTTACCGATGTCGTAGCCAATGTGGGTGAGAAATTCGCAAATTCGGGCGTAGAAGTTCTTTTGAACACTGGTTCCAATATTGATAAAGAAGAATTTTAAGATGGTCTACCTCGTAAATTTTAGCAAAAATAAAAATGAGGTAACCTAAATTGGGCCGGGGGCCTTACTCAGGAATTGGAAACAATAGATTTTGTTGGCGAGTCCCGGTTTAATGCACTTTTAATTACTATGGAAGTGGCCGGGATATGGCAAACAGACGAAGCAGCAAGAGGCAGAGGATTTGGTTTACGAACCTGGTAATTGTAAAGTTTGTTGATCAAAATGAGATGGCAAAATAACGAAGATGACGACCGGTAATCGTTGGGTCTGAAGTTTCCTGATTTTATTATGGGTATTCAAACCAAATTAAGTACAAAAACACTCGATTTTTGCCCCTTCTTTAATCTATACCAGACAGGTTTACAAGGAAAAGTAAATTACTGACTGGGACTTTGGTCATAAACGAGGATCGATATTAATGCAGATGCCAGTCTCAACTATTTGGACAAGTACAAATCCTACCAATGACTATTATGGTTTTAGATGGCGCTGGGGGGTCAGTAAAACACCAAACGAAATTCCTTTGCGTAAGTGGATAACGGACTTTTAAATTTAAGAGGTCTCGGATATAACTTTGGGTTTACAACCTTACCAATGAGTTTAATAAGTCCACTTAGGGCTAGGTCATTTTAAGAATCCTATGCACAAGCACCAATCCATTTATGTTTACAAATACCAAAGGGTTCAGTCCGAATACAATTCGGTGTAAATAGTGATGATGTGCCCTTCGCAATGTTTGGCAATTGGGTGAAATGTAAAACTTTTTAGGTTATATAATTTGGTAAAATTGTTTTTCCAAAAAAATAGAATAAAATGAAAATTATATAAAAATGGCAATTACTGACCACAATTGTATTTTGGTCTTTTTCGGCAGTTGCATGTAGTGGATTTTTTTGGATGAGGATCCACTATCACTTCAAGACCGCTAATAAATTTATTATGTAAATGAAGATGGGTTTGAAAGAATCCTGGTAAGGGCCGTTTTATTCCCCTTATGCGCGATATTATTAGGGAACGTACCCTAAGTGTGAAGAGGCAATCGGATATATTCAGCGCGGGTTGTCTGGGATGATCGCTACTACCAACCTAGGCCCAGGCACCGCCAAGAAGGATGCTTATGACACAGTTTTTGGAACTGGCCTTGAACCGTTGGAAACCTTAATGGAACTTGTTTGTACAGGGAAATCAACAGGGCCAATACCGTAAAATTGACGTGCGGGAAGCGTCGAAGGTAATGGACGCCTGGACTGAAGGGCTATAAGGTTGCCGAGCCAAGGTTTTGCGTTCAATGGCAGCTCCTTTCTATGCAGTACATCAGCAATGGGGAGATATTCCACAATGCCATTGACAGGAAACCCTCTTTTCTGCGGACAAGGAAGTGACAAGATAGCTGCAGCTGATGTGTATGCCCATAGCTCATCACGGATTTTAACGGCCGCTGAATCTATTTTACCCTAAAGAAACTTCCGATTATGGACGTGTAACGAAGGGAACCGCTCCAATTTGTGTTGTCCCCGGGTATATCTGACCGTGGAATGGAATTTTAACAATTCTTTAGGGAGTAGTATACTGATTTTTTGATATGGCGCTTGAATTTTGGCAGACAAAGTAATTGCAGAATAATCCGTTGCTGCAAGACTCTGCTGATCTTTTCCACAACGCAAGATAATCCGTTGCTTGAAAACCAATAATCGGTAGTCCGAAATGCTAAAAATGGGGACAATTGTATTTGCCATTTCATTTAATACAAAATGATATACCAAATGCCGGTGATGACACCAATGACAATTCGAATAGTAGGTAAGCGATTAACCACTCTATCTTCGTGGAAGGAGCGGACGATGTGCCAGGTGCAAGTAGCCGTTCCGGAATCCTAATAACCGACACTTGAATAAATTCAATACAACCCCGGCAATATACCGTTGTTTGACCGGAAATGGATATGCGTTACAACCATAAATTTCCTCCGGAAAATATATGCCCTAAAGGATGCCTCTGGGTTTTAGTCCTGTAGAGGGTGGTGCCTCCAATAGATATAGCAAAGGGAGATGTTGTCTTGGTTTAGACCTTGGAACCAGTCGGCGTTGACGCCAGCAGAAAGAGGATTTGGACCGTTGGGGGTACGTTTGCTTATTCCGTCATCAATACCGAACGAATATGGTAAGAATAGACGCTTTAAATACCATGACCTTATAAGTCCCCTATGATGTGGAAAATTCTGGAAGCGGTAATTCCCTTATGGCGAATGGAGGGGAACGTTCGATTTGCCTTATTTCCCGTTCAGCGGAAGCCTAATTTGATCGCTGCTTGAAGGCAAATAGTGAAAGGTGCGACTGGTGGCAAAGTCTTGGAACGGCAGATGTAATATTACAATAAATCGCTTGATCGAGCCTTAGTGCAACGCTGGAGCCGACCATTACAGGCATCTGCTTCAAGAGGAATATTAAACCTCTTTAGCTCAAAAAGTCATATAGGGCCACTGGAGCCACTATTTGATTCGATATGACATTTTGGACGAACGTCAAGGGAATTATGGGAGAGTATATGAGATGGTACGATTGAAGCGTACCGGAAAGCTAATTGAAAGAGCTTACAGAATATAAAACCCTTGGACGCAAATAGTGGTAGTTTGCGATGCACATCCATCGTTTGCTCCATTCCTCAGCAGGGAGATTAGATTTAGTCCTCAATAATTGGGACAGAACCCAGGTTTATTTAAGAACAAAATGTTAGTTTTTAGTTAGTTTTCAAGTATAGAACATGCCCAATATGGGGCTTGTCTATACTTTATTATGATGGGTCACTCAAATAAATGACCTATATTTTTTAATTGTTTGTCTAACATTTCTCTCTTATAATTATAGCTATACCCTATTTAGAAAGCAATAATAGAATAGGTCACTATTTGAACATCAGAATAAGGAAGCGGTAAGTTTATATGTCTTTGCCAAAATTGACATATGTTTAAATTTCCATCCTTTAAAACCGATCCAATTTTTTGAAATAATTAGTTTTAATAATTAAACCTATGGAAAGAAGCAAATTTGTAAATCCAGTGCCTCTGGCTTTAGTAGGTATTGCAAGGCTTATCTATAATACCTTCAACTGTTCTTGGAAAAACCTTTGGAAATATTGCCCCCTAGTGATAAAGTAAATTTTTGGCCTGTTTGCGGAATTGGCAATAGAGGGAGGGAGTAATTACCAAATCTTTTGCAAGACAACAGGTTTGGCCAATATTGTTGCATTATTGTGAAGTAGATATGGGTGCTCCCATACCTTTAGAGGTAAGGAAATGTTTCCCGACGTTCCCACGATTTAAGGACTTTAGGCAATGTTCCGTAAAATGGGCGATAAAATTGATAGCGGTGAATGTGGGAACACCAGATTTTTTTCACATTTTCCGATTAACCATGAATGCTATGTCTTTGGCAATTCATGTATACGTAAGAAAAACCAAATGGCAAGGACTTTGCAATGAAGTAGAATTGATGATGGATTGTTTGCGAGAGCATAATGTAGTTACCCAAATGGGGAATCAAGGAACATTCTGGGGAGAATTAATTTTTCAAATTCAAAGCATGGAAGGACGCCGGAGATCATCAAGGACGTAACGGCCTATTACCGCACACAATAACGGTCGTAGACGTTGGCATGGTTTTGATACAAAAATGACAAAATAATCCAGCAAACCAGGAGATCTTACCTAAAACACGAGATTGGGATACTTGGTTGGGTACGGGCCCTCGGAGCACGATTACAACAAAGATTTTAAATAAACGGACAAATGGCGCTGTTAGTACGATTTTGGTATGGGCGCCCTTGCGATTGGGGAGCAATATTATGGGATACGGCACATCAGTTTCTTGAGCTTGGCCTGCCCGTATGAAGTAGATACGGTTATGCTTGAAGGACAGTAATCCTTTTTTCTTCCTATGTCATCTACCTTGTATTTAAAATTTTCCGGAAAGGGGCAACATGCCAGCACTGGACATCACTTGGTATGAATGGGATAATAATCAACCACAATTAACAAAAGGGTATGGTGTTTCTACAACAGAATTTCTAAATATTCCACCACCGAGGTAACGGAAAATTGGAGCCTACCAAACTAAAGCCGGAAAAATAATCTACGGAAAAGGATTTGGACTTTTAAGGGAGGTTCCCACAGCAGTCTCATTATCATTATCCCAGAGAAAAAGGCGAAGGAAATGTCAGGAGTTTACCTGTTTGTTCCCGAAAGCCCTTCAAACCAATTTGAAAACTTTTTGCTTTCATGTTAAGGGCGAAGAAAAATGGCGGTCATCATTTGATATTGCGGGCATTGAGCCAAGTTTTTTACCTTAGGTGTTTTTGGGCGCAAAGATTAATCAAATTGATTTTTGACCGCGAAACAAAACAGATTCCAATAATGCCACTTGCCAACATGATGCTAAAGAGGAGGACAACCAACGCAGGGGGTTGGGAAGGAATATTATAAACTCCTAAATTATTATATCAAGTTTCATGATACAACACTCTATTAACGAAATTAATACTAGTTTCTTATTCTGGTCGTCTCTACCACATCTATGCGCAAGAGTATACGATGAACGGACTTCGGGCCAGGGAATGATGGAAAAACATGTGCATCATCCCAATTCAATCTGCCATGATGCTGCCCATAAAAAAAGGCGGCGGAAAGGTAGTTGTTCCCAAAAGGTGTTTTCCTTACGGGCAGTATCAAATTCCTTAAAACAGGAGTTGAACTACACCTAACCGCAACGCACACTAACATCTAACACACGGGATAGCATACATATGATTATAGGAATAAACCCGATGGAAAATCAACTGGTTTTGGAGAAATGCCAGATCATATTGCCATTACCGGTGAAGGCACTATTGATGGTCAGGCAGAAGAGCTGGCGTTTTAAAAGTAGATATGTCTTTTTCAAAATGTCGGGAAAACTTGATTCAGACCCATTATAGACATCCGTAGGAAAAGGCCAAGTGAAGGTTATGCGCCCGCGAGCTTATTGTAAGTATGAACAGCGAGGCATATTACTATATCTTGGGATATACTTGAAGAATGCAAGCTTGTTGGGTACAGACGTATGATAAGTGTAACAGACTGATTTATCGATAAGATTCGGTTGGATAAGCAATCCTATTGGAACAATGATGGCATGGATATAAGTGACTGTAAAAATGTTTCGTATAACCTAACTGTTAATGTAAGACGCGGCCGATGCGGAATTTTGTCCTTAAATCGCATTCCGAAAGGTTTCCTGAATGACAATATTTTATCGCTAATTGTACATTCGATCCAGTGGCCAGTGCTATAAATTTGGTCTGCATCCTGTTTGGTGGATTTAGGAATATTAAAATAGAAGAACATAACGATTTTTGATACCTTTCGATTCCGCTCTAGCCTTTGAAGGCCGTTTGATGGGGGTACCATAGAAAATGTAACTGTTACCAATGTATCTGCAACCACTACAGGGAATGCACTCTTTATTAAGTTAGGACATAGAAATTAGACGGTAAGTAGGTGCCATCAAAATTATAAAGATTAAAATCTAAAACGTTCATATCCCATTTTCCAAACCAGAATCTTAAATATAATATTAGAGTCCGGAATCCTCCGTTTTTTTCACAACGTTTTCCTGCATCCTATTTCCGGATTGCCCTGGACATGTGTGGAAAATAATTACATTTGGAAAACATCTCCATCTCTATCCTGGAGCGTGGAAATAAGTTTATGCCACTTACCGGTTTGGCGTCTTAAACGACAATACCCGAAAAAGCTTCTTTCGTATCCGGAATTCTCTATGTTCGAGAACTTCCCTTCCTGGGGAACTCTTGTGAGACCGTAACAGGTTTGGAAATGAAGAATGTGGAGGTTTAAGGTGTTCGAGAACTAGATTTTAAGGGCCGGCTTATGTCTTTGATGATGTAAATAGGTCTAAAATATAGAAGGTGGGAGCATCACCCCTCGCTATCAGATAATGAGCAATTTAATTATAAGGACGTTAAGGGTTTTAAAGGTGAGCGATCTTTCTGTAGATGGTTTTGAATTAAGAAAAAAGTGATATCCTATGGTAACAATTTCTGAATGTACTAGGGTTAAATTTCAAAAGTAACAAGGCAATAATGTTATTGAAAATAAACAGGAGGGTATTCAAATTGGAAATGAATGATGTATCCCATTAGGAATAGAAAATTTTTTGTCTTATGAAATCAAAAATAGCAGCGCTTTTTAGTCATGGGAAGTTATTGATTATGTTGGGTTGTTTCCGAAAACAAGGAACCATTACCCCCAACATTGTTTATATTTTAAGCAGATGACCTAGGGTATGGAGATGGTATCCATTTTATAACCCTGAGTCTAAAATAAAGACTCAATATTGATAATTGGCCTCAGAGGGAATGCGGTTTACGATGCGACATTCACCTTCTTCGGTTTTGTACGCAACCAGATATGGAATTTTTAAACTGGAAGATATTGTTGGCGGACCCAATTACGCAACTGGAGTGTTTACGTGGTTTATGGACAAGCCCTTCTAGAAAAAGATAGAATCTACCATTGCCTCTTTTATTAAAGAGCTAAATATACAACTGGTGTAATGGAAAATGGCACCTTGGCCTAAACTGGGGTTTGAAAAAGGAATATAAGATTCATAAACAGCGCGGTCTGTTCAGAAAAGGATTAGGCATTATTACCCAAATTGAAGGAGATGGGTAGATTTCACAAAAAAACCGAACAGATGGACCATTGACAATGGGTTTGACAATAGTTAATATTTTTGCCCGCCCTTTTGGATATGGAGCCATATTGCTATTTGAAAAATGATGTTTTAAACGGAATTTGCTACAACCATCAAACCTGGTAACGACCTTGAATACCGGGTCTTAATGCCACAGAAGCATTTTTGGGCGGCCTGGGCCGTAATACTAAAAGCTTTGATTTCTATGACGCTATTGCCCAGTTCATTGATAAGGCCAAAGAGTTCGTCAAATCGCATTCAAGAACGAAAAACCCATTTTTTTTTGTATTTGCCTTTTGGCTGGCCCCTCATTCACCTTGGGTACCTCAAAGATTATGATGGTACTTCTGGAGCAAGGCAATAATGGGGATTTTGTTGCAAATGGTGGATTCAGATAGGAAGTTTTCTGAAAAAGTTTGGAATGAAAGTAAGGTTTCAGAATAAAATTGTAATGTTTTTGCGAGTGATAATGGCCCTTCTGGAAGCCAGAATTTTATAAAACGATTTGATCATAAGGCGCCGACATTTATCGCGTATGAAAAGCCAGAACATTTATGAAGGGGGTCACAGGATTCCATTTAAATAGTGCGTTTGCCAGGAAGGTTAAAGCGGGATCTGTGAAGTGATTTTAAAACCACTTCTGAAAATGTTTGGATGCTGACTTCTGCTGATAGGTAGGTTGGTATACAGTTGAACGATAGAACCGGGGGATAGTCAGAGTATCTATCCATTTATTGGATGATGAAAATAAAACTGAAGCAAGGCCATTTGTTTCAACATTCCCTCCCAAAGCTACTTTGCCCTTAGAAAAAGGAAATTTGGAAACTAATTGAGAAAAGAAGGGTCCGGTGGATTTTCTATTCCTGTTGTGATTGAGCCAATGTTGGGCGAACCAAAAGGGCAGCTGGAACAAATAGCAGAGGAAATCCTTCTGAAGACCAATAATTTATATAGTGAAAAAACCGAAATTGTAAAAGAAACTATTGAAATCAGAATGGATAACATTAAAAAAATCCTTGATCCATAAAAAATTATGGGCATTAACCTTTACAGTCCTTTAATAATTTTAAATATAATCTTCTTGAAATTGCATCCTAACCAAGGCATAATAAGAAATTCCGTTATCGTTCCTAAGCCCTGCTCACCAAGCATTCTGTTTATTTTTATAATCCCTGTAAGTCTGAACGCGATGGGCCAGATCAATGAGCGTTTTTAATGGATAACATTAATATTCCCAAGGATTATGTTTTCGGAGAAAATATAGTCCAGTAGACAAACAACAAGGCTCAATGGGTAAGTATTACTCAAGATGACCTTGGCAGATTGTACACTTCGGACCAGTTTGGATATCTGTACCCAAGTAAACGCTCCCCAATGCCTCAAACAAGCAAGATAGGCGTGGTGGTGAAAAAACATAGGAATGGGCCCTCGCACAAGGGTTGCTTTGGCCATAAAGATGCTCTAACGGCCTTGTCAATTCTAAACATCAAACGTATCTACATATTCCAGCGGGTTTTAATAAAAATTACTGATTCAGTGGAAGATGGCAATTTGGACAAGGTAGATACGCTTAAGAGTTTTAAAGGAAGTTTTTGGGGAGCATGGCCTCACAATATTGAATTGTCTCAGGATAAAAATCGCCTTTATGTAGTGGCTGGGAAATCGATAGTAATCCCGGAGGGTTGGACAGTTATGTGCCCGAAAGTCTGGGGCGAAGACAATATATCACCCGTAATAACAAGACCGCCCAGTGGTTCATGCCAATGAATGTGATGCACCTGGCCGGCTGGGTAGCAAAAAATTGATTTAGCAAGTGAAGAATGGGACGTTTCATAACGTTTTGGAATGCGAATACCTATGATATTGCATTTAATCAGGGACGGGGAAACTATTCGGTTTTGATTCCGACATGGAATTGGATTTGGGGATGGCCTTGGTATAGGCCTATACGCCTTTTGTCCCATTTTTAACGAGTGGCAGTGAGTTTGGTTGGCGCAGGGGGACTGGGAAATTTCCGGCGGAATACGATAATCTTCCCGGGATAGCCAATTTAGGAACAAGGTTTCGCCTATGGCTTGATGAATGGTGAAGGATAAGGTTCAAGCTTATATCAAATGGGATGTATCTTTTTTTGACTGGAGTTATGGCACATGTATTTTTGCAAGCTTCAGCACCAAAAGGGAGTAGCTATTCCGTCGAAATAGAGGAGTTTTTGTCTGGCGTACCCTTGCCATTGACCAGATGGAGTAGTGGGGACATGATGGTTTCCATGTATTTTTCTCACTGGAGTAGAGAGTTGGAATCTGCATTGTACAAGTTGACTTAACACAGGCGAAGAGTCTTCAAAATCTCGACCTTCCTGAAACTCGAAAGGGGCGGCCGAAAGAAATTTACGAAAGGAGTTGGGAAGTCCCTTCATGTACAAGAGGGAAGCTAATAAAATGATTTTATTTTAGAGAAATTTGGGATCACCCGATCGGTTACAAAGATTTTTGCGTCTCGGATTGCCATGGAAAACCAGGAAACGGGCTTTGGGAAGAATGAAAATATAACAAAACAAATCCCCTTTTTTAAAAACAATTGCAACTTGCTAATACTCCATTGCTTTCCGGCATGGCACTGATGGGACAGATTACGGTCACTTGATACATTACTGAAATTAATTGGTAACGCGCCCGAGTCAACAGCAGGTCGATTATCAGAGCGATTGAATTGATATTTGACCAGAAACGGAAGAAAAATTACCCGAAGGCGTAAAAAACCGGTTGAACGATGTTGTTTGATTCCGCTTATCCCAGAGTACAGCTTCATCACAAAAGAACTATGTAAAACATTAAGCTTTTACAGATACCGGCCAAAAATTATACATGCCTACACTGGAAAATGATGGAGCGGGACACTATAATAACAGCGGCACAAAAAGGTTAACTATTTATCGGGAGAATATTTCCTGGGAGAAACGAGCAGTATGGGAGCAAAGTCGAAGAAATGCTTAAAACAATGCCGATGCCCAACATATAAGCTACGCAAAAAGCCTTAGTACAATTGGAAAGGGGTTGGGACAAACGAATTTAAGGGAAAGATATTTTAATGGGTACAAAAAGGGCTTAAAGAAATCCGGAGGCAAATTCTTATGCCAATATATCAGGTGTCCAGGGGGGTTGGAAATTCAAGAAAAAGCCTTGACCTATGTTCCATAGCTGAGGCGCCATATTTTGACGCTTTGGCTTACTGAGGCTGTTCAGGGTCCAATAATTAATCGCAGGTATAAGTGCAAACCCAAAGGTCCTGGCCAAAACTGGGACCGTTGCAACTATGAAATCTGCGTATGCAAATAATAAGGACAAGGTGAATTATGAAAATGGGGCAGAATTTTTTTCCAAGGCTATCACTTTGTTTAGTTGTTCATAAGTGTTTAAAGAAGTTGCGGTAATTCAGTCCTGATGACCCAATTAAGGGAACACGTTTCAATTTCTGATATGGGGAAGCCATCATTGATCCTCCAAGTAGTATCCTGCACCGATATCGGCTTTACCGAATTCATTACCAGAAGGAAGAGTAGTAACCGGTAAACTAAATCAAAGAAAACGAAAAGTGAATAATAAGAATAAGCACCAACGCATTTTCCCCGATTGATACGATTATTAAAAAGAGAGATATCTAAAAAGGAAGAGTCACCCATTTCGGAAATGCCCCTGGGTTGATCAATCGATTAACGAGAAAGAGCTCAGCGATCTTCTTGCATTTTTAAATCACTATGGAGGGGAATAAAAATCATAAAATTTACATGAACAACATTGTAACTTTAAATTTTCGGTATGCAAAAAAAAACATTTTCTGTTTTGCAATATGTTCTTTATTATTTGCCTGCAAGACACCCAATGAAAACATCTAAAGAACATATAGAAATAATTTCACTTTTCAAACGGGGAAATTTGATAATGTGGAGGGAAGATTCCCGTATCTGGTCTGTGGAGAAATGGTTGTAATCGTTGGACAACAACCGATGAAAATCAGACTAGATTAAAGAAACCTTTTTAATTTATGAGAATCCCTTTTCCGATTTCGAACTTAAGTTTTAAATACAACAAAATCATTGAAGTAATAGCGGTGTACAGTTACCGGGCGAAAGTCATTTGATGAAGATATGTTCGTAGTTGGAGGCTATCAGGCAGAATATGGAAGCGGAATCCAGCATTCGGGAATTTTATATGAAGAAAAGGGAAGGGGTATTTTGGGCAAAAAGAGGGGAAGGGTCGTTGTAATGAAGAAGACATAAATCTGTAAATCAATTTGCAAATAGTGAAAGCCATCAGAAGATATAAGAGCGAACAATGGAACACCTAATAGAATTGTTGCCATGAGATCAATGTTGCAACACTTATAACGGGCATAAAACTATTGATGTTAAGATAAAGAAATAAGAAAAGAAAATCCGCTTCGGGCATAATCGCGCTGCAAGTGCCACAAAGGCCCCAATATGAGGTTTTTTTATAAGATTTAAGATTAAGCCATGATTATGAAAAATGGAATTAAACAATTCTTTAACCTAAGGAACACTGGCATTAGCGGGTTTCACTTAAACTCCGCTCTGCTGAAAAACCTAAGGATAAGCCGTCCAAACATTGTTACTGATCCATGTCAGATGAATATGGGTATCAGATATTGGTTGTTATGGAGTGAAAATCGCCACCCTAATTTGGAATTTATTTGGCATCCAAAAGGGATTCGTTTTTCACCAATTTCCTATAATGAGCTAAATGCTGCCCACAAGGGCAATCCCTATTAACGGTGTCCTATCACCATGAAGCCGGTATGGGCCGTTGGTAAATCCGATCGGAAAAGGAAGATAAAACCCCGGACCCCTATCAAGGTTTTTTAACGATCAAACCATAACCCTTGGCAGAAGGCCTAAAAAGGGCTGGGTAATGCTACTTATATTCGGTAATGGATGTAGGGGAGCGTAAGGAACATTGGCCGTAACAAAAAGAAGGTCGACCAATATTTTGGTTTGATAAGTGGTGCAAGCAAGCTACTATAGTTAATTGGATTCAAAAAGAAAGAAAAGCGGTCATGGCGTAATAACGGGAGTCATGGAAATCCGCCCACGGAAGGTTTTTAACAGACTATGCTTTTACGGACCAAGGCCCACATCGTTTATTTCCGACCATGAACAAAAGTCCGGATCACACCCTTTTTTCTATATCTAGCCTATCAACGCTCCACATTGGCCGTTGCATGCTTTGCCCAGGATATTGCCTAAATATGAAATAAGTTAATCATAGGCTGGGATGAGCTACGAAAAAACAATAATGCAATAAAACTGGAGTTGGCAATAGTCGATAGTAAGCTCCCAATTATCTTCACGTAACTTCGACATTCACATCTGGGAGTCGTTTGAGTATAAAGAAGATTTGGGCTTTAACGAAGCAGTTTTATGCAGCCATGGTAGATCGAATGGAATAAGGCCATCCGGTAAGAATAAAAGCAATTGGAACAAGCTGGTGATTGGATAATACCACTTATGTTTTTTGTTTCGGATAATGGAGGTTGTGCCGAAGTGTGAAGGCCGAAATCTGGATATTACGGAAGTGTCATTGGGAAAAAGGGTTTCGTACAAAGCTTATAGGGAACGTGGGCCAATGCCTCAAATAACGCCCCCATACAAGATATACAAATGGATCATGAAGGAGGAATTTCTCCGCTGTTATTTGTTTATTGCCGAAGGGAGAACGAGTGT
>Ga0163217_1105902_pt1 | contig 13102 bp, 8 predicted proteins | sample SynspAceP_FD_185933 | JGI IMG/M metagenome (GOLD analysis project Ga0163217, IMG submission 185933) | Saline lake microbial communities from Ace Lake in Antarctica - Synechococcus sp. Ace-P (PacBio error correction) | ecosystem: Environmental > Aquatic > Non-marine Saline and Alkaline > Saline ...
GGTTGGGGCCACCAGATATATATCACTAACAAAAGAGGATCCACAAAAAGAAGAGAGAGAGAGTATGATTTTGAGAGGAAACAATGGGAACTCACCACCAGCGTTGAGCACGAACACTCAAATCTATTCGTATCTCGCGACCCATCGCGCGCGGGAGAGATATAAAAAAATGATTTGAGTTTAATATATATAAAAATAAGCACACCGTGAGAGCTCTATATATTCTGTTCAATAAGAGTCCTTTATTTAATCTCGTACTATAGATACATGGTTCCCGCTTTTGTACGGTCTTTGCCATCTCTATTATTAAAGGCTTAAAATGGTGCTCTTAAGACTTGGATTAACAGTGCCTTGTTTCCCATTTAAAGTTAATTAAGGAACAAAACAGTCAAAGAGTAAATCAAAACACCCTGACCAATTGATAATTGGTCCATTCGACATGGACATTTTAGTTTCGATTTCATTAAAAATGAATCTACATAATAGCAAGGAAAAAGCTTCATCCAAATTAGCTTATTTTAATAAAATTCCCTTCCTCAACAAGGGAACATTTTTTTGGAATAATAATGCTGAAATTAAGTTATGGGTTACTGACATCGGTCAAGTTTATATGATTATTTCTGTTAGCCACTTTAAGAGGACACTGAAAATTCAAAGTCATCGAAAAAATGATATTTAATTACGGCAAATATATTTCCCGTAATTGCTTTATGCTCCCAACGTATTTTTAAATTCCCAAAACTATTAAAAACATTGATGAAAATACTGTCCCTTTCCAGCGAGGCTGGGCCGCTCATTAAGAACAAGGTAATCAAATGGGGATTTTCATTGATAAAGGGCACAATGTTATTAATTTTCCGAAGCGATATTTATTGGAACAAGGATGTCGGACACCTCCTAAAAAAGATATTTCTGGGGTAGATATCTATTTTCAATGAGGGTAGGGTCTTTAATAACCAAAGAGGTATGAGGAGGGTGTCAGTTTTGGTTTATAGATGCCAAAGGAAATGTGGGTGGTTGAGCCCCAGCTACAAATGTTTATTCCTTTAAAAAGATGGTTTATACACTGGCTCGTTCTTTTTGAGAAGTCCTTGAAAGGGCGAAACTGAATTCAGTCTTAAGATCTACGATTCAAATTTCCAACGATGTCCAAAAATGTAATGATCACCTCAGGGGAATGGTTGAATATTTTCAATAAAAGGGACAATATCCAAATGACCAAAAATAATAAGATATCAATTGCCCTGCAATCGGGTAAAAAAGCTTTCGGATGGCCTAAGTTGCCGTCCTATACCTAAAGGACCAAGTTTGGAAATTAGAAAAATAACATTAAATAAATAAACCCATGGAACGATGGAAGAATAAGTAGCCTAAATACTGGCGTGCAGAGAAATATGAATTGCCACAGCAAAAAATTTTTGGAAGAAGGGCCAAGGTGTTTATTGTAGATATAATCAAGGAAGTTCTGGAAAAGCCAGCACGAGTTGGATCATGAGAACCTGGTCCTATTGTGTGGCCGATGTTTTCAAAAGTTAAGGACACCGAGAAAATTTTAGAAACAACCCTAGAGGTCATGAAAGATCGATATCAATCTTTGCCAAGCAGGTATTACGAAGGTACTTCCCAAACCCATTTGCCGAATATCCGGAAAGAGAATTTTTTGATAGGGTATTGCCGTGAACCTAAAGGGGTATGCTGGGATCCAAGCTGTAACCCGAAAATGACGAGGGCGGTACTTAATTTACTTTCTTCCGTGGCAAGGTTTAAAGTTGTTGCCGACTTGGGCAATAGGTTACTAACAAACATCTTGTGGGGTTAATAATAGGTAGCGGCGCCAAAGAAAATGCGGCAGAAAAATTCGGTAATACGTTCACCCGGCCCGTCAATAATAATTGATCCGAGCCGTCTAGAAAGGATATGTCCCTGGAAAGTCCTACATGCACTCATAAGGCTTATCGAGCCGCGCCCGGCTCTGCCCTTAAGCGATATGCCCGAATCTAACGAGATTCCGCTACGCCGCCTTCTCTTGCTGCAAACATAAACCACCACACACCCCACACCACCATCGCCAGCACTGGAGGTATGCTCAGTTCATCCAGGACTTGTTATATCTTATACTAAATCCCGACGCGACATTGTTTTGGTGCTGTGGTAATTGCTAATTAAGTGAACACAAACACCACCACCTGCATTCCTACCCCACCTAGAATTGTCATTGTCAAAGTCGCACGTGAAGCACGACAAATACTTAGTTATGAAGGGTGTTTTTTAAAGTAGGCAAAGTTGCAGGATACAATCGAGGTACCACACACCATCTCGCACACCCCACACTCGCCCATCGGCACCACTCAACACTTCTCACAGGACAACAGACACACACTCACAGAGCAGCCAAAGCGCATCAGACACACACGGATTTATTTGCGTTAACACACCACACACCCCATGAATGGAACAATGCCTGACTGCAGAAAATTATATAAACCAAAAGAATTATTCTTTTGCCCTATTGGTGATGGCAACTTTGGACAAAAATGCCAAAAAACCAGAGCAGGACTTACTAGTGGCCTTGGCAAAGGTCCTGCAGTCAATGTGTCATTGCTTATATTTATCTAATAATTCCTCCCAGAGCTTATTTTAATTTGATAATTGTGGTTGTGAAGAGATGCTCTATAACCCAACTGGCAAAAATTCCTTTCTATTTGGGTTCTTATTGCAAAGTCATGTTGGTAAGTGTTTAATCTATCAGCTTTTCCGATGATGGGGGCCGGTATTAAGAGCTTTAAATTGGCATTTAGATTGTAGGGGTGCAGCTACAAATATAGCCGCAGGTATCGGCCAAGACTTTGCCGTGTTATTCTTTATTTAGGCTTTTTGTTAATCCTTTTTTGATTTTGATTGCTTTCATATTCTTTGTGCGTTATGGTGAGAACCAAATGAATACACGAAACTCCTTGTACAGGCACTCTGTAAACACACACCTTGACCAAGGAATTACGAAACATCCGAAAATAATGATACAGTAGAGGTAATAGATAACCTTTTAGCAGAACCTGAAAAGGATTGTAGAGCCACGGACAAGGAACCACAAAGACACCGAACGAGTACACAACGAAACACCAATAAAGAAGTCTATAAATATACATATGAAAACCCAAGAACACCTTACTATCTAGTCAAACCGAGACACTATAGACAAAGAACAATATACACACAATATTAATAGAAACTGATCCAACTGAAAAAAACACACAAAAGGTCTGAACTTTGTAGGCAAGGAAAGAAGCACTTTTTCCAGTGACAGTAATATAAAAGTTATCGTAGCCATTGACATGTAAACATAGCGAGTTCATTATTGAAATCAACTCATTTTTTAAGAACAAAATAGTAATTCATGATTATTCATAAGCTGGGAATGTAATTCACTATTGAAACAAATTGTAGCTGAAATTAGGGATACCAATACCAGAAAGATAGCATGCGTTTTTAGCGCAATAATAGAACGTATTGGAGAAATACTCGGCTACGAAGCTGAGTGGCGCTAAGTCTATAGGAAACTGTACGGTGCAACCGGCCTTTGGGACCAAAGAAATGTCTTTAACCGCGAGATTGGTACTGTGTCGTTTTGCGTGCGGGACTCCCTTGACCAAGGGCTTTTAAATTATTTGATGACGCGCAAAATGCTTTATTTCCGCTTGACACCACCGTGGAGATGAGGATGCTTTGAAGTGATTGTAAAATATTTTTGCGGCTCCCTCCTGGAAATAAGTAACTGATCTAACAGATCCCATGTTGGCCACAGGAAAAACATAAAAAAATGTTTTAAAAAGCCTTAAACAGGATCAGGTGAGGTCAAACAAAATCCATATATTCGGTGATATAGGATCCCAATCGGGAATAGAGCACCTTAAATGGAAGTTTCCCAAAATACACATTTGTGGATCGCGGCATCGACTTCAATTAAACCTAAGGGTAATATAATACCAGGCATAGGAGACGCAGTGGATTGGCAATTTGGGAAAAGCTATAGAGGCTTACTATTATTGCCTTTCGCCCCTTTCACCATTCACTATTTCATACCATATACAAGAGATCATTGCCACAAAGACAGAAATCCCAGTTGCTGCCACTTAACCTTTCCAAATTGAAAGAAATCTGGTCACGAGAGCACTAAAGAAGCAATCGTGGCCAAAGCTAAAGTAACGCCAATAAATTATTGCACTAAGATTGTCTTATATTTAAGGGTCCCAAACGGAATAATAGAAAGAGCGTTAACCAAAGGTTAAAAGATATTTGGGGCCCCCCCCAAAGGAGAATTTTATCCCCAAAAAACCATAATACCATAGTTCTAGTAGGATTCATGTAGATTCTTCAAAAAACAGCATATTGATAAATGAAAATAAGCTCCCCAAATAATTATAACCCTGTATGACACTGGTTATCACTCCTGAATTGAAAAATGAGTGTAAACGCCTTGGTTTTTAACATCGCAATTTTTTTTCCATGGGTTCGTTTTCCGTAAATAAGAGCAGTAGGCCCCAATAATCAATCAATAAAATAACATGGGAAGGCGAAAATATAGTCAGGGTAGGCCCATCCAGGCCAAGGGAATAATACGGTAAGAATAAGGGAATATGAAAACTTGAAATGATATACTGTAGCCTTTTTTAGATTGCTATTAAATTTTCTACCCATCGCAAGAGCATCGACCATTTGGCGAGTCGGCAGACAAAATCAGGGAATGCCGCTTGTTTGGCACATTCGGTTCCTTCTTTACCCATACAATATACCGATATGCGCGGCCTTAAGCGCGTCCGTCGTTGACTCCATCACCGTATAGCTACTATTTCATTATTGGCCTTAAATGGCAATTTTACGATTCTTAGTTTCGCTTCGGGAACATACGGTAAAACTGGTAGACTTTACCTTTTTTGCAATTCAGTGGTCTCCAATAGCAATAAGTTCATTACCGTCATTTGTTTTTCGTAGCCCAAGAAAGTCATTTGCTTAAGCTAGGCCCCATTGAAGTGACAGTATTGTCGCCTGTAAACTAGTTCTTGGATTCCTGCCCTGTCCAAATCTTAAGCACCTCTCGAATATTTCTTTGCGGAGGTCATAAAAAGCCACAAATTCCTTAAAATTAAACATAAAAATCCTGCTGTACTTGGGAAGTCAAACCCTTAAAATCTGCTTGTCCAACCCCTAAGAACGCGGTAACCTTGGCTTCCCAAATTGTTTTAAGATGTCCGTTAGCTTTTTTTTTCGCCTGTGGTCAATTTAGAAACTTCCATTATGGTCTTCAGGGCACCTTTGGGCAATAAATTCGGATTCCCGCTCATATCCCTCGAAAATATGGTCACATTGGCGGTTTTCCACTCAAGGGATACTTCGTTGAACCATTTTAAATTGTGGCCTTAGGTCCCTTCGGAACTACCTGGCTATGCCCATGCAAAGCTTTTCCAATTGGATCGAAAACGGTATGGGCTCGCTTGCCCACATTCGTCCATGGTGAACCAGTTGTACCTCTGCTGGGGTCCCCCTGGCCATCTGCAGGACATTCTTCTCCTGTTTTCCAAGGTGAACAGTTTGCCCAATTCCATTTGTTTTGGTTTATTGTCCGTTTTTTATCGGTACAAATAACAGTATCAGCGCTAAAAGATTCAATGCTGTTTTCATGTTTTACCACGATACCCATCTTTCATTAACCTATGGAGCCTAATAGCCATAAAAGTGGTCAAGGCTACCGGTATTTCTTCGGCAGACATAGCTCCATTAGCCAAGTCTAGGGCTTTTAACAAAACGTTTAATACCTCGATGTTGGAAATAGCTTTAATTCCCAGGACCATTAGAAATATGATACCTCCCAAAAATGACATATTTTAAAACGAAACTGGAATATCTTCCTCCAAAGGTTGTCCCCTTTCTTCTTGGATACTTTCCTAAACTTTTTTTCCACCCATTTTACCCAATTGGGTATTTGTTGCCATTTCGTAACGGTGGCAATGGCAGCCACTAGCTACTTTTGTGCGTCCAAAATATTTAGTGTCAGAATGTGAGCTAGTCTTTAAAATACAAAAGGGATTCACCCGTGAGTAAATGGATTCATCAATGGAGAAAACGGGTTGAATGCACAATGTTGCAGTCCCGCTGGAAGAGTAATTGCCTTGCCTCAACCATCAGACTATCACCTACAATACGCAACTTCCTCACTCGTATTTCTAGGACACTCCATTCCTAATGCTTGGCTATTGGGTTTGGGGTGAGGTTTTTAATTTTTCCAAAGCCATCTACTTTTGGAATCCTGATAAAGTGAAAATTGAGGCCACCGAAGACAATGGCAGAGACCATAAATTATTCCATCACCATTATTTCCTGTTATAGAAGTAAATGGAGGCAGCCACCATCAAAAGGATAACCATAGGCCTCCTGGGGCAACACTTTTTAAGGGCATCAAAAAACTTTTTCCTTTTTGTAAGCTCAGGCTATTTTTCCCATGCTTGTCTTCCTGGAGTGCTCTCATACAGCCTCAATCGATTAGTCCTTCAATACCAAAATTCACTAGTGTTGATCATTAATTAAATTAAGAAATTAATAAAGAATCAAGTAAGGTTCCTCATAATCCAACATAACTTCCTTAATAGGGTGACCTAAAAAGCCATTTTAAGAATTCAAGAAGTGGAAAATCTTATAGGGTTACTTTGCCATTAGTTGTCAACGCTAAGTATTATACGAAAAACGCATTCATTTGCCTCTAATCAGCTGCTAATAGTAAATTCGAGGAAAGGTAACTTTCTTTCAAGGCTTTCGAGGCGGGCCGTATAGCCCAAAATGAAAATGCTATCAATGTTCTTTAGGAGAACATACCATAGACGATTATATTTAATGGACGTATCAGTAAATTCACAGTCCAATTAAATTTAAGGCTGGTTTTCGTTGGACACTTCATTAACCAATGAACGTCCGCTCCAAGACCTTGTTACATGTTGAGGTCATCTATGTTTACTTATTGAACTGGATTTACATTAAACTCGCTACAATCGATTCACAACCTCTTTATAAGGTCTACCGGAAAAATTATTAAGGTACAACTCATCTATATAATAACCATTCTCTGGAATTTTTCATAGTGCAATAAACCCGGGAACGCAGCAAGAGGCTAATACTCGGTCTAATGAGCTTTTCACACATCAAATACCTTTAAAGGTGCCAATCAAGTAAGGTTGGTTGCCGTAATATAAAGTCGTTATTTCCGCAGTAATGTCAAAACTGTCATGTGGCAAGTAAGGTTCTAAATGAATCATAGAATTTTTCAGTAACTCGCATAAAATCCTGGTTTCCCATGGGCGTAAATTGTTTAAACTGAAATATCTGCGTGGTCTTAAAAAATCTAAACATTTCATTACATAACAACCTGCTGGCAATAGTGCGCCAACTATTGCATCCTGCGCTAGTATGCCAATTTGGGAGGGATAAATACCTATATTCCTTTCAAAGCTTTTATGTCCAATGTGGCAATGCGTGCGAATACCCCCACCGATAAGAACCAAACCTGTATCATAAGTCCTTCACTTTTAAAAGTTATAACTCGAAACTATTCTAAATTATAGTAATCCGGACATGACCATTATCAAAACGTTTTAACGAATTCAAGCTATCTTCTGTATCAGTTATGCTTATTCGCGATAACTAAAGTGACTTAAACCTTTGCAGAACCTTGTACCTTATCGCGCAAAAGGAATATACCGTAAGCTAAGGGACGAAAATATTATCGGTCGGCTTTTCCATTTACTTTTGATATGGCAAGTTTTTGAACTTTAGATCAAAGAATGTTTACCAGACAAACCCAGGTTGTGAATAGGAATTCCTTAGAGGATTTGCCAGTTATTATTGAATGGCTACCGAAACGGGCGATCCGAACTTAGTTCCAGATGTAATGAACGAAGTTTTAAATGACCACCGATCACACACAATAGAACCGCGATATTATTAAACCAAAATGTTGACTGAGAGCTGTAGCTGGATTTTTTAATTCTTATTTTTTGAATTGTATTTCAAATTTTAAGACCTCTCGCCTCCTTAAAAATAGCCTAAGAGCTTTTTATAGCAAGGTCAATAGAATCAATTCTGAAAGCTCCTTTCAGCCTTCTGCCTATTGCAAAAGGTCGAAGATTTGACTTGGCCTGTTGGAGGTTTTTAATTAAGCTTTCGATTTCAATTTTACGCTGTAATTTTAAGACCATAAAGCCTTCATCAATTTCCTTAAAAGAGTTGTACTGCATATCCCCATAATTTTAATCCAACATAAATGTTTGAAAATTTGCGAGTAAAGCCCGCATTGATCCTAATCCCTATCAAAATAACAAATTGGCCGCAATAAGATATAGCGCCGTACCTTAAACGAAAAACCCTAGGTAGTGCGCTTTCCATGACTTCATTGAGCGCAATTGGATGCTGCCCAAGATAATAAAATCAAAGCTAATAAGAGCAATAGCCCTCCTATTAAAAGATTAGTGCAAAAGTGGTCACAGAGCTCCTTAGTACCTTAAATATTTTTAGCTTGGCATACTCCTCGCTATTTTCTGAGATAAGACTTACATCGCTTCTGCTTCTGAAGGTCTTTCTTAAGTTCAGTCAGGCTATATTACCTGTTATTTTTGGAATTGTGCGTTTTTCTTTTAAGGTCTTCTATTTGTGCTCCAAGCTAGCAATAATGTCAATCTCCCCTTATAGCTCAATTGTAAAGAGATGGCTTCTCATCCAGTTTTACGTTCAATGCATCTTTTTCGGCGTTAGCAGTTTAAGTAAGTTCCCTCTTGGTCAATGTGAAAATTCTGTCCGTTAAATCGTGGGTAGTTTCCCCACCTTTTGTTTTAATTTTGTGCCTTGTTTCTTAATGCCCTGTCGGGAGCATATAAAATTCCCTATCCTGCACCTATGGCAGCCCCGGTCGATAAAGCAAAAGAAATATTTCCCATCGTGTTTTGTTCATGGATTATTAATTGTTAAGTTTGTATGTCCGTTTAGTGTCCATTAGCTGTAATGCTTGCAATAACAAGCCTATCAAAGATTCGTTTCCCCACAAAATACCTGCGGTTCAGCTATATATCGAACTCGTTCAGGTATAAGCTGCAGATATTTTTTTCTTGACTGTGATATGTGCCACAAAGTTCTTTCGCATTACTTATTGCAATTGCAGCCTCATTTGAGGGTTTCCTTGGTGGTCTGTTCCGTTCGATTTTTCGCTGATGAGTATTTCATACATTAACGGCACTAATATTTAACATACGAGTACTTTTGTCCGTAAAAACAATGGTCCCTCCACCATGATGCCTTGCCCAAGGTATCGTCGGTTCCACCGGCCATATGTTCAATACTTTGGCTTAAAATAACGACAATTGCTTTCTACTTTTCCCGTGTCCAAACTTCAAGTATCGGTACTTTTCTGCCCATTACCGAATAACAATTTGACTGGTCTTTGCTGCCCGCCACCGCTTTCGTGTTTGTAATGCGCCTGCTGCGAGGCTTCTATGGTAAAGTAGCCCTCATCCATCTCTATTCACCCTTCCAAAGTATACCTGTCATCACGGTTGTCCCATTGCTTTACGGAGCTTGTGGACCATGGCCCAGAACCGGCTTCGTATCTTTTAGCCAAGCTGTCGTTGTCTCTTACTGGCAAAGCCCTTTTTTGTAGTACTTAACAGAAATTTGTTCCCTGTAAACCATGATAAACGATAGTGTTGGAGCTTCCATTATGGTACCCGCTGCGCAAGGTAGGTCCGTGAAATTACAGACGTTAACCATTGGTAAGCTCCCATTTATTCTGTAGCAATAGTGCTGCGGAACCTTGGCGCGCATGCAAAAACTCCTTCCTTATCAACGTTGTTTCTTAAAATGCAACCTGCAACTCTTCTCGTCCCGTAAAATGAAACCCCAAAGAAATATATTCACATCAACTACTTACAATTTCAGTTAAAATATACAAAATTATTGTCGAATTTAAAGGACTGTTTGCGGATATACCAATTTAAGTTTTATTATAGGTGTTTTTTATTAATAACCCTAAAAATGAAACTGACTACATCTATTTCAAAATGATTTTAATCATTGTTAAAAAGAAAAATTGATTTTTAAAAATTTAGGGACATCTGCAATTATGGAGGATGGATAAGGGGATTAAAGCAATATTTTCGGTTGCAATTAACAAGTAATTCTATTAAGAGAGTAGAAAGGTCGGGTTTTGTTTTGTACAGATGATAATTAAATCATTTTATATGAGGGATTAAAATTCGCAACTTTTGACACATAGCAATACTCTAAAATATATAGGACATGGAAATCTGTAAATGTTTAATCAAAGGCAAAGTGGAATTTCACTTATTTTGTGGCCTAGTAAGTTTCTGATTTATTAGGCTTTAAAAAGAAGGTGAGTATCATCCTTTAACATATTTTGTTAAAAGGCTATGCCAGCCGTGAAACGATTATTCAGCAAGATCTGAACCGTGCCTTGGCAACATAAAATGATAAGAACAAGTTAGGGCAGATGATTTTATCGACCAATCTTTTTATGAGGTATATGACCATATCGACGAGATTAAAAGAAAAAAGAATTGCACCGTTTGGATTGTTCAAAAAGGTAGCTGAATTGTTAGGGAAATCATTATGGTAGAAGAAGAATTTGATTCGATTTTTTTTTGAGAATATAGACAACTATGCCAAACGGAATGGGAAAAATGCAATGCAGGAAAAATTTTCCCTACCCGACGGCGATGGTGATTTGGTTTATGACCGGGAATTGGACGATATTTCCTAAGCCAAGAACGATTATATCTGAACCATGTGTTCTTTTGTTAAGGATAATGACGCAAAAGATGATGATCAATTTAGATAAGGAATTGGATGTTGAAAACATTAGAAAGCATTCCGAAATGGTGTTTGCATCAATTACCCTACCAATGCAAAAAGTCTAAATGAAACTTTTACGACAAAACACTACCAGTTTGTGAATGCTGGCGGAAATTGCCAAATATTCCAAAAGTAATCCATTAAAGAAGGTGAATCACATATTGCAAGCTGCAGAAAAAGTTTGCGGCACTAGTTTTTAAAAAGATATGTAGGCTAATCAAGGTATTAATTTTAAATATAAACTAAGAAGGCCAAATCATCAGGTTTCAAAAAAAGGGAATCTGATAGTGGGACGAAACATTGGACGCGTACACCAGTAAAGTGGGAATGGCTGAAATACCATTGCCCTTTGGCAAGACGAGTCGAAATTTATTTACTGATTTTGTTGGATAAGGCACAAATAAATCTTCCAAATACGGACAAGATGCTCCAATATCTGATCAAAATTCATAGAACCCATTTGATTATTTTGGGCGGAAAATATGTAGCCCACATGAAAAGGAGTTTGTCCCGTTTAATAAGTGGGATAAAGGTGTGTCCGCTCAGGACTACCGGACAAAAACAAATGCCATCCCGCTAAAGGAGCAAATGGATTATTTACCAACGACTTTAAGGAATTTAAAAAATGGTAATTTGGATACGCCAAGAAATTGTGAATTATATCTTTTACGGATGTAGCAGCAGTTAAGTACTAGACAAGAAACAACGAATATTTACGATTTAAATCAGTGAATACAAATTACCTTAAAATGTCTCTCGAGCACGAGGTGAGAGGTATTATTTTTGAATCAGTAAAAAAAATAAGGTTCCTCAACTCCGCTGGACGCGCCACTAAAAAGAGTCCTAATAATTTATGGTCAATTAATAAAGTGACAATAGACTAAATACACATGAAAGTTTAGTGGAAATCTCAATTTTTTAATTCGAACAATAAGGACTTATAGACAGTATTGCCAATTTTTTTGGATTTCTACTATAGTTTTTCGCTTAAAGCATTTGCAGTGATTCTGCTGGAACAAGGCTTATCTCCGCGAACAAATCACGGAAGCCGTTTGGTCAAGGCCATGACCGTTGGGGTGATCTCCGGGTTGGAATTCGATCAACACTTAGGCGCCGTTATTTTTTTTTTTCTCAAAACACTAATAAGGGGGAATTATAAAAGCTGTTGTTAGCGACTGCAAATTGTCACATCTGCATACTGGTTTGGTTAAATGAACGCGGATGCCGGCCTCCAGGTTGGTAGGGAATTTTTTAGTTAAGTGTTAACTGCAAACAATATTTAGGTGGATCATGGGAGCCCCTTTTTAAGATTTATTTTTCATGGGCTATTAGGGCAGTGGTCACGATTCCAAAATATTCCCGATAGAATTCAACGGATTTATACGTTCTACCAGTGATTTGCTTACCAAAAATAAATCTATACGCCCCAACCGGTGTTTCTTTCCCTCGATTAAATCGATAACTCCAATAGGTTAATATGGCGACTACATCTCGGTAATGAAAATGTCTAAATGAATTCTAACAAAAACCGGATTTGAATTAAAATTATCCATTCCCTCAATTTCAATTTGAGTGTTCCTGCCCGTTTTGTTATAATTACTCTTATCGTGTCTTAAGGTCAATAGCCTCTATGGGCCACGTTAAAATTCTCCCGCAAGCAATTACGGGTTTTGTCCTGTTCAAAGGTTTTTTGAAGGTATGTTTTAGAAAATCGGGCATCCCAAATTGCTTACGGTAGTCCAGACGGTCTAATTGCTGCCCCTGAATTATGCCACGTAGTACGTTTACCAAAAGAAGTCAATCGTATTCCGCACATTGTAAATACTGCCTCGGCATCATGTTCGGAAATATTCCAATTATCACTGGAAATGGACAAGTAGGGGCTGTTTTTAACTCAAAAATTGCGGTAATCCTAGAAATATCCTTTTTTTTCGGCCGAATTATAATTCCTGTTGTAGATGCTCCAATTTTGGAAAGGGTCTCTTCACTTCGTGGTCCTAGCCTTTGTTTCTTGAAGGCAAAGAATATCAGGGGCCTTTTTTTTCACAAGTTTTCAAAAAAGTCTTTTTTTGCAATGGCCCTATATGCCGTGAGTTCCATGAAATTATTTTCAATCGCTTTTCAATTTTTAATTTGGAATGGGCGCGTTTAAATGTGCCGGAATAAAAATAATAATTAGGTCCTGTTTTAAAAAAACCGG
>Ga0163217_1028502_pt1 | contig 13100 bp, 5 predicted proteins | sample SynspAceP_FD_185933 | JGI IMG/M metagenome (GOLD analysis project Ga0163217, IMG submission 185933) | Saline lake microbial communities from Ace Lake in Antarctica - Synechococcus sp. Ace-P (PacBio error correction) | ecosystem: Environmental > Aquatic > Non-marine Saline and Alkaline > Saline ...
TCTGCCGACCAGTGAAGATTGGGGAGGTAGATTTCTATATTTTGGGTATTACCAGCAACCTATATGGAACACCTTAAGTTTTGAAACCAGTGTGATTTTCCAAGAGCTTAATCCGGAAAATCAAAAGTATTTGGAAGGGGCACCCACTGTGAACGTTGCACTGTCTGTAAAAATAGGCACCACCAATAACTCAAACTTAGGAAAATAGAGGCGCTGGTACACCTGGCGCGTCCAGGGTGACTTGAATCGTAAAATTGCCCATGGTTCTTGTACGTTAGAACATTGGTCTGGTACAGTAGACTAATTACCGGTGTATAGGAGATCTTGTCCAATATAACCCGGAACAGAACGTATGCAATTATTGCGCATCTCTATCACTTTATGCCAAAGATAAATATGCGGTGTATTTTAATAACACTATATAATCTTCCCGGCGAGCAGTTGAAAAACAGATCCTGAGGAGGTGTTTGGTTCCCGACCACGAAAAACCGCTCTCCAAAGTCTGCTCACATAAAGGGGCTCGTACTTTTGGAAGCCATTTCAGCTGAATAAACGTATGGCCTTTTCCATAACGTGCATCTGGCGATGTCATTGTAACTTCAATTCAGGGCCCAATTGAACCTTGGGTGGAAAAGAGTTTGCGTGCGAGTATAAATTTCCCAGTAAGGGCAGGGGATTGTATAGTATGGAGAGCAAATTGGTCTGGATCGCGCGCCGTTGGACACAACCAGGAATTGCTTCCGTCTACTTCCGTAAAGAGTAAGTATATTACACCTGAGTATGCGAGCACCTGGCCAATAGAATCTGAAATATGGTGTTCCAGTAAGTCCGGTAGCACTCCAGTAAACCGTGATTGTTGTTTTGGTTACATATGGTATACCTCTCGTCAATCTACTTGAGGGCATTGCATGTATACTCTCAATTAATGGTAGTAAAGTCTACGAGCTTCGTCTAACACTGAACCAAAGCAAAATAACAATTGGTCACTCAGCCATCTACCGTAGAATCAAAGTTAGTTTGTAGCTAACGTGAACAGTGGCCTCCTGATAATATTGAGCGATCCGGTATTCCGAGCAGTAAAACTATATAATGTATATTGGTAACCCCCGGGGTCAGCCACGTAAACATTGTGGGTGTAAGGAGGGGCTATCCATATATAAACCAGCCATCTTTGTCACGATACCAATTAGGAGAATCCTGCTCTCAACCATCGCTGTTTCTGGATAAAATGGCATAATAAAAGGTGCCTGTACCTAACGTTCCATTACTTTGCTGCTGCTTCTACCAACATTTCACCACTAGCAGCCGACAGACCATCACCTGCCGCTGTATGAGGTAGTATATTTAAAACGTCTGCGCCTGTGTTAAATTAGTTGAAACAGTAGAAGTAAGACTCACCAACGTTATTTGATCCAATTACCCTAACGGTATAATCCCGTAGTTTTAAAACCTGTGAAGGTTATGGTCGTTGGTAAACTGATGAAGTAGAATAGGCAATCCGTAAAGGGAATATCATTGTTGTTTATTTCATAATATAGTCGATGTGCTCCACTACAATAGCTCTCACTCAGTTAAGGCCAAATAGTACTCACGCTCAGGCATGACATTTGTGGATGCCGAACACGGTATACGATTGGGTCAGGAGTTATATTTCCGCAATTTTTATTCGACCCGGAGAGCTACAGTGTGGGTTCTGTTATTGTTTTTATCAGTCGCGTCTACAGAATACAATTTATTGTATCAATCGTCCATGTTATTCATAACCCCGGCAGGGTAACCTGTGGTCTTGGACTTCCATAATTGTTTTCCTGACCACCCAGTATCGACTATTGTAATGGTAATACTATTTACTTCCTGAGGGGAATATAGCAATTCCCTTTCACATGCAAATCCACTGTGACTCAATCCAAAAATTCTCAGAAGTTTATAACTCCATTTACATCGAGCACATGGTAGGGATTTATCGCTCGGTATAACAAGGAGCGGTGTCGGCCGCAGTAGACCGGTAACTATATTTTACTATGCTGTAATACAACCTTTGAATCGGTAATTCTAAACCTATAGGTCCCAGCGGTCGAGGTGGTAATAAGGGAATCCACCCTGCATAGGCCGAGTAAGACTCCGCCCGTTAAAGCTACTTCGTAAGTATATCCAGGATATACTACCGAATTTATATCTAGCTCACATTGATTCTGATCTGGACTTATCCAAGAACAATCCATGTCCTTGGTAAAGTACAGCCATTGGCAGATAAGACATCCGTTCTAATGGTGAACTGCAACTGATCGGTAACATATCCATTATACTATCCATTACCGTAACAGTCTAAACGGCAGGTGGTTAAGTACTACAAACGTGTTAGGAAGTTTTGGAGCGTTTAGAGACCTGCGTGATTAAGCTATATAAATAACGGGAGCTAGTCCACCTGTGGCATCAACTACAAATTGGTAAAAGCGAGGTCCATTGAGGTATAACATAAAGTGGACGCAAGCAGTATCAATACTAGCTCCGGATTTGTAGGAGTAACAATATCAGAATGTATCAGTTACGGACGCTAACAGCCGCCAGCCATCGGTAACCAGCTTATCGTATAAGTTCCAATCTGGCTATAGTGCGTATAAAAACATTGTCCAGGTCTGTGGCCCTATAAACACATTTTGAATCTGGTTCTGTAAAGTTGATAACTGTAAACCTCCCAATACCGATCGTGTCTGCGAGGTTAAAATGGTTATAACGATCCAATCTCGGCACAGGTCAATGGGCTCAACGCAAAGGAAAGACCAAAGGGAGCTGCAGGTTCCGTTCACGGTAACTTCTGTTGACACGTATCGGTAACAGTTTGGTGTATCGTCGGTAACGGTTAAAATAGTATAATCACCGGCCAAAAGAACCACTAAAGTTCAATGTGGCTTATGGTAGTTATTCGCACTCTGATGCGGCTAATGGTCCGGTTGGTCTGTTACGTAAAGCTATAATTACCGTAATCCGGTTAAGTTTGTTATTGTATTATTGGACGCTAGTCGGTCACTTCCTGACAGGATAACGTTCTGTGTCAATGTAACCAAGTAGCATTTATCTGGTTACAGGTTAAGGGTAATAGTTTTTCGTCGTAAAGAGCATCCTTTGGCATCCGTTACCCTAAAAAGAGTAGAGTGTTGGGTGTAAGCCTGTAAATACTCCTGTGGCATTGGTGGCTATTGAGGCGCTTGGGGCAACATGATTATCATAAGTGATTTGCTCCACTTCTCCTGTAACTGTAAGGGTTATGTCTCGAAGTCTCGGCTGGACAGTTGGGCTTGCCCGTAGCAACCTGAATGATATGTCCTGCGGGCGGTGGTCTAGTGGAAATCAAATGGTTGGATGCCCATGTTGGCCGGTACAACCTAGTTGTCATCTTTTACGATAAGAAACGATAATTTCCGTCTTATAAAGACCTATGTACAGAGTTGTTGGCTCCAAAATGAATGCCGCGTAAATCACTGTATATGAAGATAGATTGGGGATGTACCGCAATTACGTTCTGGGCCTCCACAACTTGCATCCTGTAGCAGGTATTAACCCTTCTTGATGATAGCTGCAGTGCATCGAACAGTCTCGTTGCACAGGGCTCACACCTACGGTAAACGATTGTTACGTACATTCCTTTGCGTCCTGGAACAGTATTAGAAATAAGTTCCTGCTATATCGTAGTCCGGAATAAGTAAGTATTGTGCTAGTCCACCTCCACTCTCAAAATTACACCTCGTATGGTGCAGCTTCCAAAATTAGTGTCGATAATGAATTTAACAATCAAGATCACTCCTCCATTACAGCTCACGTCGGTTACCGATTTCGCGAGGTGTGGGTATGCTAGTAGGTCTATAGTAGAAATAATCTGTTGTTTATGGCACAGTACATGCCTTCTTGTCTGTAATTTCGAAAACATCAAAGATTCCTGCGCTGGTGGCTGCTCGGTGTAAATAATTAATAATTGTTCACTCCCGGCACCCTTAAATATGTTTTGATTGCGCCGTAGCGGCAGCATCAATTTTTTACCCCTGTAACTATAAATCTGGTAACCTCCATTGTAATGGTAATAGCAATTAATCGCCTCCCGGAGAAGCGAGTACAATCCAATTCTTTATTGATGACAGAGCTTGATACACCTAAGCTTGTGGCGCAATATGTTTAATAAATATTTAAAGTTGGTAATCACTTACAGCCGTAGGCAATCGTGCGAACCTCAAAATACGAATAAGCCTCCAGGCTTTATGCAAGATTGTTCTAAATTACGTGCGTTTTGTGCTGGTGCGCTGTAAGGCTATAGGTATAGGGCGCGCGAGATACCCTGTTTCACCTGCACGTCGGTTGCGGTAGGCTAACTCCTGTTTCCCGGTACGTAAACAAAGGTCCGTGGTTGCCGCCTAAGGTAGCTGTAGGACTTTGCACGGCGTAAACAATATCAAAGGTATCCGATACGGTACATCCGCCGGCATCGTAACACTTATGTATAAGGTTTCCCTAAATTTGGTTGAGTCCGTTAAAACCATTGCAGATTGTGGCACTATAATAGTTTGTATCGGGTTCTGTAGTTTGATTAATGTAACCTTCCCATCCGTCTGTTGCGGTAATGGTTCGCGATCCATCAGCGGCACAGGTCAACTGGGAATCCTCAACGCAAAGGTAAAGGCCAAGGGTGCTGGCAGGTTCCGTTCACTGCTTTTACTGTTGCGGTATCGAAACAATTAGTTGGTAATCGTCCTTGTAAGCGGTAATGGTATAATCCACCGGCCAATAGACCCTAAAGTTCAATGGGTTGGTAGTTTTCCGCCCCTACTGTGGCGGAGTCTATGGTCCGTTTGGTGCCTGTTTACGTGTAAAAGTCTATAATCTGCCGGGTAATATATCCAGTTACGTTGTATTGGTAATAGCGGCCTCGCCACTTCCTTGACAGGACTTTTGGGACAAAGTGCCCCAGTACAATTTTAAGGTATATACTAGGTGTCCTCTCGAGTGTAAGTTTTCCATTGAGTAGGCGAAGCGTTTTTTTTTTCTATATCCAACCTTTTGGAATATAAATTCTTTGAACCACCGTATAGTAATCTGGAGCAAGATTATTGGAATGAGGTCCTGTATAATTTTGGTGCAAATCCGTACGGAAGCAGCTGGTGCAAAATGATTTCTTGAGAGATATATCTCAGCCTTCCCCGCCTATCCGCAGTTAAGCTCAACATTTGAAGTCTCGGACGGCCAGTTTGCCGCGGTACTGTTAAAAGTAATATGGTTGGGTGGATCTAAAAGCTGGAAAACATTTACCGGTATGGTACGCAAAAAGTACATACCACGTGTGCAATCATTTTTACAGTTAATTTATGTAATTCCATCGTTAAGTCCTGGTAAGTATCACTCTAATGCTACAAAAATTTTACTTCCATCATACTATAGGTACTATCCATGTGTTTCCCCCAGTTATATTTCGTGCTCTGTATGCTAGCTTGTTTGTTAAACAGGTTTATAAGGCGCGGCTGTGTTATACGGCGTGCCGCTGTAATAGCATTGAGGCTGTTTTAGGGTGCGGCTGCAGTTGACTAGTACACCTCCACTTTACTGTCCCTGTACGATTATAATTATAAGTGCCTGAACTAGCTCCAAGAAAGTAGAGTAAGTCTGATTACTAAGAGAGTCCACCACCACTGACAGTAACACTGGTAAGTGAGCAGTTCCAAAGGTAGGGCTATCTATTACAATTTGAACACTGTCCCGTTGGCTGCACTATCTACAATTTGGGATCTGTAATATCATTTGTTGCAACAGGATTGGTGATTCGGGTCACTTACATACAGTTGTTTGTGCTGTATCAAACCTTCATTAATCGTATGAGTAGGAAGGTGGAAGCCTGCGGTCTACTATGCCGTTGTACATAAGGAACACTGGTATTTCCGTGCCCTCCAACAATAGCGTACTTGCACCACCATTAATTTTTTGAATAGCTAAAAGGTGTATATCCCGCCATTTAATGTAATATCGTGATGTATCAGCCTCCGGGGAAGTCAGAAACCATCCAATTTTCTTTGCGTATGGTATTGGACACTGTCTAATTTTGTGGCCAATGGTATATGGTATATTGTCGTACATTACAGCACATAAAGCATCCCGTAACGCACAACGGAATAAGCGCAGGGGCAAGGTTATTTAAATATGCAATTGGCCGTTTTGTGGCCGGTGCGTCCGTTAAGGGCTATAGGTATAGGGTGCAATTCCGCCAGAAGAGGATGAGCGCGTAAAGTGCCTAACGCCGGTTGCCGAGGAACATAACAGAGGGTTGGCTCTTGTAGCCGCCAAAGTTTGCCGTGAGGGGCTTGTAGGGGCCGAGATAAATGTTAAAGGTATTCTCGGTTTATCGAGAGATAAAACAAAAAAAAAAAGCATCCCCCCTCCCCACCGCCCCTACCCCTTTTGGATAATTTCCCCCTCCCCGTTTTTTATCCTCCTTCTGATAGTAAAAATATGGATCTTTGGTCCAAATTTTGTGTTAAACAGAACACACGACATTGCTTCCTTTTGGGCCCAACTACAATTATCGTCGGTTGTTCAATTCATAAGAATCAATCCTCTCCCATCCGCCTGTGGCGGAATGGTAAACAGAAGCATCAGCGGAAACAGGTACAAGGGCTCACAGAAAAAGTGTAAGCCAAAAGAAGCTGCGGGCTCTCAGCTTACCGTAACCATGGCAGTATCGGTACAAGATTTGGTAAGTTTCAATCAGTGACTACCATTGTGTACAGATACCCCTGGCTGAATAATGTCCGGTTAAATTAATAGTTGTTTTGCAGACTAGTCCCGTAATGGCAGTAGCGCATTTACAGAATATGCTATAGTTAATGCCTTTAAAATCCGTTTTACTGTCAAATAGTCTATGGACTCCATACTGAACTTCCTTTCACAAAGTACAGATGTTTACCAAGGGTCCTACTGCGCTGATCTGATTTATAGGAGTTATTGTATAGGTTTCATCATAAGAAACACCCTTTACTAATCCGTAACCCCTAAAGGTATAGGTTCCAGGCGCTAGATTATTAAAAGTGGCCGTTTTACCAGAAGCCCGTATTTTTGCCGGAAATGGCTGCTGGGGCAATGGATTCAATAGTCAAAGTGGATCAATACATTTACTGGCGGTTAACCGTTACATTGGATGTTTTGTGTAGGACAGTTGGTGCTGTTTTGATGTACAAGGTTAAATATGAGGCTCATCTAATGGAGCAATTACAATTGTAATTGGGTTACAAAGTACATAGGGTAGCATCCCTATGGTAAATTGTAAGTCCCCATTAGTAAAGATTTGAAAAGTTTCAGATCCAGGGCCTGTTACAAAGTTTACCACATCTATACTATAGGAATAGGTGCAAGACCAACCTGTAACATTTTTGGGCCTCGATTATACCGTCTTGAAGACAGTAATAATCCTGTATTAAGTTTTGGCAATTCTGACCTGAGAACAGGTCACCGTCTGTTGGGCCACCTATGGTGAAATCTTGTATACAAAAATCGCAAAACTCGAACCGCCTTTCGATTAGAGTTAGAGTTACCGTAATAATCGCCTTGGGGTAAGATTTGGTGCATGTACCGGGAGCTATTTCGTCTAATCGGTGTCTTCAATCTGGGACAAGCGAAGGATAATGTGTATTCAACCTTATAGCCGTTGGTAAGCTGTCATATTGTAGACAATACTACCATCTTCCGCCTCCAAAACAAACTCTCATCCGTGACCGAGGTTGTAGATATCTCACCACTGCATTGGGACTATAATTAAATTGGTAAACGCGTACTAGGGAAAGACATAGCATTATTTCGATCTAAATCTACTTGGTACACAAAGAGTATAGTCTCCTGGGTCTAGTAGATCGAATATTTGGCTGGTGTGGAAAAAGTTATTTACTAAAGGATCCGGTATTTGCGCGAGACGTTAACACGAATTTTTCGGATAAGAGGTAACGTAAGTGCCTCTAATAATATACATCTACGTAAGACCAAATGGCATAGTAATGTGGTGCTTATTACCACACGGTAGATTCCATAAGATATTACCTCCTTACAACTTTATACTGTTGGGAAATTCCTTGCCGTTAAAGCGTCAAGTCCGCCTCGCTTAAGAAAGTGACCTTTTTGCCTCGGAAACAAACCGTCATCAGTAAACGAACGCGGATTATGTAATTACGCAGCAATTTAAATTTTTGAAAATGTAAAATATTATCAGGTTGGGCAGTCTGCAATTGTCCAATAGAGTCCCGTTACTCCGTTGCTTCCGGTCATCAATCCGAATCTCATATTCATAAATTGGCCTACAACATTTTAATGCTTGTATGTTTATACTTCCAGAGTGCTACAGCAAGTGTGGGCCTGCTGTATCGTTGTAGTATTATATAAGAAAACTGGAACAATTCGATTTTCTCTGCTAAAATCACCGATAATCTGGCGTAGTAATTCGCAGGAACCATTCGATAGGTTCACTGCGGTAGTGGTTATCCAAATTGCGTAATGCCCACTCTGTAGGCACCATTGTGCTAATGTTAAATTTTGGGCCGTTATTGGGCGCTATAAGGCACTACTATGGTGTTGTTAGCACATCATATAACTGATATCCATATCCCAAACCTAAATTGGTTATGGTAATATTTACCCTAAGGGGCTAGTCACGATTATATTGCGTTTTGGTCATTAGTTAGCTGCTAAAATGTCCAAATTATTTTGGAAGACGTTTAAAAAATAGAAGCGGCTAAAACAGCCATTTTTGGTAATTTAACAACCAAACGGAATTTACCGGCACTGTTGGCAGTAAAAGCTTGAACCTGCCTTGAATAACTTGGTTCCAGGAACAAGGTGGCATTTTTGTTTTCCACAGTCCGTCAAAAACCGGCATCACGTACATTACTGTCCTTCTTATCCAATTGTATCCCAAAACACCAATACCTAGGGATCTGCCACAATATTCCTACCTGTATTATTGGGTATCATTTTACAACCACAAAGGAAATCTTTGGGTAAGGGACTGGCCATCAACGGACAAAATAACAATATTCCCTTGCAACTCATTGGTGGGCTTTTGGCGTATCGAGCAATTAATTATTACTGAGAGGTTGTAAAAGAATCAACAATGGGATTGGGTTCTAGAAGTGGTTATCCAAAAAAGACGCTCCTACCTGTCAATATCTCGTTTAAACCCTTTACAGGATCTGGCAAGAGTTTATCGCAATACTAAGGTTGCCAACGGCATTGAACTAAGAAAAGTGCTCGGGTCGTTGAGATCCGAAATGACACGCATCCGTTATAAAATGAGCGTGAGGTCCGGTCTTGCGTCCAATTTTCCTTAGGCGTTTGCCATTTTCATCTTTGTACCATAAGTATCGTCAAAACCATGCGGCCAGGCATCTATAATACTTCATCGCCACAGAGTTGAATCTGTTTCTGTGAAAATTACAATCAGCCAGTCGCCAATAGGAAATTGGGGTCGGCACCATGGCGTTACAAACGCAACAATTACTCCCAAAGTCGGTACACTGGGTCATCACTAATTTTTGGGTTGCCTGTTTTATATACTACCACCACGATAAGTGGAGTAAAGGCAAGGTTTTGGATACAGATCCGAAACAGGCAACCTAACAGAATTTCGTTATAACAGTATGTCAGGCCCCCAACCTTAAACCACCGACATGCGAATAGCGTTAACTAGTGGAGTCATTTCTTGTTCTACCAATGCATTTGGAATACCTGAAAAAATTAACGGTCTTTGTGGGTTCGTCATAGTATACAATTTTTGTTTAGTGACACCGTTGGAGACGCAGTGAAAGTGTTCGTTTCAAATCCAATTGGTCACATTAGGGCAAGAACATCCTTTATTCGTATAAGCTATCTGCGTTTGGGTCATTTACCTACATTCCTGGAAGGCTGCACATAATTTCTAAGGTTTGACCAAGATCCTTTTGATATAAATTTTTAACCCATTGAGTCCCAGTAAAGTATCATATCCGAGGCAATACCCAGATCACAGCCTCAATCTGTTTTTGTCAAATTTATTGATGAGGGCTCAAATGATGTCGTTCAAACCATTCAAGGATGGTAAAGCGAAAATATCCTTAGTATTTTAATCTGGGAAGAAACTTGCCCTCTAATGCTTGCTTCCCGGTCCTCAATTGATTCGGAATAACAGAACTCTGGAAGGGTGTGATTGGTTAGTTAGTTAAAAAAGTCCCTGCATACCCACCAATAATGTAGTAGTTCTAAGGTGATAAAAGCGCGGGAGTGTAGGCAGGTATGTCTTTCAGTAAACATATTGGCAAGATTTTCGGCTCTAGTATGAGTTAAACTACATTGAGGAGAGAGGAAAATATGTTTGGTGCAATAAGTGGTTTAGACGTAATTTAACTCCTAATTTGCCGTATTGGTCAATTCTCAACCTTTGCCTATTGGCCTTTAATAGAAAGCTCGTCACCACCTATCCTATTAATGTCACCCTTCTAGAGTAGCTACACCAAGTTCTCAAGTGCAATAAACAGGGAATATGAGGATTGGCGGAAAGTGATGCCGTAAAAGCCGTTGAGCGCGGATACAACAGTTTAGGCCAGATTATAAATACCGGGCATAGCCCATCAAAAGTGGTAATATATTCCCAGGCATTAGGGTCTTTCATACGACTACTAACCATTTTCCATACCCCCGGAAACTACCCTCTCCGAAATATATACTACTTCCCGAGCTTGCTCTATGTTGGCGTGCACAAAATATTCTCCATTAGGAATCTGTCATACCCTGCCACACCATATGGAGGTATACATCTTTTTAATAACATGCATCAATGGACTATAAATAAAACCAAAAACCGGTAATCGTTCCATACTCCGTTCAAATAATAGAACTTCATCTGCGGCTTAAGTTTCTGAAGGCCCCTCCAGGATTTGAATTTAGTTGGTCAAAGCCTGTCTGGTGTTCCTTCTTTAATATACCGCAAAGACACAGTAAATATACCTGCGTAGCGTACTTTTGGCAACATATCGAGGATTGGTGTTATATCGCGATCAATGATATGACACTTACTGAGCTAAAAGTGGAAGAATCCCACAATCATATATCAATAATTATTGCAATATCGAGGCGCGTTCGTCAGTGCTAATTCCGAGGAGCTATATGTCCTGTACTCATTGTAGGATCCAGTTGGGTTTCCTTACGCGGGCCACCCAAACTCTATTTGGTTTTATTTTTTTCCAGTCCAATAACCATTGCCCGTCCTTACGGGGTTTGAACAATGTTTATTGGCCATCAACAACGGTACTAAGTCACTGCCAACATAGGTGTGCATTCTCATAGCGATATCGTCAAAGGAGTGTTTTTTAACCTGTGAATAGAATTGAAGGCGACCTAACAGCTAAAAGTGCAGGTCAGAAGATATTTTATTATTAATATTTTTTGATTATCATCCTATCAGCGTTAAACTGAGTATGGTCATGAAGTATTCATTATTTTGGTTCTGATGGCCTAGAAAAAGAATCGAATGATATAAAGCTTCATGAATGGGAGGGAGATTGTAAAATTATAATTTCGGTTGTTGAAAAACATTCTTTTACCAAGTTTTTCTAAAAAAGCCCTGTACAGTCTCTCTTTCATTAACAAATATTAATCTAAATACTGGAGTCTGCGCCGCAAAATTTAATGTTGGTGGTAAGCGTTGTATTCCTGTTGTGAAACGCTTTTATTGTAGATGGTACGCGCGGGTTTTTTTGTTATTGACTCTGGTTATTTAGTTAAATGGGGAACCAAGAACGATTTAGCGAGAAAGATATCAGGGTTTCTCACCTTGATGTATTTTAAGTTTAATGGAATATAGTGATAAGGTAAGATTTGGGCATCATTTTTTTGTCTTAAAAGGGAAATTATTTTTAGGAATAATTTTGTTGTCCATCTTTTAAATTAAAGAGTGACTCACCGATTTAGCATTTAATATTACTGGAAGGGTATATTATCGGTTTTGTAATTTTGGCAGGAAAAGGGAATCCTTCGTTAATATCAACCTTTTGAATAAAAGGAACTTATAAATATCAATCCTAACCACCTAATTAACAACGGAAGCAGTCTAGTATATATATCTGTTCTTATTCTAACATATAAGTGTCTACCACGCCGATTACATATTGGCTTGATAGGTTTCCTCATACTATAGCTTCTCTGTGTGAAAACATATGCCCACCTTTGATAGCGGTATGTCCCATCTTTTAACACACTACAATATATTTAGAGAATTATTAATATATTTCTTCTATTCCCATTGCACAAGTAGAAATTTCCTAAAGATTAATACCACGTGACACGGTACAGAATTACAAAATATTTTAAATTTTTTGTCGAGCGTAACCTCTGCGCACAGTTAAATCACTGTTGTTATTTTTGATTCAATTTTATTCTTTCTTATGGTAACATGTTGTTAGAAAAGCAATTATTTGGCAACATTTGGCAATAAATCCCTAGCTTGGCCATCTGTATTTAAGAATTAGGCTATTTACATAAACAAAAGCAAATTTACTAAAAGTTATGACTCTGGTTCTTTTGAGACTAAAAATCAATAGGATATATAGTACGAAAATTTAATATCCACTTTTGATTAGGTATCTGATTGGTGGTTACCGCATGTATCCAATCCCTTTATTCAGCTACCTATTAGTTCGTTTGAGTGTTTGTGTAAGAAAGATGGTATCCGAATATCATAGTGCATTGAGAGTTCAATGAACTTCGTCTTTTATGTTGCTTTTGAGTATATGGCAACACAAATACGCTGTATGAGCCTCCCTGTCATAATCATTTATTATTCTTGGGTCTGGAATGTAGGGTTAGCTATCTTTGCAAGGGCATTTTTATTTCTTTGTGGTGGCCCGACTGGGTAAATATTGGAATCTGATGTTCTTGATTTTGGATAAGGCGGGGTCCAGCTGCTAATGGTCAGTACTGCATATTGTAGTTTTAGATATGTTTTATTTTTTCTCTCTTTGGCAGATCTTTCTTCTCTCATCCAATTTGCCTCACGGCATAGGGCTTAAAAGGTTTCTTTAACAGGGCAATGCCCTATTGGCTTGGCGCTT
>Ga0163217_1059502_pt1 | contig 13100 bp, 14 predicted proteins | sample SynspAceP_FD_185933 | JGI IMG/M metagenome (GOLD analysis project Ga0163217, IMG submission 185933) | Saline lake microbial communities from Ace Lake in Antarctica - Synechococcus sp. Ace-P (PacBio error correction) | ecosystem: Environmental > Aquatic > Non-marine Saline and Alkaline > Saline ...
CAGGGAGGGAAAAAAAGGAGAGAAAATGCCCTGGGGGTCCCGCCCTTGGGTCCCGAACTGGGTTCCGAGATCGGCAACGGTGCTGAATTTTTTTTTTTTTGGATGATCGGGGTTGGGGCGAAAAACTTTGGCGGTTGGCGTAATTTCGAAATCCCGCCCTGGCCATGGCTTCGGGCCGAAAGGGTCCGCGCGTCCGTTGCGTTTCCGAACCCAACCCGCTGATTGAATTGGCCGCCCTTGGAATGAACCATCGCGCCTAACAATCTGACCGAACAAAGTCCCCGCATCGAAAAGGCCTGCGCACTGTCCGACCGCGACGGCGAGGCATGCTGAACTTCCCGTGGCCCCAACTGACGGTCAGGCCATCGCTGCTCCCAGATCGAGGGGTAAAAACAACCGAACGGCGGGGTGCTGGTGCCCACCCGGCCCCTGTCCCGCCTTACACACGCCGCACGGCACCAACCGACGCGGCGGATCCCTCAAGATTGACGGTCCCGAGGGGGCCCGAAAGAAAAGTCGTGCTGAAGCCGATCCTCCGCGGCCAAAGGGCAAAATCCGGCCGGCTGGCTACCCGATGCGATCTTGAATAGAGGTCCGCCACGGCGACCAATGGGACCACCGACCTTGTGGTGCAAGAAAATACTGGCCTGCGGGACCGCAAACCCTGCGCGCCGAAAGGAAATGGCTTTACATCCGAAAGACGTAAAAGCGCCAGAAATTGTAACGAACTGCATCTGCCCGACGCCAGGAAGAAGCGATATGGTTCAAACTCAACGCTCCCCAAGAACTCTCCGATGACGACCCGGTAAGACATGGCCGAAACCGAAAGGTGCCAAAAATCTGCGGGCAGTTTTTCAGGTGTAATCGCTGGCCACCCCGATGACGGGAAAAACCCGGCGATCTGACACGTATTTCCGTCGATATGGATACCTGCGGCCCCGATGATTACTGGACCGCGCTTGAATCCAAGAATCAAGAACGAGATCGACCCGACGCTGACATTCCGCCGGGTCCTGCCGCGAGGGTATCTGCGTCTTTGCGCAATGAAACATCGACGGGATCAATCGCTTTGCCTGTCCTATGGCGTGGACGAGGTTGAAGCGCGCGGTGAAAAATCTATCCGCCTGCCTCAACATGCCCGTGGTCAAGGATTCTCATCCCCGACTTGACGCACTTCTTATGCGCAGCACGCATCGATTCCAGCCGTGGGCTTGAAAACCAAGACCAGCTTGAAACCCCGCCAAGAATGGAAGAGTCAATCGATGACCGTGCCTAAGCTGGGATGGGCTTCTATGAATGTATCAATGTGCGCCCTAGCCTGCTCGACATCCTGCCCCAGCTACTGGTGGAATCGGCGAACCGCTACCTCGGCAGCAGCATTAACTGCAAATCCTACCGCTGGATCATCGACAGCCGCGATGGAAAGGCACAGGCGAACGTCTGGAACGAAACTTTGAAGATCCGTTCAAAACTGTACCGCCTGCCCACACCATCAATGAACTTGCGCCAAAAAACCTGCCCCGAAGGGCCTGAACCCTGCCGCAGCCAATTGCCTAATATCAAAAAGATGAATGGTCCGAACGCACCCGTTTTGATTCCCCATCGCACCGCACGTTTCCCCCGCCCGTCCAGTTGGCGCGTGGGGCCGGTGAACAAGTGCCCCTTTATGAACCTCATTGCCTTGTTATCGCCTTTGCGATTGTCCGCCTATTTGCCTAACCGCGATAAAGTCGGTGCGCGGGTGTCGCTGGGCGCAAGGACAGCAACCCGCCGACAAGGCAGCCTTCAGTTTACTATCACTGCGGGTGCGTGCGGTGGCCGAAGCCTATACGCAACCAAAGGCCCGCCCCGCGACCCTGCAGGCCAACGTTTGGCGGCCGGCCGCTCTGATGTCGCGAATAGCTTGCGCGGGATCGAAACCCTAGGCCAGACAGGAAATACCCCCCTATGAACCATGCCCATCGATGCGGAATGCCCGCCCGCGCTGTCGCGCCGTGATTGCCTACCGTCGTTTGAAAACCTGCCTGCGCCCTGACATGGCACAATATGTCCGTGCGCGCGAAAACGCTGACCCAAGGTAGAACGAGGTCCTGGTCGCACCCCGCGACGCGCGCTGCTTTACGTGGAACCCGCGGGGCATTTCTTTTCGCATCACCTTCAGTCGAAGGGCCCGCAGGTCGGCGATTTGAATCTTTGGGCACAGCACGACCTGTCTGAACGGTTCTAATTCCGGCAAGACGGCCGCGCGCTGCATGGGCAACGCCATAATCACCACAGCCCCAGCGTAAATGTGGTCCAGCTTTCCTACGCTTGCCGCCCCATGGCGACCTGAACCCCATGATACGCGTAGGTTGGTACGGTATGGATGATTTTGGCGGCTCTTGTGGCATGATTGTATCGGCACGCGTTGCGAATCCTTATACCAAACTCAGCTTTTATCCCGGCGGGCCAAGTAATCACCATTGCTGCCATTGCAAACCTGATTCGCCCGCATTGGCGGACCATCGGGTATATCCTACGCCGAAAGCAGAGCCCGTTTGCATGAATGTTGCTGAAACGTCTTTTTAATGTGCACGCGGGCTTTACCCGTGATACCGGCCAGTATTTTCATGAAGGCCAGCCTGTGCCCGCCCCGGTGTATTACCTCGAGTTTTTTGCCCGAGATCGACCTGCTCGGCGCGCTCAGCGCTTTGTCCGGGCCGGCCGACTGTTCCGGTCGAAGCATTCGGCCGATCGCCGCTTGCTATCCCGCTGCTGTACGAAGGTTTTTTGCCCCCGCAAGTTGGCACGCTTGACGGCTGGCAAAGCCCGCAGCCTAACGGCATACGACCGCAGCCACGGGGGCTGAAGGGCTAGGGGTCGACAACGGCCTGAAAATTCAAAATGGGCATAGATCCCCCGCGGAAGCGGTCCGACGGGGAATCAAGAACGCATCAGCCTGTTTCGGGAACGCCGCCTGCAGCGCGATCTCTACCATATCGCCAAAACACTTCTCACGCTCTTCCGCAGCAGCGCCTCAACCGTTTGCAAGTGTTCGCTAACCGGTCAGCACAGCCAGCGCACGGCGCTTGTGACGCGGCGGCAAGCAGTATAGAGTTCAAGCTGCTTCCATCTCGAACGCCCAGAATGCCGTGGCGGGTCATCTGTTCGTCCAGATCAGGGGGCGTTCGCATAGAATACATCCGAGAATAGATCGCGCCGGACATGGGTTTTTGTGCCTTTTGCTTCGGCAGCATCACAGCGGCACGCAGCAGGGACCAATCGGCGCGCAGAGGGCGTAATTCATCTCGGCGGAAGATACCCGGATATGAAGGTTGAGGTAATTGTCGTCGCCGTCATGGCAATAATACTTCGCGAATACGGCAACTTGCGGTTGCATCCCGCCACAAAGAGCCAATCCGGAATTAGGTTTTGTGCGTTGAATTCGGAAAATCAATTCATTGGCATAAATCGAGAGCGACGGCAATCCCCATGCCCGAGCCTTGATCGTGACGCGGTTGCCATTCCCATGTGGCCCCGTGAAACCCAACAATGCCCGCGGACTTCATTCACAAGTTTTTGCATCTTTTTAAAGAAATGTTTCCGCGCCCATTTTTTTTTTCCGGGCCGGGGGGGGGCCGGGAAAAAATTAGGGTCGCCCGGCATGAAGAACTGTTTTTTTTCCGGCGATGGTCGCCGGGTTTTGCGGCCCGATATGAATTGTCATAGGATGCTCGTTATTTCCAAAGCCAAGGGGATGCGTACAGCGCGGGGGCACGGACATCGCAGGGGTCGATGTCCAAGTTTACTTACAGTTCCAGGGATTCCGGTGCTGTGCCATTGGGAAACAAGATTTGCGGAACCAGTTTTGGGCTGAACGGCTTTGCCGGTCCAATGTCTGGCTAGATCCTTCGGGGTTGGCGTAATTTTCGCGGCAAGCTTTCCGCAGCTTTCCCTTTTTCGCGCCGCTGGAAAACTTCGGTCCAGTGGAAAAGCCGTATTCGGCGCTGCTTTTTTTCAAGGCCGCTTTGCGGGCTTCTACAGCGGTCGCGTTCAATATGCGTTTTAATCGCCATCTTCACGTCTTCCAATGCTGTTCAGCGTCTTTGTGGGAGCATTGTGCCTTTCAGATCAATACTCTTTTCGCTCATTCCTCCTTTGTCGAAAAGCCATTCGTTGCTTTACTTCCAAAAGAATGACAAAAAAAGTATTTATTTGAATAAGCGGCCTTTTTATTCCGCGGCCTGTTTCAGGATCGGCCGTGTGACGATGTCTGTCCATAATCGTATTCATCAAAGTCCTTCGCGTGTAAACGCGGGCAACACCCATGCGCGCAATCTTTTGGCGCTTCTTCTTGGAATAATTCCCACCCCTACGATTACGGGAATATGCGCCAATCCGGCGTCGCGCATTTGTTTTCATCAAACCTCGACCAATGGAATAATCGTCCCGAAAGAATGGAAAAGTCGACGGACGTGATGCTCTCTCCAGGGCGGCGGAAACAATTTCGGACGGGGTTAGCCGAATACCCTCGTAGGCCGATTTCCATACCGCAATCGCGTGCGCGCACGGCCGATCTGTTCGGCACCGTTTGGAATGGCCGTCCAGCCGCCGCTTGCCCACCAGAAAGCTCAGGCCGGGCGGCCCAGACGGGTGCTGACGGCGTTCAACGGCGTCGCGCAGAATCGTCCAGCCCTTCGGTTCTTGGTCGAAGCCGGCCTGAAAGGCGACACCTGTGGGCCCGCCGGTAATTCCCCGTGGACGCTACGCAATGCTGTTCGCCATTCGCCCGTGTGCGCCCGCTTTGGGCGGCTGCGATCGGACGGCTCCATGACGTTGCGACCTTTCGGCGGCGGCGGCGCGTAGATCGCAAGGGCTTTGTTCTACGGCCGCTTGATCGCGGCTGTCGCGCCATGCATTCGACGTTGATCTGGTCTGCCTCAACACGGGGTCCCGACCATGAATGCACCAATCGTCCGGTATCAACGGCGAGGGTTGCCCTGCTGCACTTGTTGCGCCCACCACGATCGTCCTCGCCCTGCTTCGATGCCGGCCCAGACGGTCCGGCGTTGCTTTCGACCAGACGCGACCTTCATGTAGGTCAATCGCGGCAAATTGGCGCCGCCCATGCCCGTCAAGGTTTGGCAAGCTTCGCCCGTGCGCCTTCTTTCAGCGGGCTTTCGCTTTCCGTCCACAGCGGGGTTGCCCCGTCAACAGGTCGTCGAACCCAGCAGGTCGGTTTCGGTAGCCATGATTTGCTGCATCCGCAATTGTTGACGCACTGCTGGTACCACGGGCGTGGCAGGCCAAGGCGCTTCGTTCCAGGCACCGGGCCAACTGCACGGCGCGGGCCGCGAGCGTTCTTTGACAGGGTCACCGCAGCATTCTCGATCAGGATTACGGTAGACGTGTTTTCGGGCTGTTGTTCGGTCCAGTCCCAGCGAAATTCACCTGCACACCTAGCGGAGCGGCGGTATTTGGGGTCTCGACGCCGTAGCGTTCAGGGCAAATCTCGTCCCACAGATCACACAAAGGGCGCGCATCTTGCACATCTCGGTGACGAAAACGGAATGGCCGGCATTCAAAGAAGGAGATCGGCAACGATTTCGGAAAAATCTTCTTCGGGGACGCGGGGGCCGCAAGAGCGTCCAGCACGGCGGCGCAGTGGCAAGGGGCAAAGGCCAGTTCTTGCTCGGGCGTCGCACCGGCTTCTTGCAGGTGGGTAGGAACAGACGTTCATCGGGTTCCATTTTGGGCACGTTTGTATAGCAGTATTCGGCCCAACAATCCGCGATCATCTTTTGAGCGACGGGCCAGGCGGGCAGAATATAGGTGCCCCGCGCGACCAGGTATTCCTTGATCAGGTCGTTTGTACCGGTGCCTTGCAGCTTGGACAAACGTCCGCGCCCTGTTTCCTCGGCCGCGGCGATATACAGCGCCAGCGCCATGGGGCGGTGGCATTGATCGTCATCGACGTGTTTCATCTGTTCAAAGCGGGATTTCCTTGAACAGGCTGCGCATGTCGCCAAATGGCCCACGGGCAACGCCCACCTTGCCGATTCGCCCGCGCGACAGGATTGTGGTTCGCTGTCATAGCCAGTCCTGTGTGGGCCAGAATTCAAAAGCGAACCGACAGGCCGGTTGCCCCTTTCAAAGGTTTGGCGCCGGTACAGCGCAATTGGAATGCCTTCGGCGGTAAGAGTGTCCCGGCATAGGTTGCGGATCAGCCAGGGGCGGTCTTTTTTGCGGTTTGCGACATGGGGCGGCCTTTCGTGAATCGAAATGGGTAATATTGTATGCGCTGGTCGATTGATACGTGAAACAGATCGGCGCTGTCATTCGCTGCATCGCGGCATGGGACAGCTAAGGCTTCGCGCTGCCTTAGGCGGCGGGCCGGGTATGGCGTTCTTTGGGTCTTCTTAACGCAAGCGCATTTTTGGCTTTTGTGTTGCCCGACTGTGCGCCTCCTGCAAGGGTTGGGCAATGACGAAAACTATTGAACTTCCGCGTTTGGGCTTTTTCGCCCGTGATCCTGCTGTTCCGCCGCGGTGACCGCGCTGAGCCACTTTTTACTGCCCTCGGTCAGGTGGTTTTTTCTGCAGACGGCTGAAACAGGCTGTCGCGCACTGAAAGCAACGCGGCTGACCGCCGCCCAATCGAGCCGTTCAGCTCGCGCGCGTCACGATATGATCGCCAGCGGCTGATTTATGATCCGCAAGATGCAGTCAGGCCATAACGTGGGATCCACGCCCGCCGCCAACGGCAAAATCCCGAAAACGTCGCGTCAGAACAGGCGCGCGCTATGCCGCGCGAAATGGTCCCGAAGCTTTTAGCGCCTTTGCCTATTCAGCTTTTGGCATCCGGCTGGCGCGGTTTCTGGCGAACGCGCTTTATGATGTGCGCACCGGTACCAAAATGACGCGTGATCGGAAGGTATTCCGTCAGACGCCAACGGTCATTCTTTATCATGAACCACCCGAAGCAATATGGATTCGTGCTGGTCACCTACCTCTGCGGGGAAGGCATCCGCGCTGAGCGATGCCGTGGGGGAATGGGCGCGGGTCCTGGCCCTAAGCCGGTTGATTCCGGCAAAATGGGGGCCTAATTTCCATCCGGCGCAAATCGCGCGTGCGCTGTATCGCAAGGTGCTGGCGCGCTATGTGCAGATGGCGACCGAAGGCGGGCGTGACCCAAGCGATTCATTCCCGAAGGCGGGCTGAGCCTGAATGGCAAAGCTGATGCCGGCCCAAGAATGGGGCTGCTGCGGCTATGGTACTGAGGCCGACCCTGAAAGACCGCGATGTCGTTTTTGTGCCCGTGGCGATCACTATGACCGGGTACTGGAGGATCGCGTCCCTGTCTCCGGCGGATGAGGGCGGCACGCGGCGGTTTCGACGCGCAAAAATCTCGGTTATTCTGAAGTTCATTGTGCGCAAGGTCTGGCTGCGTATGCGCGGCAAGTTCCTGCGCTTACGGAGAGGCCGTGGTGGTGTTTGGCACGCCCGGTGCATCTTCCGCGACTATGGAGCACCGAATGTCGACGGGAATCGCGCAGGAACCTGATGGCCGGATCGAACCGAAGATGCCGCTGCTAGTTTTGTAAACCCTTGCGGAACGGGTTGTTGTTGTTGCGGAAAGTGCCGCTGACGGTGTGGCGCTTGAACAAGAATGGCCCGTACGGCAGCCCACTTGCTCCGGCCAATACATTCGGAAGGGGACGAAGGGTTGGCGCCAATGTGGCCAAGGCACGCCAACATCTTTGGTTTGCAACGCGGGATTAATCACAGCGGTAGAGCGGGGATATCGCCCTGCCTGGACAGTCAGCGGTCGTTCTGGCCGCTTCTATGCGAACTCGAATCCGCGCATTTCTTTGAATCGATAGGTCAACAGGTGAAATTGCTGGACTGCAAAGTCCATAAGTTACAATTGGGAGGGCAATTGGTGTTGCCAATTGTTGCGTCAAGGATGCATATTCCACCTGTAGACGCCGCGATTCTGCACTGCGGCACAAAAAACTATTTCTGACTGTGGGAGACCCGACATGGCCTGGACACGAAATCGCGCCAATATGACGCTCGAGGAAAAACTTACGAAATCGGGAAATTCTCCGATGGGCTATATGTTCCCAAGAGATGTCGCATGGAACATCCGCAAGGAACGTCACGGAAATCCCAATTACGGCCATGCTCGAAGAAGTCGTGGACGTGCCGACCGCTCGACAGTAACGAAGTGCTTGTCCTCGTGATGGCAGGGTGTGACTAAACGGTGTCTGGGTCTGCGTTGGGCAAACCGATTAGCCCGTTTGACGGGCCCAACAAGCAGCCCTTCCACATCGCGGGCCTCTGATGCCGTCCGGTATCGTCTGGGCCGTCGTGACAAGGTTAAGCGCTGGAAGATCGCGAACGAGGTCGTGATCCACTGCAACCAGGGATGACGGCGCGAAACGAAGAGTGCAACGGCGGCGATCCGATGTTATTCCCGAGCCAGCGCATCTGGGGCTACGGACACCCGACGGGTCGTTGCACAGTTCACCACGTTTCAGGCGCAGCAGCTTATGCCACGCCCCAAGCACCTGAACATGGGAAGAGGCGGCGTGCCTAACATACGCTGACGCTGGCCCACTAGCGTATCCGGATGCTGGTTTGTGGCCACGAGCCGCACGATCTGAAACCCTGGTAGAACGTTTCTGGTCTGGGGCGGCAAATCGGGTTGGTTCTGGGTCTTAATGCGATCCAGTTGAATCAATACGCAGGTGCCAATGCCGATCGGTGTGATCTCGGACGAAATCCAAAGCGTGACTTTGTGATGGATCTTTGGGCCGCCAAAGCCGGTGTTGACCGCAAGGAACTTTCAACTGCTTGGGCCAGAAATGCCCACCCGTGACACGCCCGAATAGCCATGCGTGGTTCAAAGAGGCGCGCAAATTCGGTTGGCCGCAATCTGGGAGAATCCCGGCAGAGGTGTGAACGTCCGATATGGTATTTGAAGCACCCCCCGGCGAGGCGACCCATTCCCTGTATCCCACTTTGTCATGCAAAAAATAGGGCCCGGCATTGGTCGTGATCTGCCGGGGACCTCGGGCTTTAACCTGACGTTCGAGCGTGCGCTAATATGTGGGATGCACCAGAAAGCGCTTGCAGGGCAGCCACTTTGCCACTCAAGCAGGCGTCGGCGGCGAACAAAGCTGATGGTCGAACGCCGTCTTGATCCATGCATGAATGTCGCGAGTGTTCACTTGGGCCGATCTGCTTACGCGCACATGAAGATGCTGGCAAACGACACAAGCCCCGGCAACAATGTCGTGCTGGTGCAATCGCCTTTAAAACCGGCCCTGGCGCACTCTCCGAAGACGCTCTGGACGCGAAAAAATAATCAGACAGCTCCTTCGCGGGGGCAGCTGACAGACACGCCGTGCGCCGCATGCCCGGGCGTGCGGCGTGTTTTGCGTTTTCGGGCCTCGCAGGGACGTTGTGGCGCAAGCTGAATGTGCGATAAACCGTGATGGCCATCTGGCCCCCGGCGGCGGCGCTCAATTAGGGTCGCGCCATGCAGTAACCTGCCCTACTATTCCGACGATCAGGCCGCTGCTTTGATAGCGTAAGCCGAAATGTTGCGCCCATGCGGGCATTATCTTGAATGACAACTTGCTGATGCCCGCTGCGGGCGGTGCAGATAGGTGGCTTGCTGGCGGTTTGACCGGCCAAGGCGGGGTCGGGCAAAGACTCTGCTGCTGGCAGAACTGTACAAGGCAATTGGAAAACGCGGCGTCGACATCGTGTCGGGTGACTATGAAACGCAAAAGAAAGACAAAGCGCACGCTGCGATCTCGCGCCCTACCAACAAGGCCGGCATCGTCCTGCGTTTGGCGCGGTGTGGCCCGGCGACCCACGATCCACCGTATCCTCTTACCCCTGTGTATGACCCCGAAATATGAACGCATCGCAAGTGGCTGGGCAGGCAACGGCGACCGTCCGGTGATTTGAGGGGATGAACGAGATTGCCGGTTGGATCGGGCACTGGCGTTTTATAAGAACAACAAATCATCCCCGGCGCATTGGCCTCAGCGGGGCTGCGCGGCAGTGGATTTCATTCACCGGATGGAAACGCCGCGAAGAACCGCTTCGACATCGGTTTCGTCGATGAAAAGCTCTATGGCGGAATGACAAGCAGTTCGAGGATCTAAAAGAGATTCCGACGCTAAACTGCTTTTTGGCGATCCGGCACAGCTGGGCGCCCCCGTGGGGCAGTCGGCACGATGGGTTCGAAAAACACCCAAAGAAACGCGTTGTTGAAACCTGAAGCCGTATCACCGCAGAAGGCGAACAACGCCGATCCTTGATCTGGCGCACGCGCTTGCCGATCCGGCGCTGACATTCGAGCAGTTCGAAACGCAAATGATCGAAGACGCGTCAAAAGAAAGATGACCGCGTGGTCCTGGGGCAGCGGGTAGAGGTTTGACCTGATGGCGCGTTCGCCTGTGCTGGTCTGGCGCAATGCGACGCGCATCCGCTTGATCAACGCAATTCCCGGGCGGTTATGGGGCACCAGAAGACGCGCTGCTGGAGAGGCGAAGCCGCTGATTTGTGACGGGATCGAGCTGCACTGAAACACGCAAGAAACGGCTCGACCTCGAAGCAACGAGGCCTGATCAAAAAGGCGCGCAGGTCGTCTATCTGGGCAATGGTCGCAGAGCCGGGCTCAGCCGGCCTGCAATGTGAAATGGGGGCCGAAGACCCTCAGATCTCTGCCCGTCCATCGTAAAGATCCGAAAAACCGGACGAGGAAGAGCCGTTTCATCCCTTTGCCGCGCGCCATGGGGGCCACGTTCTTGCACGGGGCCTGCGATCACCATCCAACAAGGGCGCGGCAAGCCGTGGGATACAGTGGCCAGGTGTTTGCACCCGAATCTGTTCGCAGCGGCGCGTATGGGCCGGTCTGAGGCGGGCAACCCTGTGGAAGCGCCTTGCCTATGTGGCGATCACGCCCGTGCGCAAGGAGCGCCTGATTTGGGTTGGTGCGTAACCCCGTCTGTCGAAACCGTCGGGCGTGTTGCGAGTAGATGACTTGCGTGCAGCCCCTGGCGGGCAATCCGCTCAGCCGTGATGTGCAGACGGATGACCCGCCGCCGCATAAAGGCTGTTTTGGCTGCTCCTGCACCGCACTTAGCGGCGCAGCGCAACCAAAGATGGCAGAATGCACCCCATCCCTGCGGCAAAAGCGATGGCGAGTGGACAATCAGCCGTATAGCAGCGCGTTTTCACGCGAACATTTGTAGAAGACAACGTTCCAACCCGACCCTTGCGCACGTCGATTAACGTCCCGTATTGGGCCACGAACCGATCCGCCACGGGTCCAGGAAAATGCGGGGTATTATAGTCCCGCCCTCTATCAAATGATGCGGGCAGCTGTAACGTCGCCCGGAACAGGGTTGGTTCGTCAACGCTCACTAGCCTGCTTCGTCAGCTGGTAACTGGTTTTCGTTGCTGCGGATACGGAATCAGCCGCGTCCTGAAAGGCGGGGCGGAATCCTCATATCCATCGGGGCCCCGACAGATCGGATGGCACGGGGCACCAGAAAGATTTTTGTAGCGCAGGTCTTCGGTGCGGCTCAGGACGTCTTGGAGTGGGCCTGCTGGTGGGGGCGACGGCCGTAAAGCTGGGGGCGGGTCCACCTCTACGGCAGCGGTGTTAATAACAGATGCCCAAAAGTCTTTTCCTTGCGCCGCGACTGTCCACGGGGGCAAGCGGGGCCCAGAACGGTAACCCAACAGAACCAACTCGGGCCCTCTGGGAAGGCTCCTCGCGTTTAACCGCGCCAAAATGATGATCTCGGAACCCGTTAGTTTGGTCGAGATAGAATACTATCGCTTGGTTCCAGCCCCAAAAACGAATTGCTCTCGGCGAGCGCAAGAGAACGCGATGCAGGTCAGGACTGCAGCGATTAAAGCACAGCCAACCGGGATATGATTTGAACCCGATGGAGTAAAGTTCAGCCGGTTTGCACAGCAGGTCCAGCGCCAGCTTTGCCGCAGAGACAGCACGCCAAAAGCGCCAACAGGATGCGCAGCTGTTCCCGCCTTGAGCTTGGGTCCCCAGGGTGGTGCCGAACTGTGGCGCGCGATGAGCCGCCGATCAGCAGCAGCACGGCCAGCACGATATTCAACCCGTATAGTTGGTGGTGGCATGTAACATCTGGTAAACGCGCGAACCAAAGATGATCTGGAACAGCGACGTGGCCGACAACGACTTTGGTCGGCCATCCCCAGCAGATAGATCATCGAGGCACACAATGGATAAAGCCGCCGCCAAACGCCATGATCGCGGCCCAGAAGCCCGACAAAGGCCCCGACCCAGCAGTGGCGGAATGACCGAGATATAAAGCCCCGTAACCCGAAAGCGCATCTTGAATGGCAGCTTTTTGTATCCACGTGGTGTTTCTTGCGCGGGGGGCGGTTTTCCGGTGCGTGGTCTTGTACATCGCGTTCAGCGATTCACCAACATCAGCCCGCCGATGATCCCAGGAAAACGACGTAGCAAAAGGTTTACCAGCAGATCGACCTGGCCCAGCGATTTGAGGTAGTTAAAGATCGTGACACCAGCCGCAGCCCCCGACCAGACCGCCTGCCACAAGACGCTGCCGCATGCGCAGATCAACCCGTCCTTGCGTTTAAGATGCACCAACAGCGCCGAAAACGACGACGCCACAATCTGGTTCGCGCCTGTGGCCACGGCCACGCGCTGGGTGGAATGCCGATAAAAAACAGCAGGGCGTGATCAGAAACCCGCCTCCGACGCCGAACATCCGGATAAACGCCCACAATCCGCCCAACCCCAAAAGAAGGAACGCGTTGACCGGACAATATCGGGCGATGGCAGATAAATTTTGCATAGAGGCAAGGTTAGTCCGATGCGAAAAGGTTGAAATCAATCGGGATGCTGCGCCGCCGCAATTTTGCAACGGCGCAACGAGAGTTAGCGTTCTTCAGTAAGGGCTTAGCCACCGACAACGGCGGCGGGATCGCCCTTGCCGACAAAGCCGCCCAGAATGATCACGGTCATCACATAGGGAAGGGCCGCGGAGCAACTGCCCCTGAACCTTGAAAGTTCACTCAGCGCCTCGA
>Ga0163217_1097480_pt1 | contig 13100 bp, 20 predicted proteins | sample SynspAceP_FD_185933 | JGI IMG/M metagenome (GOLD analysis project Ga0163217, IMG submission 185933) | Saline lake microbial communities from Ace Lake in Antarctica - Synechococcus sp. Ace-P (PacBio error correction) | ecosystem: Environmental > Aquatic > Non-marine Saline and Alkaline > Saline ...
AGAGGAGATCCATTTGTGGTCGGCCGCGCACAGCAAGTTCAACTCAAGGGTTGAGGAGACACCGCCCTAACCCTGTGGCGAATACCGCTAAGCCTGATCCTAAAGCCGGTCGCTGAAATGCGACCGCTTGCACGCCCGCAATTTTCCATAGAGCCATCCCAGGATCCATCCCGGGTAAATTTCGCCCGTCCCGCCGCGTCCCTTCCGGTCCATCCTTTTGGCGTAAACCTCGATAAAAAATCCGGCGGCAATGCGTTTTGGGCTTGCCCCCGGTTGAGACCTCGATACAGACAAAAGTGGTACGGGCACGCCAAAGCCCAAGGTAGCGCCCATCGGATCACCGCACAGCTGAAAATGCCGCGTCATGCGGCAGCTTCTTTGTCCAACTGATATCCCCAGGTAGCCATGACCAGGCTTATCGCCCTCATAGGCAGCGCTCAGGTAGTCGATCTCATGCCCGGAACACTGCCATGGCCCCTGTCCAGTTTGCGGTATTCCTCCACCCCAGCCCCAGCGAAACTGGAGTGCTTGCCAGGCGCAAGCGCCTCAAGCCAACCCAAAACATAGACAATTATTGGCGTGCCCCGAAGCCCATCGAATACCTGTATATTCGTGTATTATTCTCCAGGGATATCGGATTATTCATCCGCCATATCACAGTCGCTTGACGTCCGCGAGTTCATTTCAACAGGCTTCAGAGCATAACACGCTGCCCTTCGGTTTTGACCGCCAAAGCGGCCAAGCAGGAAGTGGCTGCCTCTGGTGTAATCTGAGGGCAGACCTTTCAAGGAATCTGCTTTCATGTTCAGCACTTGTACTTCCGCTAATTCTGATCATCACCCGCATAACTCGCCCGCCAAGGAACGTGGCTGGCAGCCAACTGGCCGAGCTGTTCAAGGATTGAGCGCAGGAAGGGTTCGAGTGGTTGGCCACCGCCGTCCAATCGAAGAAAGGGCCCGGATGATCGCAGAAGCGCATCGCGGCTTGTCCGTTTGCATCCTCTTTACCGCCGACCGGAAGAGGATCTTGTTAGGCGGTAAAAGCGCTGTTTTCTCGCCGCCCATGTCAATCACGCTCACCTGAAGGCTCCCCATCATGGCCCTGAGCACGCGTCAGAGCTGGATAACGACAAGCTCAGCGCGCTGCGTGATCTTGCATCAGCTAACGCGCATCATTTACCTGTTTGAAAGATACCTGCCTTTATCGCCGGGCAGATCGCGCGCAACCGCTCAGGCCTATCTGAGCCAGTTTGCTGCCCGCCGTTTTTCAAGGCCTCCTGCTCGACTACACCGGCCGCGCCAAGCTTATTCCTGGCATTCACACCGGGCAATGACGGCGGCGTGGCCCTTTCGCAAGAGCCCGGTTGGCCGCGCTTTTCAATGAAACTTTTTCGGAGAAAACACCTTGCTGCGCTCTGACCTCTCCGTGTCCGTCCCGGCCTGGGTTGCACTGCTGGACCACAATGGCCTATCGCAGAGGCGAAGCCCAAAATACCGCACGCACCTTGTGGGCGGCCGACACAGTTTCTATGTCGTCAACGGCACCTCCACGGCTAACAAGGATCATCTGGCATGGCCCTTTGTCAGCCGCGGACGAGTGGTGCTGGTGGATCGCAACTGCCATAAATCGATTCTGCACGCGATCATCATGACTGGAGCATACCCGTGTACCCTGACAGGGTCCGCGCAATGACTAGCGGCATCAATCGGAACCGGATCAGCCTGGACTCCTTCGCAAAGAGTGTCTCTTAATCATGCGTCCAGACGGTTGGCCGAACACGCCTTCTGCAAGGTTGCCGGCGACGCCCGCATTTCGACTGGCGGTATTGAGACGCAATAATCAAATTCGACCTATGATGGGGACGGCCCTGTGCTACAACGCCGAGCTGATCAAGGACGAACTGGGAAGACGCCGTCGATATACTGCACTTTGGATGGGCCTGGTATCGGCTACGCGCGTTCCAGAATTCTATGCCGGCCCCCCCGGCACGGGCAATGGGCAGCAAGCGCGGCTTCCGGAACGCGCCAGACATCCCCTGGTGTTCGCCACCCAGTTCACCGCACAAGGTCCTGCACCGCGGCCCGTCCCAGGCCTCGATCATCCTGGCCGAGAAAGCCTCGAACAGACCCCTTGATCTGAAGCGTTTCAACGAGCCTTCATGAATGCACACATTCCACGCTCGCCGCATTAAAACGGCCATCATCGCGTCCATTGATGTCCGACCGGCATGATGGCCTGGCGATCCCGGGCGCTCACTGGTACAGGAGACCCTGATGAGGCGCTGTCATTCCGCCGCGCGATGCAGCAGACCGCCGACCGGCTGGAGGAGACCAGTGGTGGTTTGAAACGTCCTGGGAACCCGAGGATGCGCTGGACGCGGAGCAGGTTCAGGCCAGCGACTGACACTGGACGATAACGAACACTGGCAACGGTTTCGGACCGATGGCCGAGGATTACGCCCTCTCGAACCCATCAAGGTCACCCTACTCACCCCCGCGTGGAAGAAAAGGGCCGCCTGGCCAGGAGCGGCATTCCGGGCGGCGGTAGTTACCCGTTTTCTTCCGCCGAACGCGGGCTGGTCGTGGAAAAAGACCGAGCCTTGTACTCGTTTCTGGATTCTGTTCTCAGCTGGGTATCACCAAGGCAAGTGGAGCACACTGGTTTCGAATGCCAGGATTCCAAGCGCCTGTACGATGCCAACGCGCCGCTGGAAGCGACCGCTACCATGGGATCGCCGCTTACCGCCATTTAATCGCGGCCTGGGTTTTACAGGATTTGGCCAGCAAATTGCTGCGTTTCTACAAGGAGCACGCATGGTTCCAAAATCCTTCGGCAGATCTATACCGAGCTGCCGGAGATGGTCATGACCGCCCCGCCGATGCTTGCCAGCAGATGGGTCCCGCGTCAGTGTGGAAATTTTGGTCCCGGTAGATCGTTGGCACGGACGCAGTCAGCGCGGTCATGCTGGTGCCCTACCCGCCGGCATTCCGGTGATCAATGCCGGTGAACGCTTTGCCCCGACAGCACCGGCAATTACCGATTTCCCCTGCAGTGGACAAAAAACCAGGCGCGCCAGTTTCCTGGCTTTGAAAGCGATATTCATGGCTTAGCGACCCCATTCAATACCCGGACGGCCAGTAACCATCTTCTGGTGTCGATTGTCTGGTAGATATTCAGATAAATCCGATGCCAACTGAAACGCGTATTGCTACATGCCATCATGGCTGTCTTCTCGTCATTCCCCGCCGAAAGCGGGAATCCAAAAGCGGACTTTGACTCCCACCCACGCGCTCCACGCACAAGACACACAACCGCACTTTTACAACCCCAACCCATGGAACCGCCCGCTTCGCGAGGATGACGTTTCTGGCGATACGGTTGTATCGGCCAACCATAGCTAACCACCGCAAAACCCCATCACTCCGCCCCAGCCACCATTCCCGCTTTTTGCCCCTCTTCCCCACCTACCACCGGTCACTCCCACCGGCCTTCATTCCGCCCCGCTCTCATCATTCCCGTCCACCCCGTCCATTCCCGCGAAGGTGCGCACTGCTGTCCGGAATAAATTCATAGCGGCAAGCGCTCCTTGAAACCCGTTCGCCATTCCAGCCGGCTTCTTTTGCCCTTCGTTGCAGCAGTTCCATGGTCGGTTTTTTTCGGCGTTGGAAACAGGGCCCGCTCTCAGCATTCAGTCAAGCCCATGCGCAAAGCTTGCTGGTTTTTTGGCGCTGAGCACGTGATGTAGTTGCAGCGAGATACGTGGGATCAGGGCCAGTCAATATCTGAACCTTTGACCGCATTTTCGCTTGCGGCCAAGAAACTTGCGGATCTTCAAATTCTGCTTCAACGTCACTTGAAGAACAAATTCATTCCCCAGCGCGCTTTTGTAGCGATCAGCGATGAATGCCAGACCGGCGTTTTTCCAAGGTCGTTGGTCGCTAGCACCAAAGGGTGCCTTTCCGCCTCTCGAATTGCCCGGTCACCCGACGTAGTAAAATGTGCCGTGATAGTGGTTTGATGCGCTTGCCGCCGGCGCTTTGTTTTTGAATGCTAACGAGCTGATCGCCCAGGGATTTTTTCTCGCGATCTTCCCTCGCTTATTTCCTTGCTTCTTGGCTTGATCTCAATGCCTGCATTGCTCTTGGCAATCGCGTAACGAAGTAAGCGCCCGGGCAAGTGGGATCTGGTGCCACCAGTTGTAAATCGCAATATCCCCTTGTCGAAGACATAGGTCTGGGCCGCTCTCAATGGGCATCTGGCGGCCTATTTCGATGTCGTTCAACATTAGGCGGCGGGAATGATGCTTTTCCACAGGCGTCGCTATCGGATGTCATCAAAATACATGTACGCTTCAGCCCTCTGCGTTGGCGGGGCTGTGGTTGCCTTTGGTCCAGTCGTCGTAACCCCCCAATCCTTTCAGAGGATCGGAGTGGAAATCCGAGCAGGTAGAGAAAAATCCGCCCACCTCCCTGCCGCAGGCGACGGCACCATCTTGGCCATCAGGTGTTGGCAACCCCTTCAAACAGAGCTTGGCCGGGCGCTTTTGTGGTTGGGCATCAGCCAGCGTTGAAAGCGGAGCGGATCTGGCGCGTCCAGAGGTGTAGTGGTGGATCCTTCTGGCTATTAAGCCGCTTCCACCTCCCGCAGGCTGGTGGCCCCGGAAATCTGCGGCATCTCAGCGAGATCAGTTGATTTCCAGGTTTTGAAAGGCCTTTGCAGTGCTTAATCTGGCGTTGTACTGCCGAGCGTATTTTTTTTCAAAAACCGGAACGTGGCAAGCCTTTCAATTTCGCAATCGGGTACTCTATACAATGTTGCATCCGCTGAGTTGCTTGAAGTCGCATCAACGGGTTTTTACCGCTTCAGACTCAGCGGCTGCAACCCTTCCCAGAAACCCTCCCCAAATTTATTCCGGACAGCAGTGCGCGAAGGCCGGAATCCAAGCGGGACTTTAATTTCCATGCGCCGCCGCCCACCTACACACCCACCAAGGGGGGGGGGGGGAAGCCACGCTGCGCAACTTCTTGCACACCCTATCCCCTTGAATCTGATTGCCGCTTTCAAATCCACACCCCGGTCCGTTTTTGCCGACTGGCTCAACACCTTCGCCTGCCCAATCTGCGTAATCTGCGCGCCAGCCAAGCAAGGCCCGCCTTGCTTTCAGCCAGAACCAGCACCCTACCTGCACAAGGAAGCATCGGGAATGTTCGCCGCCGCCAACCAGGCCCACTTCAACCCCTCGCTATTCCCCGGCATCAGCCAGCGACTTCAAGGTCCTGTCCTCGAGGGCGTCGAGCACATCAGCCCAGCGTACCATTTCCAGCTGAGCTGGTCAGGCGAACGCCCGGATCTGGATATCGATCGCCTGCTGCACAACCGGCCCTTTTTCCCAGCTTTGCAGGCCAGGGCAAGGGATCAGCGGCCTGAAAATCCCACGCGCGTCGCCCAGGGCGATGGCCGGCAAGCGCCTGACGCGCTACCATATCGACCTGGTCCCCGCACTGTTACCTGGGCCAACACCGCACAACCAGCGCATCTTCCAGCACTGACTGTGCCGCAGATCATCGCCCGGGCCACTCAACGATCACGGCATCAGGCCGATGCCTACCGCTTTTCATTGAATACGGACTAACCGCAGCGCGACTACTGCACCCAGTACGATGAAACCGACCTGCACTTTATCCAGCGCCTGTGCCGAAGAAGAGGCATCCACTAACCATTTCGAACAACTGCTGGTGTTTGGCGACGCGACAGACCGTGCTTCCCCAAACTGCCCCGTCCTACCCGCATACATTTCAAGGACAGTCGGCCTGTTGCCGACGAACCGGATGTCACGCCTTACGCGATGCGCGTCGAAACCCGCCCCAGCCGCGTCACCCGCCCGGGATTACGACTTCCGAAAGCGCCATCTTGCTGAATGGAGCGCGCCATAAGACGAGCAGCCCTCCGACGAGATCACAGCCCATCCCGCTAACCCGCCATGGAAGGAGACTACGACTACCCCGCCTGTTCAGCCGAAGCGCACGCGGCGGCAAACACTTGGCCAAACGCACTGGAAGCGTCCACCGCAGCGACTACCGGCTGCCGAAGGCAAGAAGCGATGTCCCCACACGATCAGCGGCCATTTTCTACATTGTCCGAACACCCCAGAGCCGACTGGAACGACCTGTGGGTTGGTCATCCAGCTGCCCAACGAAGGCAAACACCGGCAGGTGCTCGATAGAGTTCCGCGTCACAGCGGACGTCCAAGAGACTCCGATGGCTTTACCCAGGGCTACCGCAACCAAGTCTCACCGCCACGGCCTGGATTTACCTTCCTTCGCCCCGCGCTGAATCAACCAGCAAACCAAAAGTATTGGCAGCCCAGACCGCCCGTCCGTCACCGGCCCGGCAGGCGAAGAAATCCACTGCGACATACGGCCGCATGCAAGGGTGCAGTTTCACTGGGACCGCGAAGGTCAGGGCAAGCGATCAAACCAGCTGCTGGCTCAGAGTTTTCTTCCAAGTTGGGCTTGGCAATAGGCTACGGCGGCCATCGCCATGCCCCAGAATCGTATGGAAGTAACTGAATCACCTTTTCCTGAGGGGCGACACGGACCAACCGCTGGTCACCGTTGCCTGTATCACAAGACCCCACGCCCGTCCCGTATGAACTACCCGCCCCACAAAGACCCGCAGCGTGTTTCAAGAGCCCTCAGCACTGCAGCGGGCGCGGAGGCGATGGCTACAACGAAACTGCGCATCGAGGACAAGAAAGGCGAAGAGCAGTCTATGTGCACGCCCGAGTCGCGGACTGGGACGAGAATATCGAACATGACCCAGAAAGTCCGCGTGGCGTAACGAAGCGCCATGATCGCGTCCGAGGGCCAACAACTACACACGGAATTGATGGCTGAAGAGCACCACACCCCCCGGTGACCGGCAAAGACCGAGATAAGGCTGATGATCACTGACCGTTGGCAACAGCCAGCATATCAAACTGGGTACCGGCCAGTTTTATCGGAGGCCGGTACCGAAATCCATTACTACGCGGCGAACAAGGGGTGGTCATCGAACGCGGGCAATGGAATTGACTGCCAAGGGGGCGGCAAGCTTTATCAAGCTCGATCGCCGACGGCATCAACCCTGAGCGGGCCGGAGAATTCAGATCAAATGTGGGAGGCCAGCCGGGGAAAGGCCTAATATGGCCCGCGGTCCTGCCTACCAGGCGGAGGTGCCAGCCAGCAGATCAGTGTCAGCCGGGTAAAACCTGCTGGAGCAGTCCTTGCCACTCACCCTACCTGCAAGTCCCCCAGAACATTTGTCTTGAGTGCTGGGCGCAAAAGACGTGCATGAAAACCAAGCCTCATGCTGATGGGAGAATATGTCATTGCAGCAGACATCCAACTCAGAAGCCTGGCCGCACGTGCTTGAGCATCATTAATGCGAATCATCGAACAGTCCCACTATCAGCCAACATCACAGCGACTGCTGTGGGAGCATTCCAGACTCCCGCGCCAGCCCCCCTGATGCATCAGCCGGCATTTCGCCGCTCTACAGGAGGAAGGCCCTGGCTGGTAGCGCTGGATCGATGACGTCCGCATCCGCGAATAGCACAATTGCAGGCAGACCTTGGGCGACAAGCGAACAGGCTGGCTATCAAGCATCTGCCGCTGGGAGGGAGCTGAGTCGGCACCTCGGCGATACTCTGGTAGCACAGACCCGCCGAGGCCAGGCCCTGCTGCTGCGCAGTTTTATTCAGCCAAAGGCTCTAACCGGCCTGCATGCCGCCGAGGATTGCGCCTGGCATGCCAGCCCCCCCTTTGTTCCGGGCCGATTCAACCACTGGTGGCTGCCTGGCAGTGACAATGAACGGTCCCCGCAGTATCCCGGGTGGGGCCTGAAACAACGCTTCCCCCGAGCCTATTCCCATAACGCCTCGATGCCCGCTGATGGCAGCTTCTGGGCCATGGAACCCCGCAGGCCCCCTGGCATTGCTGGACGAATTGCAGCGCAGCGGCCCCACAAGGTTTTTCCAGCACCTGTCATGGAGAAGCGTCTCGCCCAGGTAGAGAGCCTGCCTCGAACAGGCCAAAGGGCAGCCGGTCCTTCGGCATAAGGATGATCACGCGTCTATGCGCGCTCTGACACTACTTGAGGGCATATCACCCGAACACCACAGGACTCCTGGCAATGAGTCTTAATGGATGATTCAACGAAGAACAGCCAACACACTTGGCCAAGCCCCTCGACTGGTAAGGAGTCTTGAGACGCCATGATGTATCAAGCAGCTTTCCCTGCCCCGCATCTATCATGGAACCCAAACGCATGCCGCTCTGCGACAGAAATGGCTTTCAGCCTGCCACCCTCCCTGCGCTGGTTCGCTGATTATCCTGTTTCTAACACCCCTGTTCCCTGATCGCGGGCTAACCTGCCATGGCAGTACCAGCGCCCGTCAGGGGCCGGGCGGCTGTAACAGCCATAACGCATACGGATAGACCGATCCTTCCAGTTACTGGTCAATGATCGGTGGGGCGGCAATGGCTCCGCTCACGGGGCCGGTGGTGCTGTCTGCTGCTCACGTATCCAGGGCCGAATTACGCGAAAGTCGTATGGATCGTCAAGCCGAACCAGAGAGCAGGCCGACCGGGGCTTGCAGAAGAAACGCCACGAACTGATATACCCAACCCGCCCGACAGCGTGAGACCAGTACCTGCATTGTGCAATTTTTCTTCCAGGCCAACGCAGGTTGCCGCCTGGCCTGGAATTAATACCCGTTGCCAAGCCCCCTCGCTCAGCGCAACTTGCCGAACGCTACCGAGAAAACGCCATGACGAACCCTGTGAATACCTTCCTACTCGACAAAGCAAACAGCACAACATGAGCCACACCCGCCCGTACACCCTAATGCCCAACCGGCAGGCCAGGTGCCGGTAATGAGGCTGCTGCGAACAGAAAATGGCTCAAGCTGCCCCGCCTCCTTGCGCTGGTCGCTGATCATCCTGTCTCCTTGTCCCTGATCGAGCGGCTACCTGCTCTGGCAATAACCAGCGACCCATCCAGGCGCGGGCACTCTAACGGGCACAACATTACGGACCCGGCCGATATTCAGTTACTGGGTCCCCAATGACATTGGGGTGGAAATGGCGGCGTAACCTGCCCTGCTGGCGTATCCGAGGCCGAAAGTTACTGGAAGGTTTCTGGATAGTAAAGCCGTACCACGAGCCACAAACTGGAGCAGGGGCTGGAGGAAGAGCACCACAAACTGAAACTTCCCACCCGCCCAGACAGCCGTGAAGACCACCTACCTCTTTGCCATGTACAATTCTTTCCATAAAAAAGACAACAAGTTCGCTGGCCTGGAGTTCCAACGCACGACTCACCCTAATGAGCATCTTGTTTTGCTGCTCCAACAAGGGCCAAGGAGAGGCAATGAGTACCTGTGAAAACTTACAACGGGCGCAAGCCAGCAGCGCTCCCGCAGCCGTACCCGCTGATACACTTATCTCCGCCAGCCTGCGGGAAAAACCCTTGCATATCGTTTTTTCTTCGATGGATTTGCCCGACACTTGGGAGAATGATTTCAGAGAAACAGGGTAAGCCAATATTGGCAGGCTCTTCCTGGCCCATGAACTGGATCCGGGCGTGACGCCAGACCCTTTCCATGCTATATCGTAAACTCTATCTTTCGGCCTCGCGCCGACTATGACGCCTCCCTTGGCGCCCAGAATCGCGGAACAGCTCGCACCCGCACAATCGGAAATACTGGATTATTCACACAGATATAGCCGGACGATCACGGCTTTGAAGGGGGTCAGGGATAATTGGCTGGACCGCAGTTGGTGGCACGTCTGCAACTGGACTTGGGCGAGTTGAGAACAAGCCGTTAAAGGTTTTTTGAAAGTATTCAGGATGCCGCACTCAACCCGCTGCCGAAGTGGCGGAAACCATACGTGATTCCACGCTGGGGCGGCTCACTAACCTGAAAACGGTGTGGATACCCGCTTGCAAGGCCGGCTCTAACGAGCTGGACACCACAATAAATAGGTTGCGCAGGAGAGCCAGCATGCCTCTACGCACCATCAAGATTTCAAGGTAATTCGGCTTTCGATTTGGTGCCACCCTGGCGCGGGCCTTTGTTCATACGCTGTTCGAGCGCGTGGCCAGAAACAGCAAAGGTGAATACTTCTATCAGGATCTCGGGTCGAGGTGGTGTTCGCCGGGCTGTTCGATGCGGTGGCGCACCTCGGCGGAGCTGCTGCGCTGGAGTTTTCTTCCTGCCGACCCACCAATGCCATGAACGACGGCGGGCTGTCCATCCGAGGTCAAGGCGGGTGCTGCATCTGGTGCCGCCCCAATGAGCGGCGGCTTCTATCGTCGTGCCCGGCTGCTGGGAGAAAGTCGTCGGAACTGGCGCGAGGAACTGATGCCCGGCCGGTCAGCGGGAGGAATATCCGGAAGGCGGTATCGCCCCCGGCGAGCAGAAGCCCACAAATGAATTGGCACTGGTTAGCCTGCAATCAGATGTATCGGGCGGCATTCGCGGCGGGGAGCCGATTACGCTATCGAAAATCTTTGGGGACAAAGATGTCAGAAACAGCAGAGCTGTTTTGTCTTCACGACAAAACCCACAACCCAGCATGGCGCCCAAGCCTGGCCACCCGCTACCGCCCGGCTGGTGGACCGGCAGAGCACCCGGTCAAGACGCTTTTTATGCCTGGCACATGCGCTTAATTAACATACGGCTGGCTGGCCATAATCCTGGCACGCGTAACAAAAAAAGGTTGGAGTACCTGGGGCGAACAAAGGAGGATGCTTGAAATCAAAGCCCAGTTCGCCGAGTCATCGGGACTTGCAGAGTATTTCGCCTGGGCAACGAGAGCGCCGCAACAGCGACAGGTGCGCCTGCAGCAGACTTAACGCCATCCAGCAAAACAGCCGCGAAGCGTTTGCAATTCGGAGCTACGCTGGCCTGGAAAAGGTCAAACCGCGATAGCTCGCGGATATGCAGAATCGCCTGCGAACCTATGGGGCGCCGGGCCGCCGGTACGCCGCAACAGCTCGACGTCGGCGAGCACTGCCTTGGGAGGAGTGGCTCGAGCCTTTGCCACTGGAGCCGGGCCTAGCCGATCTTGTTTTGCCTTTTTCGTTTCATGAATCAAGCGCAGGTGCTGAGGCGAGAGGCAACGCTGGGGCGAACTGGGTGGTCCAGGGAGAACTTCTTTGGCCATTCGAGGGTTCGACGCCCGACAGGAGTGTTGCCTACGCCGTCACGACGAGCAGTGCCCGCGATAATAGCCAGAACGAGGCAGAAGTCAATATTCGATTAAGCCTGTTTGGTGGCACGTTTGTGGCAACAAAACAGGAAATCAACCCTAAATCTGGCGGGAAGCGCCGCGCGCTGCAAAAAAAAGGGCCGACAATGAAATGTCGGCCTTGGTAATGGTGGAGCTATGCGGGTCGAACCGCAGACCTCCTGCAGTGCCATGCAGGCGCTCTCACCAAGCTGAGCTATAGCCCCCGTGGTCTTACGAAAACCCCGATAACACCTAAGCGTACCGGTCAAACAATGGCGGTCCCTAGGGGACTCGAAACCCCTTGGTTACCCCGTGAAAGGGCGGTGTCCTAAGGCACTAGACGAAAGGGGACGCAACCCTTCTCACTGGGGTTGGAACCCCCGGCGCAGTGAATAAAAAAGCCAACGCAGAGCCGTTGACCAAAAAATGGTGGAGCTATGGCGGGGATCGAACCGCAGACGCTCCTGCATGCATGCAGGCGCTCCCCCAGCTGAGCTATAGCCCCGTCTCTAGGACGGGCGCATATTAATGATTCGAGCCCGGCGGCCTGTCACAGAATTTTTATCTAGAACAGGTACTTAAGCGTTACTCGGCAACAAGCTTTTTCCCAGGCTTGACCTGCTTTCTTCGGCTGCCACCGCAGTAACTCAAGGCTGGACGCAGACGAAAGCGCGTCAGATCCGGGCCAGGTGCGCCATCCGCATCCAGTACCGATACCGAGCTGGCCTGCCCGTAAAATGGCAGCAACAACAACGGCCATCAGATCACGCAGTTTCATTCGAGCAATTCAGGGGCAATCCTGCTGAAATGCGGCAGTGATGCCGTCTTGTCCACTGGCGGTTTGCTTCAAAGGCTTCACCACACAGCAACTGCAGCGCCTGGCGGACCTGGTCAGGGTGAGCTTCTTGTGTTCAAACAGGCCTGGCAAATCCGGATGGACCTGACCGGTCCATGAAGAACCCGGCACGAAATCAAGTTCGCTGGAAGGTTTCCTACCCGGCTTCCTGCACCAGCGGGAATTCAATCGGCTTGAAGATACTCGCCGTTTCAGCGCCCAGGTTTGCACCGCGCTGGCGACTGCTCCACCGACAGCTAGCGTCCACTGCCCGTTCCAACCAGGCGAGTTTCTCTACCATCGAAGATCGGCCCGCCCGATGTGATACGCGCTGAATATCCAAAATGCGCGACCAATCGTCATCCACGAGAATTTTTTCACGCTTCGGTCTGGCATCTGACCAACCCATCCGACCCAGATAATTTATGCACGCTGGGGCAATAACCCATGCGCTCATAGAAAGTATGCCTGGTCGGGTTCTTGCGCTTGGACAGCTTGCTCTTGTCGGGAATTGCGCAGCAGCGCATATGGCACAACTGCGGCATATCCCAGCCGAAGTAATTGGTTAAAGCAATATGTTGCTTGGGCGCGGAGTTGATCCACTCCTCGCCGCGCAACACATGAGTGATACACATCCAGGTGATCGTCCACCACGTTGGCCAGGTGATAGGTTAGGCCAGAACCGTCCGCCTTCAATCAGCACCTGCTATGCCACCTGTTCCCAGGGGATGTCCGATCTCGCCGCCGCAGCAATGTCTGCACCTGGCAGACGCCGTCGGCGGAACCTTCATTGCGCACCACGTGTGGCTCACCCGCCGCCCCCGCTCGGCCACCTGTTGCTCGCTGAGTGACAGACAATGGCCATCGTAGCCGGTGTTTGCTTGTTGGCCATTGTTCGGCAGCACGTGTTCCAGGCGCTCAAACTGCTGGCAAAAGCAGCGGAAACGCATGGCCTTTCATCAGTTGCCTCGCTGTGCTGGTGATAAATT
>Ga0163217_1094076_pt1 | contig 13099 bp, 18 predicted proteins | sample SynspAceP_FD_185933 | JGI IMG/M metagenome (GOLD analysis project Ga0163217, IMG submission 185933) | Saline lake microbial communities from Ace Lake in Antarctica - Synechococcus sp. Ace-P (PacBio error correction) | ecosystem: Environmental > Aquatic > Non-marine Saline and Alkaline > Saline ...
GGGTTTTAAAACCGGGAGGAACGACAAACAAGAATCAACTGGCGGTAATCACAATCGGGCGGCGTGCCACACGCAGCGGACAGGATGAGAATGGCAACGACGGCATATTTCCGCAACATTGCCAATGCCTCGGAACTCACAAGCCCGGCCTTTCCCAAAAAGGGTCAGCAGAACCGGAAGCTGGAAACACAGGCCAAAGGCGACAATGAACTTGAATGTCAGCTCAGGTATTCTGTGGCAGAGCCTGAAAGGCGATCCCCGCCACCGCATTTACTTCCTTCAGGCCGCAATCCATTCCCAATATCGTTCCCGGCTGCGGAAGCCGAGGAAGAAGTCCGAAGGCCAATGGTGTGACAACATAGAAGGCAAAAAGCCCGCGCCCAGAAAGAACAAGAAAGGCGAAGGCAAATCAGGAACGGGTACAGGAATCGCGCCCCTTCTCGTTCTTGTAGAGGGCCCGCGCCACGAAACGCCACATCTGAATTAGGCGAATATGGGAAAAGGACAGCAATCAAGCCGCCCATGTAGAGAGATGAGATCGCGACAAAAGAAACTTCTGAAGCCGGATCAGGATCAGCCGCAATTCTCGTGCCGCGTTCGGCCATGGCCGAGCATAGCGGATGCGTCAGAAAAGTTGAAAATCGGGTTCCCCTAGACCGTGAACAATGACATCCCCGACGATAAAGGCACCACGGAATGGATCAAACGGTTGCCGCAGTTTCTGCCAGAGCTCGATCAGCGGGGCGCTGTTCTTCGATTCTCGTCTTGATTGTCATGATCTACTCTTGCGCGTGGATCGGCCAGATTTTGCCCTTGGCGGGGTTTGCCGCAGGCTTGGCAGCTGGTTTTACATAAGGCTTTGGCCGCCGGCGCCGGCGCGGATTTGGCTTTGCCGCCTGCCGTCTTGGGCCTTGGCTTGCGCTTTGGGCTTGGCCTTGGCTGCAGGTGCCGCAGCAAATGTTTTCGCGGCCTTGGCTCCGTCTGCGCCTCGGCAGTTGCCTTCGCGGCTTCGGCTTTTTGCGCCAGTTGCGGCGGGGCGTCAGAACTCTTTCGCCGCCGCTTGCGCGCCCGCTCCGGCACGTCTTTCAGCCAGCTTGGCTGTCGCAGATCCACGGCTTCCACGCCTTCAGATGTCGCGTCACTTCGCGGATCTTGTCCAACCATCTTCTTGGATCCCAGCCACGGATTTGACCGCTTTTTTGGCAATACTCACGCAACCGCCGGTATCATCAGCGCATTTCCCATCGCCCGGCTGCACTCGCGTGCCATACCGCGCGCTTGCGACAAAGCGTCCAACCATATGGGACAGCATGGCAGGTCTTTCGGCCCCACCAGATCAACGCGACGAATGCCATGAGCAAAGCTCGGTCAGCCAGAATTCGAACATGGATCAGCTTGTCTTTTTCTTTGTCGTCGTGAATGTTCCTTGCGGTGTCGCCAGTGCCATCTTCCAGCTCTTTGGTGCCGTCGGTCACGCCCTTTTTGAACGGCCGTTATGCCTTTGCCCGACTCGCCCATCAGCGAGCTGATCTTGCCGGCGCCCGAAAAGCACCAGCACGTAACACCGCGATCAGAGAAGACCGAAGTCCGTATTCTGTAGCATGTCAATTCCTCCACTTGCTCGCGTCTCTGCGACAGATGACGGAGCAACGCCCCTGCACCATTGCACTCACATCTAATGAACGATCAACGCCGGTGGAAGAACCAAAGCGGCACAATCAGGGTTTTTTATTCCCCGCCACCAACAACGTCGCAGAAACTTGCTATTCCGGCCCGCGCTTCTTCTTGCACCAATATCCCGCCGGAGCATCCCCGCAATCACCCGCTGACAAGTTTAATCTGGCCGTGACCGGGAAACCACAAAACAGCGATCGCGCCGAATCATCAGCCAGAGCGGTTTTTCCCGGACTGGGCAAAACAACATTGGGCACCGTGACCTTGAGGATCGAGCCGTCATGAATCATTCGAAAATTCGACGCAGACTTTCACTGACACTGAAGCGCGCCCGCGACCACCTCGCCGCGCGCGCGACACCCATCCTGCCGGTGTGGGATTTGGGCCCGCGCCCCGCCCTGATCCCAGATCGATCTTCATATCGCTCCGCGGCTGATCACAATCTCGACCTCGGCCCGTCAGGCACGCGGGGGCAAAGAAACTGCCAAGGGGCGTATCATCACGCACCCCGTACGGTACCACGGATCCACATTGAATCGGCTGAAAAAGCCGACGATTCGCGGTCCTTGGGCGCGTTGTAGATGTTATACGGGCGCGCCGCGCTGCACGATCCGGCCTGCGCGCCCATCGCGCGATCTCGTCAGCCATTCGCATCGCCTCGTCAGGCTTCATGCGTGACCAAGCAGGACGGCTGCCATCCTCTTTGTTTGAGGATTTCCAAGCGTCTCTGTCGCGGATATCGTCGCGCAGGCGGTTTGTCCAGACCCAAAAAGGCTCGTCCCATCAGCAATGATACGAGCGGGCCCCGCGGTGCCAGCGCACGCGCCAGCGCCACGCGCTGCTGCTCGCCCCCCGACAATGAGTGCGGATAGGCGTCGATACAGCGGCGCAGCCCGACGCGGCCCAAAGTTCCTCAGACCCTTGCGCGGCGCGCAATCAACGGGGGGGGGGGCGGGGGGGACCGGACAGGCCCCGAAAGCCACGTTTTCCGCCACGCTTAAGATTTGGAAACGCGCAAAATCCTGAAAAGCATCAGGCCGATGGCGCGGCCGTTCGGGCGGCACAACGGAAACACAAGTGTCCGCAGATCAACTGACCATACGACCCATAATTCGCCGGAATCCTGCAATCTCGACCCGGGCGACATCCGCAATGTGTCGATTTGCCGCAGCCGCGAGGGCCAAGCAGGCAGGTCACCTGCCCGGCATCACGGTCCGCGAGACATCATCCACCACAGCCACGCCATCGAAACGGCGCAGCTAGGTTGCGGACTTCAAGGCCGCGAACGGGACGCGAGGCCGGCCTTGGGCAAAGGCTGTGACAGGTAATTCCGATCAATACGGTCGGGAAAAGGCAATATCAGGGGCCGTAGGGGTGCTGCAGCCGTCGCGCCTGCGGCCTGTTTTTGACCACGGGGGGCTTGCCGCCCCCGGGCCCGCCGCGGATATTTAAACCGCAAAGAGAAGTGCCTTGCTTTGTGGCTGCGATAGATCGTGGCGTTGGTGGCGGCCACCGTCCAGCAGCAGGTTCTGACCGACAATGAAACCGCATGGACCGAGCCAAAAACGCACAAGCCGCACCGAATTCGTCAGAGGTACCAAAAGCCCGCCCTGCCGGAATGATGGGCACGGCGCACAACGCGCGCCCTCGTCACCGCTGATGCCTTGGCTTTGGCGACACCACATCCAGCGCAATCGGCGCGGTCGGTGGCATGAATGCCGGGGCAACAGGTTTGTTGATCGTCAAACCCTTGGCCGCCACCTGCCGCGCCGTGCCTGCGAACATATCCGGTCAGCGGTGCGGGCGCATTGCTGAGACCAGTTTGCGGGATCGGGGCGCTTGACCGGATGCGAGGTGACTATTGATTCACCCGGCCCCAGCCCACGGTCCATTCATCGCGCATCCAAGCGCCTTTCATTCACGCGATCGGCGTCAGCATATTGGCAAAATCCAGTGCGCGGATGAAATCGTCGCGTCCAGTCGGAACCAACAGACCCGGTGGCGGGCCACGGCAATTTTGTGACCAATATCGACCCGGAGCAGCATTCAGAACGGCCATGCGCCGTTCTCGGTTGTGACTCGGCCGCCACGTATGACCACGAACACCGAAATCGGCGCGGATTCGCAGGCGGCGGCAGCCTCCAGCGCGTCAACGCCGCGCGCATTTCATCACCAGATCGACGCAGCTGCGCCAGCCGCGCGGCACAGCCCAGCCCCAGACCCTTGCTTGACGCGCAAGACCAGCGCCCGTTTTCCCCTGATCCCCAGAATGTCCATGCCATCCTCCATTTGGTTATTCTCGTCTGTCTTAGCGCTGTGACTAACATCTCGACGTAAGGGAAGGCAAGCAAAAGACCGGAACGTTGACCATGTTAATGAACATGTCTATCATATTGCTGATAAACGCCGTAACAGGAAACGGGGCAAGTGTTTCCGACACGTAAAAGCATCGTCCTTATTGGACGAGTAACCAAGACCAGAGTGCCGTCGCCATGACAGAAATCCGTCCAATCACCCGTCCTGCAGGGACGCCTTTGCGCTACCTGTGCTGCCGGTCCTTACGATTGAGGTCGTAATCCGGCGGAATTTGGGTGATCCGCTGGTCCTTTTGCCGCCGATCTGATCCCTGACGATATCTATTGCGTGACCCGCGCGCCCCGTACCCCGCCGCTGCTGCTGCATCCCGATTGGCCCTTGCGTTCCGTGTGGCTCCAACACCGCTGCCGACAACCCGGTGCCCTGATCCATCTGGATTGCTGCCTGACCTTCAATGTCCTCGGACGGGGCAACGAACGAAGTGCTGGTGCTGGTCGAAGTCGACGCTGGGGCGATGTCGTCGAGGTCATAGCCCTGCCCGCTGGTCCCATGCAGCCCAAGATCGCTACACGCTGTAGACCATCGCCACGAAGAGCCGGCGCGCGTCTGGCCGAGATCGCTTGCGTGTCGTTTTACACGTGGCACACATATCACAACTGGCCCCTCGGCGAGCAAGCGCCCGATCGAGGATCTGCGCCCGGCGACCGTGTCCTGACCCGCGGATGACGGCCGCAAGACATCCGCTGGATCGGCAGACCACGCTGCGCGCGCATGGGCGAACATGCGCCATCGTGATCAACCGTAAGGTAACTTTGCACATACCAAATGATTCTTGTCGTCAGCCCCGATCACCGCCTGTTCATTCTATCAGCGGCCGATGTCTTGGGCGCAGGCAGGGCCGAAGTGCGGTGCGCGCGCGGTAAATCTGGTCAATGCAACGACCGTCCTACCGCCAGCCCGGGTGGCTTTGTGGATTCTTTCCAGAATCCACCCTGTTCGAGCCGCACGAAGATCATCTATGCCGAGGGGATTGCGGCGGAAACCCTGCTGCTGGACCGCGCACGCGACCGTGCTGCCGTCGGATCTGTCGGAAAAGCTGGGCGACACGCTGGCAAGCTGCACGCGCGGACTTTGAGGATTTCGAGGTTGAAGAGCGGGCTGCTGGATATGCCGAACGCCGCCGATATCCTGCCCGCGCCTCCTGGCTGATCCGCACTTTTGCCTAGCAATCTGGCCTGCGTCGAAATTCTTGCCTTTGCCGCTGCGCTGCCTAAAGTCTGCGCACATTAGACATCCCTCTGCGAACGCCCCGCATTGCCACCCGAAATTGCACGCCGCGAGAACCCCTTTGGGATCATCTCGCATCCCGACGTCTGGCAAGACCACGCTGACGAAAAAGTTTCCTGCTGTTTCGGCGGCGCGATCCAGATGGCGGGGAAGTCCGCGCCAAGGGCGAGGCGCGGCGCACGCGGTCGATTCATGCAGATGGAAAAGGAACCCCGCGGCATTTCTGTTTCGCCTCGGCCATGTCGTTTGATTTCAAACAGTTCGCTTCAACTTGGTCGATACAACACCGGTCACTCGATTTTTCCGAAATACCTCTCGCCGCTGAACGCTGTGGACGCCGCCGTCATGTGATTGACGGGGCCAAGGGGTGTGGAACAGCCAGAACGCGCAAACTATTCGAGGTGTGCCGCCTGCGCTACATCTGCCGATCCTGACCTTCTGTAACAAGATTGGACCCGCGAAAGCCGCGACACCTTTCGATATCATCGACGAGATCCAGGAGAATCCTGCGCGATTTGAGTGAACACCTGCAAGCTGGCCATCGGGGTGGGCCGCGATTTTCATCGCTGTTATGACATGCTGCGACAGACAGGCCTGGAACTGATTGGACCGCGCCGACCGCAACGTGGTGGCAGATTCCCATACAGATCGACGAGGCTGAAACGATTTCCACGGTTGGCCGACATGTGCCCCAGCAGCGCTGCTGGCCAACTGGCGCGAGAGGTCGAGATGGCCCGCGCGGCTGCTGCCGCGCTGGAAATATCAAGGGGTGCAGGATGGCACGATGACGCCGATCTGGTTGGCTTTCTGCCAGATCAACTCTTTCGGTCAAGGAACTGACTGGAAGGGATCGCCATTGGGGCCCGAGCGCAACGCAGCGGCGCCGGCCACGCACGATTCCTTCCCGAAGAACAGCAGTTTCCCGGCTTTGTCTTCAAGGTTCAGGCGAATATGGACCCAAGCATCGCGACCCGTGTTGCAATTTGTGCGTTCTGGCCTCGGGCATTTCATGCGCGGTATGAAAATGACCCATGTGCGCAGCAAGAAGCCCATGACGATTCAACCAATCCGGTGATGTTTCCTGGCCTCGGACCGCGCGTTTGGCCGAGGAAGCATGGGCCAGGGCCGATATCATCGGCATCCCGAACCACGGGCCAGTTGCGGATCGGCGACACCCTGACCGAGGCGAGGCGTTGCGGGTCAAGGGTATCCGTCTTTTGCACCCGATTGCTGGCAGACCTGCCGTGCCGGGTGATCCCGATGAAGGCCAAGCATTCTGGAAAAGGCGCTGATGAATTCGCCGAGGGAAGGGGCTGCAAAAGTTTTCAAACCGCCTTCGGGTCGGGCTTATAGTGGGGGTAGTGGGCCGCTTTGCAATTCGAGGTGACTGGCCAAGCCCGTATCGAGCTGGAATAACGGCCTGCCTGTGCGGTTCGAGCAATAGCAGTTCACATCCGCCCGATGGGTGAAAAGGCGAACGCCACCAGCCCGTTGAAAGTTTGTCACTCTGACCCGCAGCACTCGCGCATGAAATGCGGTGACATTGTCTATCCTGAACGCCGGCTGGCAATGGGACATCGACCGGATCGAGCGGATTTTCCCGACGTGACGCTGACCGCGACCAAGGAAATGAATGGTCCTGCAACCAGCCTTGGCCTGGGCCAAGTTTCCGGTCCGGGCCATGGCAGCCATGCCGCATGACCGACATTCTGTTGAAAAAGCTCGATCCCGCTCGGGCTTGCACACGCCCCGCTGTTGATCATTCCCTGCGCCCAATGAGTGATGCGAGTGCCCCAGCCTAATCCGGTGGAAATTTGAACGCGATCCGACCCAGTGGAGGGGGGGCGCGATCCGTTTCACCTATTGAGGGCAACGAGGCGCCTGCCGCCGCTTGATGTGGATTTCGCACCCACTCAAAATCGCGCGAGTGGATGGGCGCGCGCCTAGCGGTCGAAGGCTCAAGATCCAGCTATGCCCGCAAGCTGGCGATCTGTCGAAGAATTCGACGGGTGCCCGAACTGATGCTGCTGCACAGGGCTTCTGGTCGCCATCTGCGCCGACCGCTCTGCGCCAGGTCACACCGCCGCCTGTTTCCAGCGCCTTTGGCCGAGACATCCGACTGGCTGGCTTGGCGCGGCTGGATGTGCGCTGGCTTGTCTCGGCCATGCACAACCCTTTGGCGATCACGGCGCAACCGAAAGCAGCCGCGTCTTGGGCAGTCCCTGAGCCTTTTGTTCGGATGATGAAAGCCTTTACGAGACGAGCGGCCTGTATTCCGGCGCGCCAAACGCCGACAACGGCGTTTGAATGGTCAAGGCGTGGTCAGGTGGCCGCTGGCCATGCAGATGGTGCCTTTGCACTGGGAGGCGGCGGTCTGGAATGTGAACATGCTGGGCCGTCCTGTGGCAGAGCGCACAAGGACGATCTCCTGTGTCGCGCCCCTTGCCAAGCACCTGCTGGAATTTGCTGATCGCAGATGATCGCAACGGTTTTTCGCCCGTTTGGCGCGCTGATGCGGCGGCAGCGCGAGAAGGCGCAAAAAGTCCGAGGCGTCCGCCCAAAACCGCGGCCATGGCTGCACCATCGCAGGTCATTGCCGTGCCTTGCCAAAAGTGGTCAGACAGCCCCGCCACGGCTGCGCTGGGCACGGTCCTCGCTGGTCAGGGCACCGCTGTCGCGGAAATCGCGCATTCGCAGCCTTCATCTGGATTCTGGGGCGCGCATCGCCTGCATATCCATCTGGACGAGCCACGCCCGAAGCGCTGGCCCTATCTGTCCGCGCAATCCGGCGATCGAGGTCACCACTGCGACGCGACTGGTGGGAAGGCCAGAAAACAGCCCCGCATAAAAGGGAACATCATTGCGGCAGGTCTGGTGGCAACACAGACTTCACCGCTGGCGATCTGGATTGGCTGGCCCCATATCGACGTGGATGAATTCATCCCTGTCCCCGGCAGCCCCTGCCCGCGGTGCTGGCCGCCATGCCGCCGATATCGTGGCGTTACATCTGCCCCTGCCGAGTTGCTGGCCTGGCACGCGGACCGTTAAACTGGACCCGCGAAGTGTCCGGGCAGGAAAAGGCGTCTGAGATATCTACCCAATTTCGGGGGCCATCTGCGTGGCGGATTCATCAGCCATTTGGGGCAAGCTGGGTCGCGGCTGCGGTATTGCGGGCTGGCTTTGGCCTGCAACGCCCTGTTGCAGAACGGGCACCCGCCACAACCGCCTGAACGCGGCGGCCCGTGCATCTGGGCCATTGCCCACGCGCCGATTTGGGATACGTTCCGGCAGCATCTGGATTATTGTTGGCAAGGCTCTTACGCAAGGTGGGAAGCAAGCGCCTTTCATCTGGGCGACATTCTGGCCCTGCTGCGGCGAGGAAGAAGGTGAAAGCGGCTTGCGCGCCTTTTTCCTCCGAGTTTGTGAAGGCACAGACACCCTGACTGCTGCACTTGAGGCGCAATTGGCATGGCTGATCCGAGCGTCCTTGGAGCTTGATGCAAAAAGCTGATGCGCACTTTCGTGTTTTGATGCCAAAGGATTGACAGCTATGCCTCATGCAAATCCGGCGCCGTAAATGGGCGCTAGTGTCCACGCATCAAAGCCCCTGTTGCGGCGATTACTGGAAATTTGCGCGCGCACCATCTGGATCCAGGCGCGCACCGCATTTTCATCTATCCGACGACGAATAATCAGGCCGCGTTTCCGATCCTCAAGGCGCATCCCAAGCTGCGATTCGACCGATGAATACCTACTGGCAAGGCTTGGGGGTGAAACGCCGCGTCACGGCACGCAGTTCACGCCCGTCCGAGAACGCACGCCATGCCCTAGGCCGGCCGGTGATGTCAGATTGGCTGGCGGCATATCGATGTGGATGAATTCCTGTTGCCAACCGCCCCTCGCGGCACAACTGGCCGTTTTCCCCCCGCATGCTTGTGCGCGCGGGTCCGCCCGGATCGAGGCACTCAGCCCCGCAAGCGCGGGCCAACCGCTTTTTGGCCCAAAGCCTGTGCGAGGACCGTGCCACGCCGCAGACGCCAGACCGAGGCGCTATACCGCCGATTACGGCGCGCTCTGAACGGCGTTTCCTGAGCGCATGTTCGGCGGGGCAAATTGTTCTATCGCACCGGCCAATTCCGATCTGAAGGTCAAATATCCACAATATCTTTTGTCCGGAGAGGTCCCAGAATCGGGGCCAGATCGAGCTGCTTGAGACCGAATTGCTGCACTTGCCACGCCAAAAGCTGGGAGGCGTTTCTGACTGCCTTCCATTTTTCCGGCTGACAGAGGCAGTTTTACCGCTCCCGAGTTGAACCACAACCGCCCTGTGGACAGGGGTGGATTGACCCTGCAACGAGATGTTCAAGCGCCATCCATGCCAGGACGGTGACGCGGGCTTTGCGGGCATTCTACGATCAGGTTTGCAACGCCAAACCCTGCATCTGGACCAGTTGCAAAACGATGGGCTACTGCGCCGCCCTAGGCCTTGATTCTGGCCAGAGGCCTGTGACGCGGCATTTCCCTAACGCCTGACGCCTGCCGGAATGCGTAAAATCCGCCTCTCATTGACTTATGCGCGCTTGCGCTATGGCCTGCGCCGGGGGTCACATATGTGGGACAACAACGGGGCCGAGGGGTCCGATCTCCATCAGACGCAACGGCCGTACGGTGTCCGTAAAACGGATACACAATGATAAAATTTTCTGATTTGAAAACTCGACCGCCAAAGTTCTCAAGGTTCGATCGAGGATGCCGGTACGAAAACCCACACCCTACTTCAGGCCGGGGCCATTCCGCGCCCTTGAAGGACGCGCGTTTCTGGGATTGCCAGACGGTACAGGCAAAACTGCCAGCTTTACCTTGCGATTGATGCACGTTTGCCCTGGCCAAGGGCCGCGCCCGCCGCACGCATGCCGCGCAGCCTTGTGCTTGTGCCGACCCGTGAACTGGCAGCACAGGTTGCGAAAAACTTCGACCCTATAACAAAATATCACAGCTGACCAAAGCGTTGCTGCACTCGGCGGCGTGTCCCTTCGGAACGGCCAGCTGATTGATCGCGGTGTGGGATGTTCTGATCGCCACTCCGGCCGCCTGCTGAGCCATTTCGAGCGTGGCAAGCTGCTGCTGACCGCGTGCAGATCATGGTTGTTGGACGAGGGCCTGACCGCATGCTGGATATGGTTTTCAATCCCCGATATCGAGCGGATTTTCAGCCTGACACCCTTTACCCGTCCGACCCTGTTCTTCAGCGCCACGATGGCGCCCGAGATCGAGCGGATCACCAACACTTTCCTGTCCTCGCCCGAGCGGGTTCGAAGGTTGCCGCCAAGCAGCGCCTCGGCGACGATCAACGCAAGGTTGTTGTCATGTTTCAAGCGCCAGCCGCAAGGATGCAGGAAGTCCAGCGAGAAGCGCAGCTCTGCGCGCCCTGATCACAGCGAGGGCCGGAGAGTGCCGCAACGCGATCATCTTTCCTGGGCAACCGCAAGACGATGTGGAATATCGTTGGCGAAATCGCTGATGGAAATACGGCTATGAACGGCGCCCCGATCCATGGCGATCTGGAACAGTCACGCCGTACCCGCACGCTGGACGGATTCCGCGAATGGAAGCTTGCGTTTTCCTTGTCCATCGGGATGTGGCGGCGCGCGGTCTGGATATTCGAATGTGAGCCATGTGTTCAACTTCGACGTCCCCAGCCATGCCGAGCGATTATGTCCCGCGGAATCGGCCGCAACGGGCCGTGCCTGGCAAGCTTGCTTAATCATGCCTGTCAACACCGCGTGAACCGCAAGAATTTGCCGATGTCGAGCGTCTGTTGCGACCGAGGATCACGCCTTGCCAACCATTGGACGGTGGTGATCATTCCGGCCAAGCGACGATGATACGGCAGCGCCGAGGCGCGCGGCCGTCCCTCGCGCAGCCGGTCGCGTTCCTCGGCAGACGTCGGGTGACAACCCGCACCCAAAGACAGCACCCCGCGGCGAGACTGTTGCGTCTGAAGACTGCTGTGGGAAAGCGAGTGCCGCCCCGCCGCGGAGAAGACCGAACTGTCCGCGGCAGCCCCGCGGGCCGAAGTTTGCCTCCACGCAACGACCCGTCAGCGCGATGAGCGGCCACGCGAGGACCCGGTGCCGCGTGAAGAGCGACCCGCGCGACGACCGGCAGCGCCGACGACCGCGCAAACGAGCGCGCACGAATAACCGGACAGAAGGTCGCACAGACAACCGTTCACCTGACAACCGGTTTTTTCGATGATCGTCGTGACCGTTCGGCGTGGTGGTCAGGGTCGTCGTAACTTCGGGTTCGTGGTACTGTGTGCCCAAAGGTGTCGGCATGGGGGATCACCTGCCCAGTTTCATCGCGCCAGCTTTGAAGGCGTCGCACAAGCTGACGCGCTGACAGCAACGCTGGCCAAGAATAGCAAAACCCGCGCAAGTTATCTGCGGCGGGTTTTGCATTTTTACAAACACCTGCTTGTAATCAGGCGGCTCAGGCGGCTTGATCACCACGGGTCACTTCCGGCTTCTTGCCGATTCGTCCATTGCCTGTCCCTGGCGCACAATCTTCTTGAGCGCCTGTTCCAGCTTGTCTCCTCGGCATGGTGACCTCGGAAGCGCCGGTTGATGATACTGTTCCAGATCGGCCTCGATCACCCATGCGACCAGCGGCGCGCCGGTGACCGCCCCGTTGTCGCAAGCCCCAATGAAATTTCGCACCACGGCTCGCCAGCGGCTCGTTCTCGTCGTCCAAATCAGCGTCTAACGGTTACATGTCCGCTTCAGCGCCATATCGGATACGGTCGCGCACCACACCGTCCAGGGGCGCGCCGACCCTGCGCGATACCGTCCAGATAAGGTCCCGGCCGTTTTCAACATAGCCCGCCAACAGCCGGTTCATTGCCGGCTGAGGTTCACGATCAATCCTGGGGTTTCAGCGCAAGGATGGACTGGAACGTTGGCCTTAGCGATCTTGACATCTGCGCGCAGGTGGGCGGATGTTCGCCATGCATCGGAATGACGACCTCGCGGCCTTGACCAGCTTTTTTTTGCACATGATTCGATATCAGGCCGGTTTGGCATGGCCGGACACGGTGATATTTGCCGTTGCTGTCGATCCACAACATCCAACGCCCATTTTCGCTGAAATCTGGTTGATGATGCGGATCACGGCCCTTCTCGTTGCCCGGAATGGGTCTTGGAACGAGAACAGGAACATATGCCCTCTTTTCAGAAGGCGATCCCCTGATACTTGCCATTGGCGAGTTGGCCGCGCTGGCGGCGCGGCGTTCACGCCCTGCGATCCGGTGCCAGCAGCATACGCTCTCAGCGGGAGGGAATCTTTGACATCCTCAGGGCTGATGACTTTGGAAAATTGCTCAGACACCAGTCTCGACCGAGGCTTCGATCCAATCCGCGCTCGCGGCGCCCCATCAGGCAGATCGACCGCCTGCCCGTTCTCCGCCTCGGCCAGCCGTTTTGACGCGGCGGACGTTGCTGCTAAAGGTGGTCGCCACGACCATGCCTTTTTGGCCCGCGCACCAGTTCTTCGATGGCGGGGCGACACTGGATTCCGAGCGCCTTCATGCTGGTTGAACACTTGGTATCTGTCGCAGATCAGCGCCTTGACGCCATCTTGCCGACACTTCAGCCGCAACAGATCGGGAATCAAAGGGCTTCGCCCACGCTGGCGGGGTAATGGTCCCGATCTTTGAATATCACCTGTGTGGATCACGCGCCTTCCGGGCGTGTCGATCACAAGGGCAGGAGCTTTCCGGGATCGGATGCGAGATTGGCAGGAAGCGACAGTGAAGGGGCCCGCT
>Ga0163217_1046241_pt1 | contig 13098 bp, 12 predicted proteins | sample SynspAceP_FD_185933 | JGI IMG/M metagenome (GOLD analysis project Ga0163217, IMG submission 185933) | Saline lake microbial communities from Ace Lake in Antarctica - Synechococcus sp. Ace-P (PacBio error correction) | ecosystem: Environmental > Aquatic > Non-marine Saline and Alkaline > Saline ...
AAGAGAGAGATTTTTTAGGCCGGCACACCGCTTAGGGCTTCGAGCAGAACGGGCATGAAGGTCTTATTGGTCTGGCCCTTTTCACAGATAACCCCGCACTCTGGCAAAACTTTTTCTTTTGAGGTAGGCCTGGCCACCTTCAAAGGGTCCCCCGCCGCCCCATCCTGCGCCCGCCCCCCCGCCGCGGGGCCAAAACGGGTCTGGCCCGGCAAATTATCCCTCATAGGGCCCCCCCAAGAATATGGGGAACGAAATTTGAAGTTTTTCAAAGCATCCCCCCGTCCCCTCGACCTGCCGCAATAGATCAAGTGGGCTGCGCCGGAAGGATTTGCGTTTTTTCCTGGCGCGGAACATCCCCAAAACTCAGCCATAGAGCGCGAGGTGGTTTTCTTTATCGTGGGCCGGGGCGGCAAGCAATAAAAGGTTACGGTTTGGTCGTAAAATCATCAAAGGGGTCTTTTCGGTTATTAATGCTATGCCAAATTTCCGGCGTGGTCCCGGTGGTCCTGGGCCCGCGCCTGCAACAGTGATAGGCCATCGACACGCCTCGAGCTGCCGCTGTCGCCCCGCGCGAATGCGCTTCGAGATTTGGCGGTGTTCGCCTGATGACCACGTCGATCCGGGCTTGTGAGCCCTTGGCCGCGTCAGCTTTTGCCGCCACGTCGATCCCCTGCTCAATCGACTCGCGCGGCGGCAAGTCCGAGCATCTGGAGAAAGCCTCATTTGCCCCGAAGCCCGCCGCGATGGCGGCCGTGGAATTGGTAATTCGCCGTCAAAGAAGGGTTCCCCGCGCCTGCCCATCGCGCCTCCCAAACGTCCCTTTGCCAATGCGTTTCCGATCCGGGCAATATCCTTGGGGCTGGCGCGTTGCGGCGACATGCGGGCGGTGGCATTTTCCGACCGTAATACGCGCCTCCATCGCGCGCAAATCAACCCCGGCAACAGACCCCGCCGCCGCAAATTCAATGCAGCCTTTTCCGAAGGCCGCCGCCGCACGAAGGAGCCACGCCGCGCCGTGCCTCGACGCGAGCCCGTCCTCCTGCAACTTTGCGCAGCGCCTCGCGCAAACCGGCACGGGGCGCGACACGCCACAAGGCCCAAGGCGATCCCGGTTTTCCAGAAGGTAGCTTTTCTCGCCTTGTGCCGAAGTTTGTTCCGACACAATCTGCTCATAGCACCTTTTTGGGCCCCCGGTTAAGCTGATCGGCCAGCGTCTGGCGTTTTTAATCTTTAGTTTGTCGGCGGCTGTCACTGCTTACCGTACCACCTATGCACGTCGCGAACAAGATCGAGCAATAGCATAGTAGAGGTTGGCCAGTGTGCGGCAGTAACGCCGAAGGTCGCAAGCCCATAGCCGTGTCCGATGTTTCACGACCGTCACCCCCGACGCACAGCTGGCGAGTAGATCGAATCGAGCGGCGACCCTCACGCCGCGGGTCAACACCAAAGCCGACGGAGGTGCCCGGCACGCCAATGACCACCTCGGGTGGACAGTCGAAGCAACAGCAGCGCAGGCGAACAGGAAAACGAAGCTGCGGGGCAGGGGGCCGCATTGCGCTCTCGGCGAAAGACGATGCACAACGTCCATTTCTACGCCAGCTAAGTTCTTCTGACGGTGCGAAGCTAGGCGCAAAGCCCGGCCACGCGTCCACTGTCCGACAGACTCCTCGTCGCCATGTCCATCCGCTATAGTACCCGAAGCGTGTCGGCGACGCTTTGGCCCAATGGGACGATGAATGGATCAGCGGTGCCGGCACTGACGAGGGCGATGTCGCGGGTTTGCTTTCCAGGGGCCGATTTCTCGCCAAAATGGCGTGCGTGAGGCGGTGGCATAATCAACCGATTGGGCAAGATTGTCTGGCAGGCTGCGACTGCTCTGGCGTTAAGCCGGGTCAGCAAGAGCCTGCGGCCTTCGGCGTGCCGCATCGCCGATTGATCGCGGCAATTTGCGGCCCCTCCGATTTATGCTCCGGCAAAGCACGGCTTTTCTTCGATGCCGACATGCGCCCCCCGCGCCCCCGATCAAAGGTCAACGTCCCTGCAATGCCGCCGGGGCTCTCTCCATTGATGGACAAATGCCACTTCCTACTTGAATAGGCCCGCAGATTAACCGCGCGCGCCGTCATCCGTGGCCTGCCGGACCCGCGCGATAATCAACCTGCGGTTTTGCCGTGGAAAGAATCTTCATAAACACGTGGATCAAGCTCCACCAACCCAGCCTCCGCGCAGCAGGCGAACAGCGGCAGGGTGATATTGCCCAAACTCTGCCACAGCAGAGTTTGACACGGTCGATCACCGCCAAGGTCCGCAGGCTACCCGCAGGCCGGTCTCGATCCGGCCTTGGCCCAAACAGGGGGCCGCTCGCAGTTCCGCCAGTTTTCCCCCAGACCAAGGCTCCCTGCGCCAAGGCGCGCACATCGCCTTTGGACATCTGCGCATCGACCGAAGGCGTGCAGACACGCCATGCTCCGCCGCGGCCTGCAAACCGGGCGGTAGTCCGATAGATCATCGGTATTTGGTGCCCGCGGCAACCAGGCGGGCCCCATGCGCGCCAGAGTGCCGTAGGGTTCGACTTGGCAGAAAATAACAGCGTGTTTTTTTCACCGGGTTGGCGCAGGTAGGACGGAATCGGCAAACTCAACCGGCAATCCACGAGCTAAGCGGCACACCCCAGTGTGGCCGCGAAGTCCTTTCAACCCGTGCGGTTCGCCCGCAGAGGGCACCGCCCGCCGAGACCGCATGACAGAGCGTAACCCCCTCCGGCCCCCCCGCACTTTGGCCCGGCCCGGCGAGAGGGGTAGGCTGTCCCGATCCCCCCACTTAATGCAATGGTTGAGGGATTGCAGGCTTGGGCAAGGGCAGCATGAAGGGCGGCGGGCAGCGTCATTCCCCCAACCCGTGGTGGTCTGTCTTGAGCTGCGCAATAGAACGCGCGCTCGAACAATTTGCAAGTGTCCCGCATCCGCTGGCGCGCCCTTTCGGCATCACCCTGAAGCGATGGAGGCGGCAATGTCATTAGTGTTCCTTGTATCGCATCCCGACTTTCGCACCGCGTTTTCAGCGCTTGCAGCCCGCCCCGGGCCAGCATCGTCTCGCGCAGGCTGGCAACGAAGGTAGTTGAAAAGGCTGAGGTAATAGCTTGTTTCCCAGTTGCCTCGCAAACCGCGCGGTGAAAACCGAGGTCGCACTGACCCCCGCCGCGACCGCAGGGCCGGCCGAATCTGTTTGCTCTGGTCATAGGCGGGCAGCGGCGCGCTGTATCTCTTCTCGTGCCTCGGGTGTAGTCACGAGCGGCGGCGATAGCGGCGGCTTCGATCTCAAAAGCCCATGCGCAATTCTAGGATCTAGCTCCAAGCTTGCGCTGGCTTTCCATATCCGCTCCGGAATCGCGAAGCCCTGCCGGGGCCGGTCACTCGCAAACGAAGGCCCGCGCCCCTGACGGCTAGACAGCATGCCTTTCCGCCTTTGAGGCGCGAGACCGCCCTCACGGACAACCGTGGCGGCTTGACGTCAAAATCGCTCGCCAAAGTGGTTTTTCGGACCGGCAGCACATCGCCCACGCCCCACACACGCGCTCACGACGTTATGGGCGCAGTACTTCGGTCACCTGATCGCTGAGCGTAGCACCATCGACGAGGAGCGCAAAGTCGCCTGAAGAATTTCCAGTCAATGATAACTTACTTCCTTTCGGCCAAATTGGAACCACCTGTATGACAAGCTGTCAAATATAGGGTAGATAGCGCCGTTTAAGCTATTACAAAGAAGAATACAACATTACAAGTAAAAAGTAAATGCTCGATTATTTGTAATTTTTAATTGACAGGCTAGAGATTTCCCGCCCCTCAGTCTGCGGCCTACCCGGCAATAGGGTGTCCAAGGGGGGAGCCCGGAACCCATCCAGTTACTGCCGTTACATCAGTTACAAACTCGGAGGAGTTTCCAATGTCACCAATCTTCCAAAACGATTCGCCGCACACGGCGGCCACCATCCTTTTTGCGTCGCAAGGCGTTGCAGCGATGCGCAAAGCTTTGTCATGCGACCGGCCCGCAGGGCGGTTCATGGTATCCTGTAGGCGCGCGATCAAAGGCGAATTGTTGAGCGCGAGAACCCCGGGCAAAATGGGCCATTCACCGTCACGCCCGGAGTCCGGGTGTGGTCGAATGTCGTCGGCGTGGACGCGGGCCGCTTTGGCAATCGCTTTTGCAACTCGATCTCGACTGGTGGGACCAGCCCTTTTCGGGCAAAGAGCCGCTTTCCCGCAAGGCCGAACGACCAAATGTCTGCAACCTCCGGTATTCTTTTAATCCGCAAGTATTTTCAGGTCGTCGCCTGCTTGAAGATTCCGGCATCAAAACCATCGCTGACATGAAGGGCAAAGCGCCCTGACCACACAGCAAAGCTTGCAACACCGGTGAGTTCTTGACCCGTGAGCTTTTGTCAACCGCCGACCATGACCTTTGACGATCTTCGATAGCGTCGCCAACACGTCCTACTCGGACTCCTGCCTCGCAAATGAAAGGACGGTCAGGCCGACTTTTTCACACTGGGCTCGGTCCCCCTGCCAACCGTTCGGTCATGGCCCTCGCCTCTTTCGCGCAAAAATTCCGCCTGATCGACGTGGATTTGAAGAACCTTTGCATAATTTCAAAGAACAAGAACGCCGCTTTCCCAGCGCCGGAAGTCAAAGCCGGTGCCTACCCGGTTTTGATGAGACCGTACACGCCATCAGCTATGACCACCCATAAATGGTCGCACCTTGCCGACTAACGAACGGCGAGATCATCAAAATCTGTTCTGGGCGCGATCGACGACAACAAACGACAGCTTTGCCGCGATCAGCCAAATCCATGGCGACCTGACTGTTGAGGAAAATGGCCACCGACTTGGCGTGCCCTTCCCCCCGCCGCGAAAGAGTTCTACGGCGAGCGTAGGCGTCCTCGGGGATGTAATTTACCCCTGACGAAAAACGGGTTCGGCCAGGGCAGCTCGCTCCGCCGACGCGCCAATCCCATACTGCCCCCGCCGCGCGCGCTCAGCGCAGCTGTGCTTCGGCCACCTTTCCACTCTAGACGCGAGAACAACCATGCAACTGTCGATCTACTGGACAAGATTGCCCTGATTACCCGTATAGCAAGCCTGATCCTGGTCGGTATGGCTGTGTGGCTATCTCTACGTCGCCCTTCGTCGGCCCGCCCAACCCCTATATCATGCGCGGCGTACTAACGTCCGCTGCTGGCGCTTTTGCTGATTTTCGCTGACCGTCGACCGCAAAGGTCTGCGCAACGATGTGCCAGTTGTTATGAATGTGGTGATCGGCCTGGTCGCGGCGAGCGCTGCACTCTACCCCTCCTTTAACCTCACTACATGTAACGCAAGCGGTTCCTCTAACGTCGATCCGCTGATGCCGAGATGGACATAGTGGTGGGGATCACCCTTGTGGTTCTGCTGCCTTGAGGCAACCCGGCGAATATGCTGGGGCCGAAATGCTGCCCCATCACCGCCCTTCTGTTTCTCGCTACGGTCTAGCTTCACCTCGACCATGCCCTCGGTGATGCTTTGAGTACAGTTTGTTCATGAACGACCGAAGGCATATTCCCGGCATCCCGATGAGCGGTTTTCGCGACCTAATATGGTGCTTTCATCCTCTTTCGGCTATTGGTTGAGCGTATGGGTGATGGGTCAAAACTTTTCATGGATTTCGCCGTGGCAACTTACGGGGCGTCAGTCGGCGGCCTCGGCCAAGTGGCCTGTGTCACCTCCGGCCTCTTCGGCTCCGTCTCCGGCTTCTGCTGTGGCCAACGTGATGACGACCGGCACCTTCTCTATCCCACTGATGAAACCGCATGGGGTTCCAAAAACCCGCCTTCGCGGCGCGTTGAGGCTGTGCCTCTTACGGCGGTCAGATCATCCACCGTCCATGGGGGCTGCGCGGCCTTGTCAGGGCGGAATACCTCGGCGTGGGCTACCTGACGGTCGGCGAATATGCGCGGCCCCGGCGATCCTGTTCTATGTTGGCCCCTTTTTTGGCAGCGGTCCCATTTTGAGGCGAAGCGCAAGGGCATCGGCTCTGTCCCGAAAGAGGACCAAGTTCCGCTAAAAACCGTGCTCCTTGAACGTGGCCACCTGTTCTGCCGCTGGGTGATTATCGTGGGCGTTCTGAATTGATGGGCTACTCGCCCCCTATGCGGCGCTTTTGTGGGAATCATCTTCGGTTCGTTGGCCGGTCGCGGCATTGCGCAGCGAACACGGCATTACGCCTACGTGGACAACATCCTTGAGCGCTTGAGGTGGCGCGCGAACGTGTTGGCGATTGCGGCGGCCTGTGGCCTGTGCGGGCATCGTCGTTGGCGTGAATCGACATTACCAGGGGCCTTGATTGACCTTCCTCGAACTTCGTGATCGAAGCGGCCCAAGATACGCTGTTCATCGCGCTGTTTCCTGTCGATGATCGCGGGCATTATCCTTGGTGTAATGGGGATGTCGGACACTCCGGCTATACGTGCAGGTCGCCCTGCTGGTACGCGACGCTGTTGCAATACTCGGAGCGTGTACGGTGAGCGATTCAGGCGGTCGCGAAGGCGCCACCTGCTTTCTGTTTGTTCTCACACCGTCGCGAAATGCCTCGCTACGCGTCAGGCGAGCACCTCGACCGTCCTGGCTACGCTGCATAAGCAGGGGTGTTAGCGGTCTCATAGCTGACTAAGCCCAGAGACCCATGTCTGCAGCACATGCGAGAATATGTGAGTGCGACGGCGAGCACTGAGGCTAGTCGGTGACACCGCGGTGCAAAGCTCAAGATATTATATCGTGAGAGACCCTTACGAGGTTCCGTGCGCCTGACTTCGCAGAACATGCCGAACTGTCCCTCGAGATTGCAACCGCAGCGCCTTGCGGCCTACACGCCAAGGAGTCACGGACCCTTGTCCTCGAGTTGAACAATGAGCCAGCCAGCCGCGCTGGCGATGCTGTCGGGCCCATCGCCCGTAAGCAAGCGACTAGATTAATCAAGGCAGACTGTGCCGAAGTGCTGAGAGTCGACCTCTATGTGTATATATTCACGAGGCGCGCTCGCTGCGCGACGATTTGCCGATACTGCGGCTCACACGCCTGTCTCGAGAGTGGTGGGCCATCCGCGTGCTCGCGATAATCATCAGCCTTCAAAAGGCTCTCTAGGAATTCTCGAGCACGCGCGAGAGCCAACCGGCGAGCCCATACATAAGAGATCTAGACACGAGAACGGATATCGGATCCTTGCTGCGAATGCTGAAAACAAGAGCTTCACAGAAGATCGGCGGAGCCGAGCAGGCCGCGATCAGGTCCTTGAGGATCAAACTGCTGATACCAGGCGCACACCGAGCGCGAAGCGTCCCCGGCGACCACGCTAGCTGAGAGATCTCGTATCTGCGACTGAGCATGAAGTTGCAGGAATACAGTCGGCACCCTTATCACGGCCGCGCCAGAGCCCTGGGAGCTGCCGCGAATAATTGGCCGAAGACGCATGTATCGGCATCACAGCCTGCAGCGCCTGAGACCGACGGCTCGAGAGATGCTGCAATGGCAGTCCGCTCTGGCCCGGCCGGTGTCGCTGTCACGCGCCGAGCATACCAGGCGGGTAGCAGATACGCGCAGACGAAGTACAGGGCACACCGATGATCCTCCCCTGCATACGTATAGGCCAGACTCGAGCCAGCAAGAGCACAACGAGATCCGCGGCGCTTCTAAGAAATCACGATTAACTCCAGTCGCCCATAGGTTAAGGCACCCGCACCTCGCACAACGATATGATGGCGACACCCACAGATCGACGATCAGGCGGGCCCGGGTAAAGCCCGAACATAACATGGCGCGTGCTCTCTCGTCCTCGCCGATTTTGGTGCGAAACCGAGCCTGCGGCTCGTCCCCGGTCCTTATGTGGAGTGGCATGCGAAACCCTGTGCCCGCGCGATACATTGTCCTCGGAGCGCGAAAGGAGTGGTCCGCGAGATATGCCGAGCGCACCGCCTATACCGCCAGCCCACGCGGCGTCGCGCCTATATCACGGGCGACGCATCCGCCGTACATCCGACTAAGAGACTGAGGGCTTACCGAGTCAGCAGAAACCAGGGAATCCGCCCTCTATTGGGCGTGCCTCGGACGCGCGTCCTGGCTGTGTCAGATCGATAAGGCTGGGCCATTACGCGCTTTCGCGAGACGAACAATATGTCATCCCGTCACCACGTCGTCTCCGCGCGGAGGTACATGGACCACGCGCTCAGTAGATATACCTGGTCTCCGCTCTTACGCCGCGCGGCATTATAGGTACCGCGCTCCCACTGGACTCTCAGCGCTCTATGTCAGCATACATTGGCGGCAGCGGGGGCCGCTGCGCGCGCAGGGGGGTTTTGACATTAGTATTTCAGTGGAGATTCGAGAGGTGAGGTGTCTATGTTAGGCAAGAGACGGAAGAAGAGGCGGTGACCGGCCTGAGCCGGCCGCCCGACCTGACCGCCCCTTAGACAGTGCCCGGCCGAAATCCCTAATAGTGCGGGACCACCACCATATAGCTGCTCCATACGGAGCAGGATGGAGCAATATAAGAGATCGTCCCGGAAACCCGCCAAATCAGGGATGCCGATCACTGCCTTCGGTCGTCATGAACAATGCTCAAGCACAGAGAGGGCATGGTCGAGGTGAAGGCTAGACGAGAGAGAGAGCGGAGAAGCAGAAGGCGTGATGGGCCTGCCGCACACAGATCGCCAGGCTACATCAAGATCAAACAGCAGAACCACAAGAAGATCCCCACCACTTATGTCCATCCGGCTCAGCGGATCGACGTAGAGGAACCGCTGCGTAATGTATTGAGGTTAAAGAGGGTAGAGTGCGCGCTTGCCGCGAAAAAGGCGATCACCACATCATCAACAACTGGGCCATCGTTGCGCAGACCTTGCGGTCGACGCAGGGAAATCAGCAAAAGCGCCAGAGCACGTGTACGCCGCGCATGATATAGGGTAAGAGAGCCGACGAAGGGACGTAGAGAAATGCCACCACAGCCATACCGCACCAGGATCAGCCTTAGATACGGTAATCAGGATAGTCAGTAAGATCGACAGTTCATGGGTGTAATCGCGTCTAAGATGGAAGGTGGCCGGAAGCACAAGCTGCGCTGAGCGCGCGCGGCCGGGGGGCATATGGGATTGGGTCCGGGCGAAGAGCCGAGCTGCCCTGGCCGACCCGTTTTTCGTCAGGGGTAAATAACATCGCCGAGACGCGTGGTAGTATTATGGGGAGGTGGAAGGGGCAACGCCATGTCGGTGCCACCTCACCGTCGTATAGATATATGCTGATCGCGGCAAGCTGTCGTTGTTGTCGGCAGATCGCGCCAGAACAGATTTGATGATCTCGCAGATCCGTAAGTCGCAAGGTGCGACATATGGGTGCATAGCTGATGGAGAGATAGATATAATAAAACCGAGAGATAAGCACCGGCCTTTGACTTGCGCGCTGGAAGCGCGTTCTTGTCTTTGAAATTCAAAGGTTTTCCCTTCCATCCACGTGATCAGGCCGATTTTGCGCGAAGAGGCAGGTCCATGACCGAACCGGTTTGGCAGGGACGAGCCCAGTTGAAAGTCGGCCTGCCGTCCTTATTAATGCGAGGCAGATCCGAGTAGGACGCTGTATTGGAGGACGCTATCGGAAATCGTCAAAGGTCCATGTCGGCGGTTGACAAAAGCTCACGGGTCAGACCACCGGTGGACAACTGCGTTGGTCCAGGCGCTTGCCCTTATGTCAGCGATGGTTTGGGATTGACGCGACTCTCACCAGACGCGACGACTAAATAAGCGATAAAGAATACCGAGGTTGCGACATTGAGACCCTTGCGGAAAAGGCTCTTTGCCGAAAGGCTGTCCACAGTCGGATCGAGTTGGCAAAGCGAAGGCCAAAGCGGCCCGCGTCCACGCCGACGACATTCGACAGCACCCCGCTCCCGGGATAGATGGCCATGCCGGGGTTTCGCGCTCAACAATATACCTTGATCGCGCCGCTACAGGATCATGAACCGCCCTGCTGCCGGTTCGAGAGCATACGCTGAGAGAGAAAAGGATGGTGGCCGCCGTTGTGCGCGAATCGTTTGAAGATTGGTGACATGGAATCCTCCCGATTTTAACCTGTGTAACGGCAGTAACTGGAATAGATAGGGCTCCCCCCTGACACCCTATTGCCGTGCCATGCGCTGAGGGGGAAATTATAGTGATATTATATCGACCATTACTTTTACTAATAAGTAATGTTGTTTTCTCTTGTTCTTAAAGGATATAACTACAACATAAATATCGACGCATTGTATAACAGGTGGTCCAATTGGCGAAAGGAATTGTTAACAATGACTGAACGAAAAATCTTCAAAGCGACTGCGCTCCTCGTGATGGTGCTACGCATACGATCAGTGAAAGAGATACTGCGCCATAACGTGTGAGCGTGTGTGGGGCGTGGGGATGTGGCGGCGTCCGAAACCACTTTTGGCGAGCGAATTTTGAACGTAGACACGCCGGCTCTGAATACCGTGAGGCGGTCTCGAGATCAAGGCGGAAGGCATGCTGTCGAGAGAGAGAGAGACGGGAGATAATACAGAGAGATAGAGAATGCCGCCCCGGGCAGGGCTTCGCGATTTCCGGAGCGGGATACAGCGCAAGCTTGACAGATCCTGAAATTGCGCATGAAGAGAGATAGAGATCGAGCCGCCGCTATCGCCGCCGCTCGTGCTACACCGAGGCAACGAGAAGCAGATACAGCGCCGCCGCTGCCGCCATGACACGCAACAGCAACAAATCGCGGCCTGCGGTCCGCGCGGGGACGCGTCACGTGCCGACTCGGTATTTTACCACCGCGCGGTTTGCGGGCAACTGGGAACAACTTATTACTCAGCCTTTTCAACTACCCGGTTGCCAGCTACGCGGGCGCAGATGCTGGACGGGCGCTGCCAAGCGCTGAAACGCGGTGGCGAAAGTCGGGATGCGATACAGAACACTATACATTGCCGCTCCATCGCTCAGGGTGATGCGAAAGAGAGGACAGCGGAATGCGGAAACCACTTGCAAATGTCGAGCGCGCGTCTATTGGCGCGCTCAAGACCAGAAAACGGGTTGGGGAAATGACGCTGCCCGCCGCCCTTCATAAGATGAGCCCAGCCTTGCATCCTCACATTGCTTAAGTGGGGGGATCGACAGCCTAAAATCTTTCCGCCGCCGCGCCAGTGCGGCGCGAGGAGGTTACGAACCTGTCTGCGTCTCGGCCGCGGTGCCTTGCGGGACCGCACGGGTGAAAGACTTCGCGCGGGCCACCTGGGGTGTGGGCCGCTTAAGCTCGTGATGCCGGTGAGTTTGCCGATCCGTCCTACCGCGCCACCCGGTTAACCGCTGTTATTCTGCAAGTGACCTCTACGGGCACTCTGGCGCCGCATGGCCCTGTGGCGCGGCACAATCCGATGATCTATCGGACTACCGCCCGGTTTTGGCAGGCCGCGGCGGAGCATGGCGTGCTTGCACCTTTCGTCGTGCGCAGTGTCCAAAGCCGATGTGCCGCGCCTTGGGCGGGAGCTTTGGGCTTGGGGAACTGGCGAACTGCGAGCGGCCCCTGTTTGGCCAGCCGGACGAGACCGGCCTGCGGGTGGGAGCCTGCCGGACTTGGCGTGATCGACCGTGTCGAAACTCTGCTGTGCGCAGAGTTTGGCAATATCACCCTGCGCTGTCCCTGCTGCGGCGGAAGCTGGGTGGTGGAGCTTGATCCTGTGTTTATGAAGATCTTTCCACGCAAAAACGCAGGTGATTTATGCGCGGGTCCGGCAGGCCACGGGACGGCGCGCGGTTAATCTGCGGGCCTATTTCAAGAGGAAGTGCATTTGTCACATCAATGAGAGAAGGCCGCGGGCATGCAGACGTGAACCTTTGTCGGGGGCGCGGGGGCGCATCGGCATCGAAGAAGCCGTGCTTGCGAAAGCATAATCGGGCCCGCAAATTGCCCGATCATGCGCGATCGCACGCCGAAGGCGCAGGCCTTGCTTGACCCGGCTAACGCCAGAGCAGTTTCGGCAGCCTGCCAGCAATCTTGCCCAATCGGTTGATTACTGCACGCGTCACGCACCGCATTTTGGGAGAAACATCGGCCCCTTGAAAGCAACCGCGCATCGCCTCCGTCCAGGCCGGCACCTCTGATTACGTCCATGGCCGAAGCGCGGCGCACGCTTGGCCTATAGCGGATGGACGCGACAGAGGTGTCCGGACGTGGCGTGGCCGGGCTTGGGCCTGCTCGCACGAGAAGAACTGCTGCGTGAAATGGACGTGTGATCGTCTTCGCCGGGAATGGATGCGGCCCTGCCGTCGTCGTGGCGGGCTGGTGCCCGGGGGTGGTCATTGGCGTGCCGACTCCGTCGGCTATGGTGTTGCCGCGCGGAGGGTCGCGCTCGATTTCCGATACTCGCCAGTGTGCGTCGGGGGTGACGGTCGTGAACTCGGACAACGGGCTATGGGGCTGCGAACTTCGGCGTTGCGACTGGCCAATATGAATGCGTCGCGCCGCGGCGGGGGAGTAGCCAGTGACAGCGCCGAAACTAAAGATTAAAAAACGCCAGAACGCTGGGCCCGATCAGCTTTAACGGGCAGTGCTTTGAGCGATTGTTCGAAAACTCGCAACAAGGCGAGAAGCTCCTTCGAAAACAGATCGCCTTGCCTTTGCGTGTCGCGCCCCGTGGTGCGCGAGGCGCTGCGAGCAAGTTGCAGGAGGACGGGCTGGTCGAGGCAACGGCGCGGCGTGGGCTCCTCTCCGTGCGGCGCGGCCTTCGGAAAAGCTGAATTGAATATGCGGCGGCGGGGTCTTGTTGCCGGTTGATGCCGCCGCGGATGAGGCGCGTATTACGGTCGAAAATGCCACCGCCCGCATGGCCGCGCAACGCGCCAGCCCCCAAGGATATTTGCCCGGATCGAGACGGCATTGCAGACGTTGGAGGCGTCGATGCAGGCCGCGGAAACCTTCCTTTGACGCCGATTACCAATTCCCACGGCTGCCATCGCGGCGGCTTCGGGCAATGAGGTCTTTCGTCACAGACAGGCACGTGATGAGAGCAG
>Ga0163217_1048006_pt1 | contig 13098 bp, 16 predicted proteins | sample SynspAceP_FD_185933 | JGI IMG/M metagenome (GOLD analysis project Ga0163217, IMG submission 185933) | Saline lake microbial communities from Ace Lake in Antarctica - Synechococcus sp. Ace-P (PacBio error correction) | ecosystem: Environmental > Aquatic > Non-marine Saline and Alkaline > Saline ...
CCTGCTGAATCGAAGACCCCCTCCAGCTGAAGCCCACGCCTTCCCATGGAGACCCAGACGATGAATGACGGACCAATTTCCGATTGATTGTGCCCCTGCAAAGCCTAGATCTGGGTGCTAGCGGCGGATTTATCTCTTCTGCATACAGGGGTCGTGGGGGTCTGAGATCAACAGCCGCTAATGCTTGGTGTCGGGTGCTTAGAATGATGTATCGAGTTGAAAATTGGCTCACACCCGTCAACAAGTCAACCCTGATGGCCTTCTCCGCAGCTACAATCGATGCGCAGGCCTGATCCGTGGTCAGGGTTTTGCCATCTTTGTGAATACGTGGCTGGCGGCCCTGAAGCGCTTGTGGCCCTGGCGATCCTGGGCTCTCTCTCTATCGGGAAACCGCAAAACCGTCGAATATTGAGCGCTTTAAAACCTGCTTGCGCTGGTGATCTCTCAACCTCTCATGCAGCTTGGAGAGGGTCTTGGGCTGAATCCTGGCCCGTACAATAGTTCCTAGGAGGCCTCAGCGACAGGCGCGACTCTGTCGGCCGACTCCAAGGGCCAGCGGCATTTGAGGTCACGGTCCGCCACCAGTGGTCCCTGGCCCCAACCCGTTCCCCGGCCTGCTGGCCACAGAAACGCGCCTGCAATCTCACCGTTTCTGCTCGGCGGTGAGGCAACGGTGCTGGGCGCCGCCAGGCACCCTGGCCCCTTGGGGGCCGATCCTCAGCTCAAACGTGGGTGTCCACTTTTCGGTTTTTCTCACGCAGTGCCGCGTTCCAGTTTGCTGGTCTTTCGCCCAGCACCCGCGGACAATTCTCTGGCAAGCGGCCTTGCGTGATGAACTTCTTGTCTTTGCCCTCTGTGAGCGCCGGCATATGATCTCGAGGCGTCGTCGACCAAACGGTGATGGCGGCCCGACGACCGGCAGCCTGCCTGACGGGCAAAGTTTGGCTGCATCGAGTGCCCTCAATGACTTCTATTCCGTCTTCGTGGCCTGAGGAAGTTGCACCCACCTGCTGTTGAGCTGAGATCGATGGGGTGAGGTGTGGAATCCAGTTCCGCGGCGATGGCCTGATCATTTCCTACGCCGACCGGCTCCACTGGCCGCTATATCGATGGCGGCGGGTGCAGACCGATCCGCACCGTCCTGGCATCGATGCATTTTTGTGGTCAAGATCCCGATCTGTCGCGGAATGAGCCCTCCTCCAGGCCGCCCCCTGGTTGGTCCCCCGCCGGTTCGACCTGTGGTGTTGCCGCCTGGGTGAGGCGATCGCCGGTGATGACTCTGTGAACAGGAGCGGGGCCCACGCCAAAAACCGTGTGCTGGAACCTGGCGAGCCGGGCTGCTGGTGCGACGTGCGGTGAGGCACTTGCCGCGGCTGATGTGGTGTGACCCAGATAGCAGAGGCCCGTGGCCTAAAGAAAGAAAAAAATAAATCCGGCGCTGGACCTTGAAGCCCACAAGACTCCGCACTGGAGCAGGTGAGCCTGAACCTCCGGATTAAGCAATACGAACAAATGATCGTGTGATCGGCCCAAAGGAGAAGCGAGCTGCCTGCCGCCGGCGGCCAGGATGGAAACCAAGTGCGTTTGGAAGCAGGCGAGTCCCCTGATGCACTGAGATCGAACGACGCTTCTTGTTGAGGGGAAACAGCTGGCGCGAGCACATCTGGCTGGCCAGCAAGACAGTTGCGCGCCAGGCTACCATGTGTGTCCGTCCGGGAGCAGGGGATTAACCGTTGCGGGTGTGAGGCTCAGTGGATGACGGCCAGGCCCTGCGCACACTTGCAAGGCCAGCAGCGACGGTGGATCGAGCCCAGCCACGAGTTTCGAGTACCCGATTCCATTTGGGCGATGGCGAAGCGCTGCTCGCTCGCGGCGGGCATCGCCCTCGCAACGAGCGTCTTTGGCCTTGATGTCCCGGTGGGTGAGACCTGGGTGGTCGATGTGGGTTTCGAGCGGGAATGAATGCGCCTCTGGTAGACGCCGAGGGTGGGAACGCGGCACTGCAGAGCGCCTCTGTCCCGTTTGCCAGAGTGGTGCGGGAATTGGAGCGAACCGCCAAGGTCCATGGAGCAATGCGGCCCTGGCGTAGCCCATCCTACAGGCTTGCTGAGCCCGATCAAGCACTGGCACACTGTCTGGTCCGATCAACACGGGACCAAGAATCCAGATGGCTTCACATCAAGCATGACTCGGCCCGCGGGCTCTTCAGCCCATGTCCTTAAGGTGTTATCCTTGTTTTGCCTGTGCCGGCTTGTCTCCTTCCATGATCGGTCTCTACGACGATCAAGGTATGTGCGTTTTCTCGGACGGGACATGCCCTTGCCTGCCCTGATTTACGCCGATATTGTCGGGCTTCCTCCCGACGGCTATTGCCCTGCAGGCGTTATCCGGCTGACGAACACACTCGGAGTCACATCCGGCATCAAACGAGTGCGGTTTGCGTGAATCGGCGCCTTCAAGGCTGGTTGAAGGCTCAGGAAGGTCTGCAAGCAGTTTGAAGCCATCGCGGGCAGATCTTGACCGGTGAATGCCATGCGGCCGCAATTCAACAGGTGCGGGAGGGACGGCACGGCCTTGCGGCAGCCGGTTTTGTTGCTGAAGGATTAGATGCTGACGCGTGATATCGACCGATGCGTTTTAGCTGATATCAATCAAGGCGCAAGGCAATTTCCTGTCTGTGGCCGGGTTGGACCACGCAGCTCGATGAGATAGTCATCACTGACTCACAGCGCGGAGAAAGAAGTGGGGCCCAGCAGCCTGGGCTAGGAGCCAGGCTGGTAACGGACGATCAAGGATCCCAGCCTCCGGGATCCTCTAAGCCAGCCAAAGCGTCCCGACCGACTGGTTGCCGTGTGCCTGATTGGGGCCAGGCCGTCTGGATCTCTCGCCGTTTCTTTGTTGCTGCAACAGGCGTTTGGCCGATGGTTCGTCGCGAGCACCGCCGAGGTCATGGCCGCCGGCGTGGCTGGCGACCCCGGCCGGCACCTGGAAGGTGGCGGCGGGTTGAAAGGCTGTGTTCATGGCCGTTCAAGATGGTCACCGGAGGTGGCTACACGGGCGGCTGCTGCGGCATGAGCAGCCTGGCCAACCTCTGCCGCCCTGCTGCTGTGACATCGCCCTGACCCGTCTTGGCACACTCTCCTGCCCGCGACGGCCAACGCGCATTGGCTCCTCTGCAGGCCCGAACGCTCGAGCCCATGCCCTCGCGCAATCGCAAAATCTGCTCTGCTTGAGCGTGACGCCTGTCGGCGCCGCGATTCAACCCGGGGGTCTCGGCCCGTGAATGAGCTTGGAAGCGGTGCGTGCTGTTTGCGCAGCGGGTCAGAGGTTTTTCAATGCGGGGGAAGACTCCCGTCAAAGGCCTGCTGAACGACGGCCCCACCAGCCCTGTTGCGCTGGCGCGGCTGCCATGCCCAGTGCGCGCGCCAGGGTGGGAAAAAAGCGGCCTCCTGAAGACCAGGGTTCGGGCGCAAAATAGGCCGCCGGTGCCCGCTCTGCAGACGCAGATGTGCATTGCAACCGAGGCCCTGAGCGCTTCTGTGCGAGATCGCGCCCACTGGGGTCCTGGCCGGTGCTGGGCGGGGGTGTTCTGCTTGAAGGTCGCGCGCAGTGCGGCCTTGTGAACCGGATGTGCCAGGAGCAGCTGATTCCGCGGTCAGCCCCTGAGCGATCGTCTCGCCGGCCGCTGAAGGATGCTCGGGCTGCCGAAAGGATTCAAACATCGCCCGCAAGCAGGTGGGGCCCATAAAAACCTGAATCAATCGATCGCCCAGAGGGGGTTGCACCTGATGGCGTGAAGAGCGGAAAGCGAATCTGCCGATGATTCTGTGCCAAGGCCGGTGTTGCGCCAGTTGCAGCCGACTAGGTCGCTCAAGACTCCGCCCTGGCTGAAGGCTGAAACTCGCGTGCCGAGCAAGCCGGCCAAGCCTTCCTGATGGGGGGAGGGTTGGGCGACATTCACTGGCGCCTGCACATCCGGTTGATCAGCCAATCCTAGGCTGGCTTTCTTGAAGAATCGAAGGTGTCACCATTGCGATGCGAACGCAATAGCGCGCGCGAGACACCAATCTGTTCGAGCCAAGCGCACGCCAGCGCCATCCGGAGTAATTCAAAAAATGTCGTAGGTTTATCGATTGGGCACCTTCGCAGGATGTGGCAGCTTCTGGGCGCGATCATGCGCTCGAGGCCAATAGTGTTCACAGCCCGATTCGAAATCCCGGCTCATGCCTCCACACGGGTTAGACCGGGGCCTCTGCGGCACAGTCATGCTATCGCCAGTCCGCCGACCACGTCAGGCGCGCGTCACTAGATCCAGGGCCGCACTTCCCGTCCGGGGATCTGCAACCTGGCGACTCAGCCGACAGCACGCTGCGGATCGGCCCCTGGCCAGTAAGTGCCGGGCAACCTTGCCGATGTGGTCCGATCCGCATTCCAGAATCCATCGGCAGGGCATAAAAAGGGTGCGGGCCCTACAGGCTGTCAGCCTGGAAATAAGGTCCGCGCCGATATCGGAAAGGGAAGCACCCGTTCGGGATTGATCGAGTAACTCTCGCTCGAGAGAAATAATAATAGAGAGGGCCCGAGTGTGAATGGGCATGTCGCCTGGCGGCAATCTTCCGAGGAAGAGGCTTTCTGCGCTGGGAAGGTCCAGCCACGAGCCTGGTGGAAATCTTCAATCGGTGACCGACGACGCATAGCTGTCGTGGATCGGGTTGATCCTTCGGAGAGCAACGGTACGCTTGGGTCAGACAGGGAGCTGGGGCGAATGCAGCGCCTGTATTCGCTTATGCGTGCGTCCGATACAGGCATTAGTTCGAGGCAAGGAGAGAATGCAAGGTCAAGGATCGATCCAGGGCAATCGCCGCAGAGCACAGCAAAGGTCATCAAAAAAGATTTCTGAAAGGTTGAACTTTTTGATTCCTCCACGCCGAGGCAAGGGCGGCGAGCCGATCAGTTCGCGGCACTTCGATGTCGCCCTCAAAGCGTAGGCAATCTGTACACCGAATCGCTGGCCGCGCGAGAAATAATTTTTCAATTCTTCGTTGACAGGATGGCGAGGAACCAGAGTTGACCATCTCACCGGCGTGGCAAAGTGCGGTGTTGCCGGGAGCAAGAAGCGAGAGGAAGGGCGGAGAGGGGCGCAAACAGGTGTAATTCCGAGCAGCAAGAACTCCATGACGGTGGTTTGCGGATCTAAGAAGAACTGGGATCAGCAGGTTGGCGATGAGTGGTGGCAGTAGAGTGATGGACGGCACGCGGGGACGCAAGCTGTGCCGAGGCCGCGAGGAAATGTACACAGGACGCATTCAGCAGATGGAGGAGCGCTCGTATCGGCTTAAATGTGAGGTTACATGTCTAAGACAATCGACTATAAGGATAGGCGTGGAAAAAATATCAGGCGGCCGGCTTGGCAATGGCTGAGGCCGGAGGCAAGAGCGGGACTGGGCCACAGCCTGTAGGCGTTGGCAGAGGTCCGAGCCAACAGGGGCCGGGTCGTTGATCGGGATTGGTATCGAGCCTGCGCTTGTTAATGGCTGAGGGCCTGCGCAGAGAGAGTCTCGCAGGGGTTGGGTCGCACAACTCCCTGCGAAATGGGCACCGCTTGATACTGAAGCGGACCAAGAGGCCGCACATCCTCCTGAGCGCAGGTCGAGTAGCGGGCCGCTGAGGGGAAGCCAGGAGAAGACTGAGCGAGAGGGCCCCGCGAACAAGGGCCGGGCGCCCATACCGGGGCCGGACCGATGATGGCGGAGAGATCGGAGGAGGGTATGCCGAGAGACACGGCTAGCGCGGTGGAGACGAATGGCCAGAGAAGGCAAACAGATCGGGCTCGAAGTCGAGCCCCGATGGCGAGGGCCGACGGCGCAATGTAGTCGGGGGCTGCTCGGCAGGAAACAGGGCTCAGGGCAGGCGAGGTGGTTGTTTGCGGCGACAGTGTTCTTTGGTCCGAGCGGATGGGGACCAGGGGAGGCCCAAGGCTGGTGGGGCGAGGGAAAGTGGCTCGTCACGCGTCGGCACACTGGTAGGGCGCGGCTCCTGGTTTGGGGCGGTTGCGGCCAGCCATCCGGCTCCAGCCGCGCGGCGATGGGTCCTCTGAGAGAAGCTGGGCTGGAATCAGTTCACGGCAGAGGCATGGACCGGGCGGATTGCAAAGTGAGGGGGGTAGCCACCGGGGCCGGTCGGCGCCAGAGTTGCCGTCTCCGGCCGGCGTGGGCGAACAACCAAAAAACGCCGCGACAAAATCTTGCTGCGATTCATCATCCGGGATCACAGCGCGGAAAGGGATCCCGATCAGCTCGCTGGGAAACGTCGACGCTGCGCTGCCAGGCACCTCGGCCTTCAGGCCGCACGCAGCACGGGCCCGCAAGCGCAGGAAGGCCGTGCGCTGGGAGGCGGAGCCGAAGTCCGGTTCGTGAACTGCTGAGCCACGCGCGTCCGGCCTGGAGTGTCCGAGCGCGACAGGCGGGGCGAGCGGCGGTGAATCGGAATGCGCCGGCTGCCAGACTGGTGCAAGGAGATAGCCGTCGCCCACAACGGCGAAGTCGACATCGACGTCCCACGGTATCGATTTGCGCCAGAAGGCTGACGGTTCAGGCGGGGCGTCTCTGAGAGCAGGCGAATGCCAGCCTCTGGCGGCCTGCGTCTGCCACTGAGACCGTGCCGCTCGCTAGGTGGGCAGTACGATACTCGGTCAGGGTTTGGCGCGGCGGCTGGCACGCCGAGTAAGAGACCGAAGAGCACAGGGAAACGTGGGGCAGACTGGCGGCTGTGAGCGGGAACCAATGGGGACTTCGAAAAGATCGAGGGTGGTGGGTGGAACGGGCGTATGGGCTTCGGGCGGCGACGGTGCGAGGAGGAGCTGGCTACGGAAAGGGCCAGCTATGGCGGTGGCAGGCGGGAGGGCCCTAGGCTGGCATGTCAACGGTGAGCGCGCGATTGAGCGCTGAGGGAAGAGGATGTCGCGTTCGCACGCGGGTGGATGCGGTTCACGGACCGGCTGGGCTGGTGCCAGTCGGGTGCGGCTCTGGGGACCTGGGAGGCCAGGCTGGTGCGGTCACCTTTCCTGTGAACCACCGGCCGGTGCCAATGACGGGGCCCGAACACCCAGGAGCGGCCAGGTGGCGTCCGATCTCGTGCCAACCGGGCACGGGCAAGTTCAGTGTAGGCCGCCAGGTGGCAGGGTCGGGTGTGGACGGAGGGTTGAGGGATAGAGGCGGCGCAGGGTCAAGGAACTGAAGCGGTGTGGCGGGCTGTGTTTAGTGCGCAGCGGGTGAAGCACATGCACCGACGCGGTGGGGCCAGCCGACGTAACAGTGCACTGGAAAGATGCCAATCAGCAAGAATGAATGTCAGGGAGACTAGTCGCAATGAGAGCTCGGATTCAACGTGGTGCGGGGTGTGCTGGTGGGCGGAAGCGAGGTTAAGGCACGGAGCGATCGCGTTCGGCAATGCCGCCGGACCGAAGGCAACGGGGCGTCGAGGGTTTTCGGGAACAGCGCATCAGGGATGGCAGGCGGCCGCCGCGGGTGCGCTTTTGGTCAGGTAGACCCAGTGGCCGGGGCCTGAGGAGCAGGTGGCGGGGGGCCCATCCCGATCGTGTCGACCGGCTGAGGGCGTTGCTGGATGCAAGCGCCAGCTCTCCGGACGAGACAGCAGCTGACACAAGATCCGGGGTAGCCAGTCACACGAACGTAATCGTGTCTGCGGCCGAGGGGGGTGGGGGTCGCAGGTAGCGGCACCGGAGGGCCGATTCGATGGAGGAGGCGCAGGTCGGTGTCTGAGTGAACGATGCCTGATGGGGTACAAAAGACCAAGGTGCCCGGCACACATCGGGCACCGGAGCGGATACAGGTGCAGGAGATCACGAAGAATCTCGGTACGAGAGGGCTCTGGCAATACGGTCAGCCGAGCTGGGGTGCTGATTGTGGGCCGCGCAGCTCGGGGGTTCTCAGGCCTAGCCGCAAGGAAACGACTCCCGCAGGCGATGGAGTGAGCAGGTAGGATCGGCGTGGCGGTCAGAAGTGCACCGCGGAGGCCAACCCCGAGAGGGGGGCCGGGCACCGAGCGCACCTGCCGATGAGGAGATCCGCAGGAGAAGCTGAGAGAGGAGGTAAGGCGTCGCTGAGGGGATGAGACTGAGGAGCCCACAAACAGCCATCGCCAGCTTCCGAGATAGCGAGAACCAGGCGGCGATGGCCCGGGCTGTTAGTAGCCAGGCATGGAGGCCAGGCGAAAGACGCGACACGGGCCGAGAAGGGCGGAGAGCAGTAAGTTCGGGCGACGCAGTTCTGATGGCCTCAAAGGCGCGCGCCAGTGCTCATGCGAGGCTGCAGCCAGAGGTGTGGAGTCGGCGGAGTGCGTAGAGGGGGGTGGGCCACGCCGGACCGAGAGGAAGAGAAGAGTCGGTGGCACGCGGGGAGAGTGGGCGAGAAGAGGAGACATGCGGACCGTGATCGACAGTGGGGGGGCAGGGCTGCATATAGTGGAGGCGGACGGTGTGGGCGCAGTCCGTGAGCGGTCGCCGTGGAGGAGGGGACGGACGAAGGTTGGACCTGTCCGCATGTTATGGGCCAAGTAACAGGAGTGCATCGATGGTAACAAGCCCGAGATATGCGCGTGGCTGGGGATGGCGGAGCTGGGGATAGGCGATCTTTTAGCGTTTTGAGGTTTGCGCTGGGCGGAAGGAAGGTGAGGGGCGGCGTAGATGATGTTTGACCACTCCCCAGAACCACCAGCAACGGAGGAGCGACGCAAAGCTGCTGGCGGTGGGCTGCGGGACAGGCAGGGACGCAACGTTGAGAGTGGCGGATCGCGAAGGCAGAGGCGGAAGTAGGCTCTCTGACTGGGGGCTGTAGGGCGCAGGATTCTTCAGACGGAAGGATGACGGCGAGCGAAAACATGGTGCAATGACAGGGCGCGGTCGCGTCGGCCGTAGGGGCGTCAGGGGACGCGGACGGGGCGGCATGAGAGGGGGCTGGGAGAGCAGCCAGGGTGTGCAGCGGCACGGATCGGCGCAGTTTCACCTAACAAAGAGCGATCACAGGCCGGCGTAGGGCCAGCAGCTCAAAAGCGGCGTGCCGAAATCCTTGGCCGCCAGGGCCTGTGTATTCAAAGCTGGGAGGCCGCCACCTGGAAGCCCATGGCCAGGGCCGCCAAGCAGGGATGAACACCGAGCCGCCGGCGGTGTAAAGGAGGAACTGGTGGCAAGCGTAACTGGCGCTCTTGTCCCCCCAGATCGACCTAAACAACAGGTACATCCGGCCAGCAGTTCCACTCCCAGCCAGGAAGAACAGACAGCATGTCCTAACGGCGAAGCGCGATCTGGCCGCCATTCCATCGCCAGGAAGCAGAGAAGAAAGAACAGCCGGCGGTTTGAAGGTGACCGGCCAGGCGCCAGCACCGCAGGGCGGTGATGAAGCTGTGAGCAGGATCAGGGGCATCGAGAGCCACGTCGGCACCAGACCTACCGGCCAGGCCGAGCCTCGGGCAGAGCCATTCGCATCCCGCTCGCATCAGGCTGCAGGCCGGCTCTCCCTGAGGGGTCGTAGCCGGTTAGAGTAGCCCCCAACGGTGACCAGGAAGGTGAGCAGGGCGACGCCCAGGGCCGTACCATGAGCGAACGTCTGGCCCGTCGCTCGGGATCAGGAATGACGGGAATCAACAGCCCGGCCCGACGCATCAGATCGAGACCTGAGCCAGGGGAAGGCCCCTGCGGATCGCCGCCAGGGACGCCAGGGCCGCCTGGAGCAACGGAGGAATATCCCAGCGGCCCACAGCCTCGAACAGTTCTGGCGGAGTGTAGAGAATACAGGCCGCGCTTGAGCTCCCCAGTACGGGTTGACCACACCACAGTGGCGGCGCAGGCCTGAACGTAAGTAGCCTTGCCTGAAAGGTCACGAGCACCGACCCAGGCAATCAACGCCTTCCGAAGACAATCAGTGATAGAATGGGGCGCGGCCGGTTTCGAGTACTTGGACCCGCCGCCGCTGCCGAGTGAGGCAGGGCCGGTGAAGAGGTTGGACCACCCCGTCCACCACCTTGGCGTCACCTCCCAGCACCTGGCGAGCGAGCTTGCGGCTGCCCCTTGACGAAATTGAATCGTTGATGTGTCGAGGTACCACTGTTGGCCAGGAAAGGCGTCTTGAGGCGGGGGAAGCGCCGGTGCCCGGGCCGTGGCCAGAATCCAGCTTGTGTAGGGAGTAGGCCAGGACCGCCACGGTGATCACCCGTGAGGCCGAGATGCACCCAACCGAGGCGCCGGCCAGAGGTAAAAAGTCGCCCCAACCTGAACTGCTCGGCCAATCTTCGGCGGCCTCACTGGGGCAAGCCAGGTTGGCGAAGCGTTGTTCAGGGGGTCCCAAGCAGGCCAGAGTCAGCAACGGAAGGCACCGCCAAAACCGCAAGCGGGGCTGCCACTGCCAGCCCGATCGTGGGGAACGCTGGCGTTCTGGCCATGACCCTTGCCTGGCCTTTCTCCTCACCATGCCACGCCCGGCCCGGATCGCGCACACCTGGCCTTTCGGGCAATGGCGCATCGGTGCCTCGGAACGGCCCCTCAAAGTGAGGAAGTAGGCCGGAAATGGTAGAAAGGCGGGTCACCACTGCCGGCGCGGTGAGGAAGCCGCACCGCCCAGACAGGGGGAAGGCGTTTGAAGCCTGGCCGAAGAGTCTCGTCCTTGCTCGCAGAAAGCCCGCCCAATAGGAGGGACCGCGATCGCCACGCAGGCCGACAGGAAGGTGTTGCGCCGTCACGGGCAATGTGCTTGCGGCAGACCTCCCATCAGGCGCATGTCCCTGGGCGCAGAACCGGTTCGTGCGCCCACCACCCTTCTCTCCATGGCGTGGGATTCACCGAGCCTGAACAGAGGGAACAACATATGGCTTGAAGAAGAGCTGGGTCACGAGGTCGAACATTCCCGGCCAACCCGGGAAGCGCCGCATGCTCATCGCAGACCAATGTAGCTCAGCTGGGACACCGTGCTGTAGGCCAAGGCCCTTCGTCAGATCCCATCTGGGTGAGGGCGATGCGAGTCGCGCCCAGGAAACAAGGTGATCCGTGCCGGATCACGGCAATGAAGGGCCCTGCACCTTCCTCGAACTGGATGTAGATCGGCTGATAGGCGCGGCCCACCAGGAACACGCCGGCCGCCACCAGATCGTGGCCGTATGGATCAGGGCGGGAGATCCGGGGGCGTGGGCCCCATCCTGATGGGCGTCCGGGCAACCAGACATGAAGCGGGAACTGGCCGATTTGCCATCGGCCCCATGAAACACCGAACAGGCAGAGGTGCAACCGGCCGCCTGGGTGAGAGACGCTGCTCGATCGGCCCAGGGCCTGGCTGAGCGGAAGGCCGATGTCCTCGAAGCCGAAGCTGCCGTGGCCCAGAGAAGGCCGAGGAATGCCGAGCCAGCAGGCCGAAATCAACCCCAACCCGGTATCTGACCACAAAGGCCTGTCTGGGCGGCGTTGGGCACATCGCGTCCATGACAGAAGCCGATAGCAGGTTAGGTAACTCATGCCCACCAGCTCCCAGACACGTAAGAGTCTCGAGCAGGTTGGGGCTGATCACCCAGGCCCCAGCCATCTGAGCTGCTGAAAAGGCCCAGAATAGGGTGAAAAATGCGCACATAACTCTATGGGCCATGTTAGCCATCCGAGTACACGATCACCAGCAACGGCGATGTGGGTCACGCAGGGCCAGCATCACGGCGCCAAGGCGCATACGAAAAAGCCATCTGCAGATTTGAATGCTGCCGGCACTGGCCCAGTTCGAACACACTTCCGTTGGCGGCGCGCCGCCGATCTGCTCGCATCCCAGCACCGCGTAACTGAGCAAACCGGCGGCGGCCCCGACGCAGCTGATCAGGATATATATCTATAACAGGTTTGCGCAACCTGTTGATGGTGCGATGAAAGCTGTCAGGCTGAGGCCCGATCAGCGCGCCCCCAGCAGGGGGTTAGTCACTGGGAATCAACCAAGTGCGAGATCCGAGGCCGATGTCACCATTCCCTGGGCGTCCCTTCCGGAGTGTAAGCAGACCTCCAGGTCGTCGGGCTGGTGGAGCGGACCACACCGCCTGCTCATGCCCAGGGACAGCGCCGAGCGGACCGTCGCTGAAGCCTTCTGGCGCAAAGGCCGATGTAGCGATGGCTCCACCAGAGCCGCCGATGGCGATGGCGGATGCCGCAGCTGGGAGGGCCGCAGGAAATTTTCAGCGCGGGCACCACGACTGGGCGCCATCGAGCACGGCTCGAAAACGGAAGCACCGAGGTTTGGCCTGTGACGGCCAGCGAAGGCCGGTCCGTAGCGGGCAGCCAGGCGCCCGATCGCCGTGCCAGAGTGCGAACGAGGGTGAATGCGGGGAGCCGATTCAGCCCCACACAGGTGACCACGTGAAGAGTGCTGCCGATCCCAGAGCAAGGTGGGTCGCCACACGCAAGCACCTGGGCCAACGGCCCTTGGGGGCTGGCGCTGATCCGGATGATGTCCGGTGGCATAGAGCCGCTTGTCTCAGGTTTGAGCAGCGCCGGATCCTCCAGCAGGTTGTTAGGTGGCCGGATAGAGGAAGAAGAAGCTGATCGCCGTAACCGATCCAGATCCAGGGGATCAGGTCTCCCGCGCTGCCCTGACAAGCGTTGCCAGAGCGCACGCCGTCCCGTAAGCACGGATGGGCGAGGAAATAGCCGATCACCACACGAGGCCGATGGAAATGCCTGAGCGCGGCGAACAGCAGCCGCGCCAGGCCCCGGCGCACAAATGCCGCTTCTCCCAGAACGCGCAGGGCCGCACCGGCCGCGCTGTGGATTACGCGAAACGAACGAGGAGGGCCAGGCATCTCCAGGCTGGACTGGTGGTCCTGCAAGGGGCAAAGCCAACGGCCGCAGCTTGGCGTTCTGACGGCCCTGTTGCCCTCTGCACACGCGCTTCCGCTTAGGTTCACCCGCAGGTTCCCCTTAGAGTTTCGCGCCACTCAGCTGGACCAAGCCCCAACGGGTCATTCATGGCTGATCTGCCCTCACGCCTCGATCAAGCTGCGCATATCCTGGTCCCGCTATCCCCTGCGGCTACACCGAAGGGTGCTATGCCGTTACTCACT
>Ga0163217_1062043_pt1 | contig 13098 bp, 14 predicted proteins | sample SynspAceP_FD_185933 | JGI IMG/M metagenome (GOLD analysis project Ga0163217, IMG submission 185933) | Saline lake microbial communities from Ace Lake in Antarctica - Synechococcus sp. Ace-P (PacBio error correction) | ecosystem: Environmental > Aquatic > Non-marine Saline and Alkaline > Saline ...
TACATAAAAGGGAAGAAAAGGAAGGGGATGTAAAAGGGGGCGGTAACAATTTTTTTCAATGCCTACAGATCGACGCGGGATAGGAAAAGATTGGTGAGTTGATGGGATTTTTTTTTTTGGCTTGGTGTAGATAGATGAGCATAGCAAAGAAAGTCAATCAGACGTGAGAGCATCCGCAATTCCGAACAAACGCCGATCGCGTCGCTACGTGGTTACAATGAAAGAAGAAAGAGGCCGGAAACAGGTACCGTCTGAAGTTGCCGTGCGTTGCGGAATACAGACCGAGAGGAGGAGGAGAAGTGATTGGGGTAGGGGTGTTCGCCTCTTGCGTGATTCGTTTCAAGTAATGCGATAATCAAATTGGGAGTGGTGGGGGGGCACAGTACTGTGCGGCAATTGCATTTGACCATCGAAAAGAATGACGAAGCCCTGCACGTCATCGCCGACGAAACAGATTTATGACGCGATCGATCGGGAGGACGATGGCGAGAGATTCTCGGTGAAGGCTTTTGGAGTACCGGAATTGTGGGACGACAGATGGCGGCCTACCACAGAACGACAGTCTATTCGGAATTTGGAAGTGCAAATGTGCTCTGCAGCCGACCGGGCGAGTTGTGTTTGTAACGACTGCATCAGAAAGGTTGGGTTTGGGGTGGACAAAGAACGAACAAGACCGGGCACTACGCACGGGACGAGTAGTATGGGGCACGCAGTAATGACAACAGGGTTTTGAGAGAGTGGGGTGCGGATAGAAGCCTGGAAAGCCCGTGGAAGGCAGAGATGGAGAGGGGCTAGTAGTGAGAAGGGTCGTGATTACCTGAGAAGAATGGAATGCCAGCCAGTAGATTGGTAGTGCTAATGAATCTTTGCAGAATTGGATGGAACACTTGTCCGGAGTCAAGTCCTTGGATGCTACGGCCGATAAGAGGATTGGCCGATGTTGTAGGCATGAGCTGTAAGACCGAAAGGCCAACCGTGGCAAGGTTTTTTTATGTGGTAAGACGTGTAACCGACTGACATTATAGATATGGCTTAACAATAGTGGCGTGATCGAAAAAATGCGAGAACAAGATTGTCGAGGGCGAAGGTGTGTAAGTGCATGAGGTAGGGCAAATGGCTGTCAGAGAAGCTCGGGGCTTTTCAGCGTGATTCGAGTTTTGATATGAGTGGGCGAACAGCCTTATTCATGCAGGGGGAACAGTTGTTGTATGTAGGTATGTTTTGAGTTTCAGGTTGTAAGGGTGTAGAATGGTATATTGGTCGCGATCATTTCGCGGGATATCCGGGTAACGAGTTTTTGTCGGTGTCGTGGGTTAGGGTTTCCGTCAGATGAAAGGGGAGAGCAGCGGGTTTGAGAGTCGAACTGTTAGCGATGGAGTTAGCCCGTTTGTCGGGTGTGGGAAGGGCTAGATGCCGGCTGATTTGCGCGGGAACGGATAGTTTCCATCGAAGTGTCACTGGCACAGCATTGGGATGTGCTTCACCGATGTAATCCTGCGAGTGTCAGTGGCGATGGAACGATTGCGTTAAGTTCCATGTAACTAGCAAGCTGAATTGGTTGATTAGCATCTGGTTCACAGGAATCGTTTGACGGATGGGAGCTTTCTTCGTTACTGGGATGAAACATTTTAAAACTCGACATAGGAGAGTTCCAATCGCGAACGGCAGTTGTAACTTGAGTAGAAAATGAGGGTGTGTCTTTGCGGTCGATGGATAGGACACGATATGCGTGGACCTACGAGAGACCAGAACGTCCTTGTCATGAACTGGAATCCGGTGTGAAGTTCTTCCTCGGCTGGGTGGAAGCAGAGTGCGCGTAACGTTGGTTGGGCGATGTGATAGAAATGCTGTTGATGGTATATTTCACTAACGATGGCGGGTTCATGTGCGATCGCGGCGATGATTCGTAGTGATAGCTGATTTGGGAATATGACGATCGGCTTCCGGACGGCGTGGGGATAGGCGGACGGGATTGTTGAAGACGGCGATAAGGAAGGGAGAGGGTTTTGGGCGGGGTCGTGCTCATGTCTTATGAGATGGTGATTTTTAGTATTTGATTAGGTGAACCGAATAGAGAAAGGAACCGTGATGCAACTCCTGTAGAAACTAGTGTTGGTTGCCGGCGTTGAAACTTGTCAAGAAGTTGGCGGGCTGAGTTTGAAGATTGTAGAGATTTCTTTTCAGTGTTTCGTGATGCACTTCGTGCATTTGCACGGATTTCCGAATATTCAAGTCGTGAAATTGCAGTCGTTTAGATGGGGCGCGGGTCCAGTCGGAGGGACATTGCTACGCTTGGATGCTTGCAGTTGGTCGGCAACCCGATAATTGATATCTGCAAAAAGTGTGCATCGCAAATTGGCTTTTTCGATGTGACGTGATGGCTGTTAGCTAGTTGAAAACGGTATGCTAGCGACGGATAGAGCTCTGTTGGGTTGCCAATGGCACGTTGACCGTTCCGGTTTGTGGTTACGGGAACTTGTTAATGATAGTGGAATGGTGGGATTTGGAGCGTTGCAGAAGTAGGCAGAGTTTGCGGTCCGTTTAGCGCGAATTCCGTCGAAGTATTCAGTAGTTCGGACGAGGGCGGGGACAGAGGGGATGAAAAAAAAGCGGTCGCAGCGCTTGCAAAAAGTGTGGCCATCTGGGTGCTGCGTTCGTATAGTGTTGAGTTTCATGAGCAACATTCTGCCGGTTGACTATTTCGTCGAGTAAGAAGTGGACAGATGAGCGTGCAGGATTAGAAAGAAGGCCTGAGTTTAGTGGGGAAGTCAGAATCGGAAAGACCAGAGTGAATTATGATGCGATTTTCAGTCGCTTAGTAGGCGCCGGGGGTTCGGGTCAAGCGCTTTGGGTTAGTGTTAAACATCGAGTAGACCAGCTGGAGATGCCGGATTGATCCACAGAACGGGATCCGATCCAAAGCAGTGGCTAACGAATCGAATGGACGACTATGTTTATAGTTACGGGGAGTTGCATCAAGAGGGTTCGGATCAGAACAGCGTAGCGATGCGCAAGAGAGGGATCAGCGGAGACCAAGGGATAGAAAGCCACGTAATATGGTCGGCAACAATGCTGAGTGGATGAGTCGTTGCCACTAGCGCGGGCAAGTGACAGGATACACGGTGATGCTGCAGGAACAAGTGCTACGATTATAACGCGATCGAGGTCTAGAATCTCAATCGTGGCGGTTGCTTGGATGTAGTAGCAAGAGGATGGGTCCGATTGCGTATAGTACGAGGGACCCGGTGAGCATCGACATTGATCGCAAAATGATTTTAGCATCAGTTCGGACCTTGATCGGAGGACTTGGCTGTGTAGTGACGGCGAGCGGTTTTCTTTGCGCGGGGGATTTTTGGTTCAGTATTATTCATAGGTAGTACAAGTGTGTGTAGGAGAAATGACGCCTGAATTCCTTGAAGAGAATGTTGACGGTGAGGCTTTTGTCCCCGACAGTCATCTGGTTGTAGTAGTCGACAACTTCTTCTTAGGGCATGGGAGTGTTTGAATAGGAAGAATATGATAGGCATGCCAGTGTAGTACATTAGGATTTCCAGTGACCAGGTAGTAGAAGGTACGTCTTTGAAGTGCATACATGGCAAGGGCATCCTGGTAGAGATGCGTGACCGTCTTCGGGCGAACGAGATATGATGTAACCAAGAGATCGCTCCCGGGGAGACGTGGATAGTCACATGTCGCACGGGGTTTGTTAATGCTTCCAAAGGCGAAATCGAGGCGCGTTTAGGTATTCAAAGCCCCAAAGGTGAGGATATCGCATGTGCGTTTGCCGACGCGATCGTGTGGAAACAGAGAATGCCGGACGAACGGACGGATGTTTCCAGATCGCTCCGTGGTGTGCGGGTCGATGTCAGCTCTAGGTGCCAGACCATGCGGTAGTTTTAGTCGTATTGCACCCAACGGATGAAATTGAGATAAGCTTTGGAAGCGCAGTTGGTTGTATCATAAGCGGTTTCGTAAAGGTGAGAGGTCGTGATATGCGAGGAGAATGATTTTCGGCGGCCGTGAGCGGGCGATCCCAGTGGAGGATGGATTAAACGTTTAGATGTGCCAGGAAGGGGGTGTTCCAGTGGGAGCAGGAACGGCCATCTAAGGTATTGAGATTAGCCTCGAAGTATGCCGGCGAGCTGAGTATATGATGGTTGGTGAGCGAGGATTGAATTGGTGTGCTTTGACGGAACGATTTCGGAGCGAACGGAGTGAGGGAGAGCGGCATCAAATGCGATGTGCGATAGTAAAGAATTCGAGCAAAGGTGAAAGCGCGGAGGTGAATTTTGTTTGTGTTTTATGTGCGAGAATCCACTTCCGTGCAGGATTGATGAGGCCGATTGTGACCTAGTTGTGCGCATCGGTTTCCCATTATATGGGATGATGGTTCTCAATAATACTAATTGATTAGTTTTCCTCGTTCACGTTAGACGATTAAGTTTGTTTGGGTCGTTAAATAGGTCAGATTCAAGAAATAGATGGGATCATGCATGTGTGGAGATGGTGCAAAGGAAGTTATGGGAAGTGTGACCGTTTACTTTTGAGAAAGAGGAACATTCACGGCGGGTCCTGTGGGGTGGAGGGGAAACAGGAAGCAAGGGACAATTCTGCAGAAAGCCATTCTGCGGGATGGTGATAGGTCGGCTGATTGTTGTGTGTCGGAATTTCGGAGTGATTTGACATCGCTCGTCGGCAGAGTTTGAACAGGTGATCGTAAGGCGGGTGTCGGATCCTATTGCTAATGCATGAAGGTCGTTTAGTCCGGACCAGGCACGGATTCTTCGGGCGCCCAACAGCTGTCGGGGATGCTCCTGAGCGTAGACTTGGGGTGCCTGGGTGTGACCCGATTAAGAAACGTAACCAGGGAGATGGCCCGATGCCAGGATCGGTGAGTGCTGGATCTTGATTTTTTGTTGCATTTGGCGGCCCGTCATCCGCACTCAGATAAGGTCTAACGAACTGGAGAAATCTTGGAACTTGACGCGTCCGACCGGAGTTTAAACGGGGGGCCAGCTGTGCCTGTTGTATTTGATGGCTACCATCACACGCTTTGCGCGACGGCGACTCCGGCTTAAGCGTGGCGTGTGGGCGCGTTCGATTACTCTCGCTTTCAAGAGTTGTCGTGCGTTTCGCCCCGGTGGTAGTCGCTGGTGCTCGGGTTTTCGGCGATCGCGGCAGAATCGGATTGAGGTAACCGTAGGCGACAGCAGAGGCTGGCTAATCGAGTCAATTTGAAGTTTAAAGCTTACAATCTGCGGTGCACCTGTTTCAGGTTGACGTGGGCATGTTTAGCAGCCAACCGCATCAGTCCTCACCATCGCTACGCGGGCTTAGAAGACCTGGCTGATTGGATCATGTTGATTTCCAGCCTTTGCGTGGCTTTAGGGGTCGTGTATTTTTGCGTCGTGGAACAGTTCAGCATGCCGGATCCTTGGCTATGCCATATCGTGTTCCCTCAGGAAAATGCATGTGTTATGAGTATAGAAGGGTGATGGGATCGATTGCAGATTACTCAGGGACTGGATCCCCAGCTTCTGGATGCTCTAGATGCCCGATGTGGTTTACCCAAGCCGCCGACGAGTGATGCTGAAAATGAAAACCTGCGATTGGGGTGCATTTGCCTTTGGGTTTCGTGGCTGATCGTCCCTTCATGGGGGGTGACTGGCTAGTTTGTAAAGTAGCATCGGCGCTTGAATAGGTGGGTGACCATGTTGTGTGGTTTCCTTTGATGATCGTCCTTATGGGGGGTGACTGACTGTTTTGTATAGACATCGCGCGTTCGCATGGTAGGTGGTCATTCCACCTAGTGACAATAGGTGGGGATCGTGCCGAGATTGGAGACATCCCTGTGTCGTTGCTTCCCCCAGTTTTCAACGAAATGCGATGGCTCCGATCGGAAGAGTGTGAGGGCCTCTGCGGCAACGAGAAACCGGAGATATCAAGATTAAGTTTGAACGAACCGGTGCCACGAAGCGTTTCTCAGTTATTCACAACAATAAACTGTCAACACTGCACAGCCGGAAGAACAGAAGCCACGAACGTATTGTGTGAAATACGGTAAAAAGTTATATCGAAATAGCACAACGGCTGCAAAATAACCGCGAATGGTGATACGCATCAAAAAGATTTGGGCATCTTGATGATAAATGGAGATGGTGAAAAATACAAAGGCCCGGACGCAAAGCATGACCCATCAGGACACCATGAAGTGAGGGTAACTGTTGTCTTTGCTCATGTGACATAGCTGCTTTCTTAAGAGGTAGTTGTAAGAATTTGTGTTCGAATATGTGGTACGTTGTCTTATTTATTGTTTATCAAAGTGAATCGATTTGAGTAATAAAAGATAGCACGAAGAATAGCAATGAACGATTTGTAAATATTGGAGCCATTACAGTCAGGGTTACTCCCATTTAGTGTAGGAATTTATAAAGGACTGTTGCACTTGAACATTCTTTAGCGATGGGAAAACTGATTTTCTTGCTTTGTGCCACGCCTGGGTTTACCGGATTGCGTCACCTGGAAAGGGCGGGACTTCGGTATGAGATCTCATCTTTGTGATTAGTTATGTTTTTCGTAGCAGTTACATCTGATGAGAAATGTCTGTGACTAATCTGTGCCATTTGGAGACGGATCTTGATGTTGAATGGCGAAAGGTATAAGAGGATGGGCTGCAGATCATATTGGGTACTTTTGATGTGTATTTGCAGAATTGAAATTTGCTTGTAAATGTTTCCATGGCAGTTGAGCTTGGCGGTATGGGTGATTGAACAGGCTTGGGTTTTTTTCGGTCTAGATCCATAAATTAAATAGGGTGTCAGAGGTTGACCATGACTGTTTGAATCGGAGGCGAGTGGGGTCTACCGTTGAGCCTGGTTTCATGCGCATAATAGATTATTACTTGGATCGTGGGGTTTGGAGAGGACTCCAATTGTACGGATTGTGTAAATGGCAGTCCGTCTTGCTAGTGGTTTTGGCGGTGGTATTTCGTATGCCAGCTGGCGCGATCGACAGCCTTTATTTTGCGGTAGCGCGAGTGAGGTTTTTTGATGGTCCGGCGGCCGGGTCGTAGATGCGGTTTTACAGTTCGATTGTTAGCGATGGCGCGGGCGGCGGGGGCAAGACGAGCAAGAAGTTTTTTTCCTTTAGATGCCCGTCAGACGAGGAGCGAAGCCTGAGCTGCTAAGAAGAAGTTTGAAGCGGATGGGGGGGGTGGGGTTTGATTTGCCCGCCGGGGTCGCTGTGTCGAGGTGGCTTTAAGGTGTCGGGGTCGGGTTTCTCTCGGTGCTGGTCGGCAGTGGAGTCGTTAGTATTTGAGTAGCTTGCGGTGGGACTGGTGTTAGATTTCGTTGTGGTGAGTTGGCGTGGACATGCTTTGGATGTAAGGATGGTGGCGCCGTGTTCGGAGGATGATCAGTGTGGCATAGTAATGCGAGATGGAGACGGCTTTGCCGATGCGTGTCGTGTTAAGAGGAGTATTAGGTGAGGTGTGGGGTTGTCGGTTCGACCTTGTTGTCAGGAAGGCGTCGGTTGTTGAACGGAGGATTGGGAGCGGATTCGTTAGAGGTGATCATGAAGCTCGTTGCGATCGGGATGATTTCGGTGTTCTTCCTTGCATCGGATCAGATCGTTTTGTCGCGTCGATGTCATGGAGACGAGCCAGCGTTCGCGTTGATGAGGTGCTGTAGAAGTTCAAGGTGGTCTGTCGGAAGCCAAGAGGTTCGGTGGTCGGTGTAGCCAGACTTGTTCGTAGTTGGCGGTGAAAGGCTTTAGGGAGCCGGTGCGAGCTTGGGTGATGGAGTTATGGCGGATTGAAGAGCAAGGTGTTTTGGCCGGGCCGCCATTTGAACAGGCGGAAGGATGTAGGTGGCATGCTGGACGGAAGAAGTGGTTTGTTTGCTGGTGGATGTTGATAAGATGAGTTGGATCGTTTGATGGATGGTTTGGTGATTTTATTGGGGCGTAAGATGCTGGCGAGCGGGCAAAGCGCGAGCGGCGAGTATGGATGGTTTGCGTCGTCATTGCGGGTAGTTGAGCACGAAGATTAATGACGTGGATTTGTGAAGTGTTGGGAAGCCGTGTTGTGGTGGGTCATCGCGAGTGATTGGTTTGGTTTGGGTTTTTGGAATGGTTTAACTAGAAGGGACGGAAGGGAGGGTCACCGAAGTGGCCTTCTGATCCTTTGAATCCAGAAGCGGTTGGATTTCTTTCAGGGGATGGATGGCAGTTAGAGAGCGTTTGATTTTGCTTTCCGGATGTGGTTTTCGTGTTTTAAAGTTGATTAGTTTATGCGCCGTTTTTTCCCTGGTTGCCATTGATTCGAGGTCGATGATGGCGATATCACGCCGATTGGCCCGATGATTCAATGACTTGCCGATGATGCCAAGCGTGTGACCCGATGTGATTGATTGGTCGTAGTTTGCGTTTCGTTTGTTTGTAGTCGAGAGAATAGTGTTGACTCGGCGGACCGTGTGATTTGTATTCGAGGGCGCAACGCTCGCGGATGCGCAGAGTATTTCCATTTAATGAGTCGAATCGACGTGCAGCTGATTGCCGTTGCCCAGCCGATCGTTCAGGAGCGAGCGGAGTGTCGATCTGTTTGCTCAGTCTGGCGTAACATTCCGTGCGAAAGTTTGTGAGTTCCATCCAGAGGGGCGCGATTGCGGGGTAGTTGTCGATGGTTGCCTGATTGATCGTCGTCGATTGGTAACGCGATATCGGCGTGTTGGATGTAATCGACGATTAGGTAGTGGTGGAGAGGTTTGACTTGCGTTGATGTTTTCGGTGTAGAGTGCGATGGAGCGATCAGGAGGATATTTAATGTATGCGACGGCGGCGGGGCTGGTGTCGATGGCGAGTTTTTGCGAGGGATTGAGACGCGAGAAACGAATATGGTTGCGAGTTTTGATGCAGTTGCGGCGTTCGACAAGTGCGGTGGTATTCCGTCGAGTGTTGTTTCGCGTTGTTGGTCATGGATCGGCGGTGTTGCGGTTTTCATCGACCGTTAGAGAGATGCAGCGGTTCTGAGTTTTGTCGATGTCGTTGCGGGGTTAGAGATATACTGGGGCCTTCGAGTGGTATTCTGTTCATTGTCCGTGCCGGGATCTTTGCCCGTGCTGGGATCGTTCAGTGTGTTCACTTGCCATTTGGAGCAGCTTAGCGCGTAGCTTGCTGCGCCGAGCCCTTCCTCTTCGGCCGATGACAGGATTTTGTTTTTGAGATTCGTTTCGCCAGTGGCTTTGCCCGGTCATTCGACGGTGCGAACTTGCTCTTCCGGTGGGATGACGACCAACGCTACATAGCGACATTGCGGCAGATGGATGAATAAGATGGCAACAGGTTTGACAGTTTGCGATGGTTGGCGAGATAGCGATAGTTTGTTGGTTTTTCGGACGACGCAGACGTTTGCGAAGTTTTGAGATTCTTTCAAGAGGTTTAGGAGCTTGCAAGTTTCATGCCTGGCTTTTTCGGCGTGTCCAGTTTCGAAGGGTTTGTCTTTGGGATGAGTTCAGCGAGCTTGTTTTCTTGATGGTTTGGAGAGTCTAGCAGGGGGTAGCGTTTAATCATTCGCCATTCGAGCCCCAGTCAGACGGCCTGCTTCTTAGTGAAGGGTTGGAACGCGAGGGGTACCCAGATGAACGTATCGACTGAAGAAGAGTGCTTGCGGTCGTCGCGGGAACCATGACTTGGTTATCGATGATTGGGTGGATTTCGGCGCGACGCGATAGACGCGGTTGCCGATGTTAGATTCGCTTGTGATTTCAGCGTCGAGGGTTTTGATCTGGAACATGGCGAACGGGCGAAGCGGTGAGGAGGCCGATGCCGGGCGGTCCGCCGCGTTGTGGTGTCTTTCGCGACAACGAGACAGGTTTCAGCGCTAAAGAAGAGTGTTTTCAGCGAGATCGTTGGAGTCCATACCGGATTTGCTCAAACTTTTTACTTGCGTCACACTGACGAAGCGCCCACGAGTTTCCCTTGCCGATCACTCCGCATTGCCCCGAACGCACATCGCAGGAGGCCAGCGGACGAACTTTAAGCTGTACTATTCGCGTCCATGTCGGCATGAAGCGGATGTTGACCTCGTAGCTTGGCGATAAGCCTGCCACAGATCCGCTCGACAGACCTTGCCGATTGGTTCGCTCGAACGCCCAGCAGAATGGCCGGATCTCATTGGCCGAAGCGTTGCGTGTTCGTCGGTAGCCATTGGTTTCCCGAAATCGTCGTGAGTTGGACGCCGTACAACAGAAGACACCCGGTCAATGAAGGATTCACCAAGGACGATTCAGACATCGATGCGGCGAGGGTTCGCTGTTTGAAGATTTTCGTGGGTTTTTTTTTTTTTTTCCAGGTAGTAAAATGTTTCACTTTCTCTTTGCGCGGTTGTCGATACGACGGCGTAGATTTCACGAGTACCGCTTCGGCGAAGCCTATCGGGAACGTGGATGCAGCCGCGCAAATCAGTCGTGACCGTTTTCTGTGTGAGGCGGGGTTCCATCGAGCTGTGTCCTGCCGGCATTGGTTGGTAGTCGGGCAGGCGAAGTCCAAGCGTTATCGTTCGCTAAAAAAAACCCCGATATTTTGAAATGCTGCGTGGATTCGGGTTGTTCGATGCCGGCGTTGGCGAGATACGGTCCAAGGCGCGGGCGATTCTGTTGAGGCGTTCGTGATAATACTTTCGCCCGCCACGTCCGCAGCAGCGTTGATTCGGCGGTTTTGGGCATATGGGAGAAGTGAGACGGAGAGTGTTCGCGCTTTGTTTCCATCGCGCGAGCGAGGACTTTTCCTTACTAGTAGTTTCGACAGCATGGGCGGAACGAAGTTTTTTTGGCGTGCATGACCCATTTGAAAAGATGCGCGCACAGACCGCACGCGCCAGCAATTTCCAGACCGTTTATTGATGTCCGGTAAAACCCGCGAGGTTTTGTCGTGTGGTGGACACAGCGATCAGTATCATGCCGGGTACGCCCTGCTGAGTTCGTTCGGTAGCTTTTCTCGATCAGAGCCACGATGTTCGGTTTCGGATTTGATTTCGCTAGCGTTTCAGTGTCGAATGGTGCCATGGTACTTTTTTCCCAGAATTTCGGGGTTCGGTTCGTTGATACGTGGACTGCATTATTTTTAGGACCCCCGATATGGGATTCCGCAGTGTCGCCGTATCTTTTCTAGCTGACCCACTTGGTTTTTATCAGTCGATTAAGGTTGCCTGCTAAAAAAAACACCGGAGAACAGGACATGGCCGATAGACAGCAGGATTGGCAAGGACTAAAGCCTGCGCAAGCAGATAGATTTTTCTCAGCAGGATCGCCGAGCCGTAGCCGTGCGTTCACTACCCACATCGGGCGATACGAAGGGCCAGTCCACAAGCCGATATGTAGACGCTTCACGACGATTGGCCGGAAGCTCGGCGGTTGTCGTTGGATTTCTTGTCGATGGCGCGACCGATGAACGTCGCCCCGCGCACGATTGAAGGATGGATTTCGCGACAGTTTCTCAGAGTTGCAACGATCGACTGGGAGACAATCGATATCAGACGTTGATTTGATGCGTTTCTTGGAAATCGGCAGATTCAGAAGTTAATCGGTCGTGATCGGCCCTGGGAGCGGTCGCCATAAGCGGTTGAGGCCGTTTTATGGCGCGGGGCGTTGTTCGGATGGAGACTTGGTGCGCGTTTTAGGTGCGTGTCTGGCGGAGATTCAACGGGGCCTTGGCGAGTTAATCGCTATACGGTTTGTCCGTTGGTTCGAAGAGCTCGTGCACTGACACGTTCAACGGTTGTCCGATTTTGCTGAAGAACTCGCTGCAGCGACAACCGCTTCCCGCTCTGTGGGTTGGTGATTTCGGGGGGAACGCTGTAGGAGATTGGAACATGTTTTTGCGGAAGGACTAGCGCTTTTTGAGGTCCCGTGGTGTTGCGGGCTGCTAATTCTCTACGGATTACGTCAACGCTGTGCCGCGCTTGCAGTGCTCTGGTGAGTTCACCGGCTACCTGGACCGAACCGTATGCGTTCGACTCAGCTTCGATGCGTCTAGGAGCGGTAGGCGGCATCGTGCTCTTTCTGGTTTTATCGGCACTCTGCCTCGGTCTAGCGTGTTTTTTCGGCTTTCGTGCGAAAACGCCGCTCGCTCACGACGCCGTATCAGTCGGATGTCGTAGGGTGCGGTCTGCGTTTGTCGCAAAAGCCTTCTCACTTTCCGCTTCCTACGCTCGTTCGAGCGCCGGCGAACGCGGCGTCGCTGGAGGCTGTCGCTCTTGGCCTTGCCTGTGCGTTTATCGTCGGTGGCATCTCTGCACTGGCTTGTCATGCGGTCCGACATCATGTGCCGCTTGCTCACCAGTGATACTCCAGGCTGGAGGCGGATCGTGGGCGGAAGATTGTCGACGAACATCCTGTGTCGCTTGCTTCCCCAAGGTTCAAAGAAGCTACGCTGTCGGCTCCAGCCGAGGAAGGTGACGGGCTCCTGCCCGTCACGAAAAAAGGCCACCGTGCGGTGCCTCATTTCCGGGTCGCTTACACTCCGGTGCATCGGGTGGTATACTCGAAACTACCCTTTCCCTTTTGATCGTTCTGTAACTAAATCGAAAGAGATGACGAAAGCCCAATAAACACAATGGGAGCATGACAGAAAATAAGTCGCAAGACAATCGACTATTCATCGAAACGCGATCAGCTATGTTTGGCAGAGACGACAGAAAGGATTAGAGATCTTTTGGAATAGATGTAGTAGGCTACAGTAGCATGCTAATGCGTTTCTTGGTAAAGTAATATCGCACACCAGATTAGCACGCACAGTTTCGCGAAGCCATTGAAGACTAATCAACCAAAGGGATGGAAACGCCAGTTGCAAGAAGAATCAGGAGAAGGCGCAAATGCTTGCTCTCAGAGTACGCCCGTGATTATTGTTTGTGCCAGTGTCAGCAGGGTATATATAAAGAATTTTCAGGCATAGAAACCATAAGATAAAGGCTAAGTGTGTGCGACTTTTACTGGTACGATTCGCTGTCAAGGTGCGAGCGGTACTGGATCTGCTGGTGTGTTATTTGTCAGCCCTCTGTGCTTACAACATCCTCATCAGGAATTGATAAGTAATGGATTTCCG
>Ga0163217_1103697_pt1 | contig 13097 bp, 15 predicted proteins | sample SynspAceP_FD_185933 | JGI IMG/M metagenome (GOLD analysis project Ga0163217, IMG submission 185933) | Saline lake microbial communities from Ace Lake in Antarctica - Synechococcus sp. Ace-P (PacBio error correction) | ecosystem: Environmental > Aquatic > Non-marine Saline and Alkaline > Saline ...
CAGGGAAGAGAAAAAAAGAAATTTTTGGAAAAACCCCCCCAGGGGCCCCCCTTTTTAGAATCCAAATCCCCGGGTGGCCAACAAAACCTGGCCAACAGTAAAGGGGCAAAAAGGCAGCTTTTCCGGGGCCTCGGGGAGAACTGGAATCATGGCGCTGTTTTAAAAAATCCGGTCCACCATGGGTTTGGGTTTTTCCCCCTGCGCCCCTTTGTGGGGTGCAGTTTCAATCAAAAGAGGGTGCGCGGGGTGTCCAGCAATAAAGACCGTCCAACTGCTAGAAAGAACCGCCTTTAGCGATATCTGTCAGGTTTACGTGATGGGGGAAGGGCTTTTAACCTGGGACAACGCAAAGACGGCGACGCGACGTCGCCCGCCCGCCGGTCGCGCGTGGGGACAAGGCCCCACAAGAGCTTGATTAACGCCCGATACAAACAACCGCATGGTGTTGCTGGACGACACTGGGAACATTTGCCTGCGCTATGGCTATAATCGACCGCGGCAATGAGTGGTCGGGATTTCTTGCAGGCCGAAAACAGCACCATAATGAACCCATGTGGTGATCAACCGGCCGCAACGGCGCCCGAACGCGTTGATCGAGATGGCGGATCTGGTTGACGCGGAAGATGAAAGAAATCAAACATTCCGTTTCCCGCAAAAACGGGTATCGCAGCCAAGCTGGTGTGGAATTCCTGATCGAACACCGGGGCAGGGCATCGCCGCCCTTGCACTGCCAGCAAAGGCGGACATATGGACAAGATCACGCTGGTCAACCGGGCGGTGCAAAATCGGGGCAAGAGCCTTTTTGGCGAAACCCACGTCCGCGCCTATGGGCTGCCACTGGTCTATATCGCCACCAGTTCAGGCGTTTGACACCGAGATGGAAGACGACGTATCGCCGCTCATAAAACCCAACGCGGGGCTGGTTTGGGACACCGTTGAGGAACCGATTGATCTGTGGCGGTGCGCTGGCACGTACGGACCGGGGCGGAGCGCGCGCTTTGGTGGATTGCATGACGCTTTTGGCTGTCCCAATGTGATGCAGCAAACTGGACTGGGCAGGCGGAGCTTGAAAACACAACGCTACAAACCCTGCGTGAACAATCCCCCACCGTTCCATGTTGGTCACTGAATGAAAGTGGGGCGGCGGCAATTGTTCCGATGTCCGCGCCTGGGCACGGGCGCTACGCGATGCCTCGGGCCTGATGAACCAGCGTCTGGCGGCAAGTGCGGGCATGTGGTGATGGTCACTTGCGGCTTGCCACTTGCGCTCAAGGGCAGTGCGCTGCTACCGGCGTCGCTTGCCTGTCCTGATCCCTACATAGCGAATATTATTTCAAACGAAAAGAGACCCCTTTGCATGGCGCAATGTGACTTCCCCCTGACCTTCCCTCTCCGACCTCCGGTGCGCTTGACCCGCGACCTGCCACAGGCTGACGCTGCCGCCGCAAGACGCCGCGCGTTGACCGTTCAGATATTGCTTCACCGTTAGCCGTATATCTTTCTTCGTGATCGCTGGTCCGGCTTGATTATGATCTGGGCGGTGTTCAGTGGTCGGGTTGGCTATTTAGCACTAGGCTGTGCCACACGAGTCGACTTTTTGCACATTGAGCGTCTTGTGCTTTTTGCTTGGGAACCTACTGGATCTTCTGCGCTTGTGGGGTGAAATTTTTTCTCTTTCTCTTGCAAGAGGTGAACTTGCTCCATGATTGGTGTTAGACAGTAACTTGCAATGTGTCTGTGGCTGGGCGCGTTTTGGCGATTCTGTATTTCCAATCTGTTGCCACGTGAATGATGGCGCGCCTGTCGGTTTGATGTGATTTTCTTGGACCTTTGACCGGCCGCTACGGCTGATTTAACAGCTCGAAGGCCTCGCTAATTTGTACCGGCCGAGTGTGTCTATTTTTGCCGCTAAATGCTTGTTCATGCGCGCGGCCCGCTATTTCCGGCGGCGAAGCGGTTGGTTGATTTCTGGGAGAAATGGGATTCTGGTCATATCTCCTACCGTCGCTGTTGCGGCGAAGCTGCGGTATGGTTTCGTTTGTGGGTTTTCGTGCGAGGATTGGGGTCGGGTGCCGCGGGCACTGGCTCTGACGACGAATGGCGTGCGGCTCTGCGAAGGGTTGACGCGCATTACTTGGTCGCGGCCTGGGTCTGCGAGTAGGCCGCGAACCTCAGGACGGTTGCCGTACGAGTCCTGAGGCCTTTGGGCGGACGCGAGCTAGGCCGCGATTTGTGGCGCTTTCTCGCGGCGCGGCAACGGCGTGTTCCCGTGAATCCTTGACGGCTTTAACTCTGCACGGGCCTCGGTCGCGCCGCTGTTCGCGCTGTCCTCCAGCGACGCTGGGACCACTGCCTGATTGGCAACCATGAGCGTCGAACGCCGGGCATAACCGTCTGCTGGACGCGATCGGCAAAACCGCGGTGCTCGATTTTCGAATATGCCGGTTGGGCGAAGGATCGGGCGCCGCGTGGCGCTTGGTATCCTGCGCTCGGCTTCTTGCGTGTCACAGCGGCATGGGCGACCTTTGCCGAAGCAGGCGTGGCGGGCGGCCTGTGCTGCGTGCACGGCTGGCAAGAGGCACGGCTGGCGATTCATGCTGCTGACCCGTATCCCCGTGGGAAATCTGCGTGAATCCATCCTGCGACGGGGCGTCAGCCTGGGCGTGGCTTTGGCAGGGCTTGATGCGAATGCCTGCCCGCAAAGCTGCCTGTTTGGGGACTGCATGCGGCGGGCTTGGGCCGACGGTCGACGGCCGGCTTGGTTGACTTTGCGCGCGACCCTGCCTGACGGGGGCGATGCATGAGGACGGGCTCGGCCGATATGGCCGACGGTTTCGGGCGGCGGGCAGAACGCCGCGCGCGGCAAACTAAGAGATCATGCGGGCGACAGCCGCAATCGGCAGCCTATGGTGTCATGGCGTTGATGCCTGTCGGGGCGCTCATGTGGGGCCGCCTGATCGCAACGGTTGGATAATCCGGCGCTCGTCGTACCTGCCGCCCTCGGCCTGTCGATGGCAAGCCGCGCGAATGCTGCGTTCTGGCTGGCGCCGGATGCCTGCCGCGCGGGGCCGACGGGCTGGGGCATGGGGCGGCGCAGGTGCCTGCGACCTGCGTCTTATGTTTGCGGTCGCCCTTGGGTCATGTTTGGGGTGCCTGCCCTTGGGTTCGGCGCAAGGGGCTTGTGATCTTTTGCGGGTGTCGTGGTGTCGACGGCGCTGGTCTCGGCGCTGGCGTCTGCGCCAGATCGGCGGTCAGACCGGCGATGTGATCGGGGCGAATGCCAAAAGCCTGGCCGGAACTTGGCGGGGCTGGGGCCGTCGCCGTTTATCTTTTGTCCGGCTAAAGCTTGGGGCTTGCGCCCTTTGACAGGCCGCAATCCGATGTAGCAAAGGCCCCATGATCCGAAAAAGACCCTGAACAACCGCAAATCTTGCCGCCCTCGGGGCGGAACCGTCTTGGGCTCGAGTTTTGTTGATCGAGGTCAGCACCGGCAAGCCGCGATATGAAGCCGGCCTGCGGCTTGAGCTCAAGCCATAACCTTGGCCCCGCGAGCTGGCGCGTGACGTGCGCAAGCGCTGTCACGGATCCGGCGGGGGCCAAAAGCTATGTCGGGTGGCGCAAGCGGAACGCTCTGATCAAGGACCTGCGCACGCAGTCCTGCGAATGTCATCGACAAGATGCGCCCCCGAGACGCGCCCCGCAGACGCCTTTGATCTGGCTGTGGGAGTTGCTTGAACTCTTGCGCCCTTTGGTCATGAGGCAGGGTGGACGAATAGCAAAGGCGATGTGGGGGCGGTTTTTCTTTTGATGCCCGTGAAGAGATGCGGCCCGATTGCCGGCCCGTGCCCCGCCTGGACCCGATACCGCTGGCCGACGGCACGTGGGAGGCGGTGCAACCAACAGCGCATGGTGCGTTCGACGCGATCATCAGGATGGCCCGTCCCTTTGGCGAAACGGGGGATGGCGCATCTTTGAAATCCTTGATCCACCAGTCGAAGCCCGCACCGCTGGACGCCACCGACGATCACCCTGCGCTGCAATTTCTTGCGTGAACTGCCGGGGGCGGAGTGGGAATTAACGCCGCTCAAGCGCAAACGGGCGCTTTAATCAGATGCAACCTGCGCGAGGTTCGCCCTTGGCGCAGGGGGAATAACGGAAAACCTATATCCTCGCCTGTTTTCACCACGCGCATCTGGCGCGGGCCACCGTTGCGGTAGGGTGGCCGAGCTATGGGGCCGCGCAAGGGCGACCACTACGGCCGCGCTGGACGTCCTTGATGGGGCGCAGCCAAGGCAGGGTCGCGGGGCGCGGGCGAATGGGGATGGCGGCCTATGTCAACGTGCTCATGGCATTGGGACGGGGAAGGACGATGCCAAGCGCACCGCTGGCACTGCTTTGCCGAACGCTCGACCCTGACATGCTGCGCGCGCACCTCAGCAACTGCCCGATTTCGACGATCTGGAGGTAGAAAGAAGCCGGCAGGCGCATGCCGCAGCGTTCAGTCTCGACGCCGCAATTGCTCTTTTTCCTTGCGTGGCCCGATTTGCGCGGGTTGGCCACCATGGTCGAAACACGTGCCGACGGTGGCGGTACAAGTCGCCCGTCTCACAACGGCAGCCGAATGCCGCGCGATCCGCCATCCTTTGGCGGCGGCGCCTGTTGCTGGCGAACGATGATGCGGAAGCCACCCTGCGGGACGCTTTGCCAAGAACGCGCTTGCGAGGCGGCTGGTCTGATGGATTGCGGGCGGCGGACCTCGAAATGAAAGAGTAATGGACGTTTTGGAAGCCACGACGCCTTTGTTCCGGCGTTGCGCAAGCGATATGCGGGCAAGGCCGCGTTCTGGACGCGCGTACTTAAACGTGCGGGGGTAAAGGGGGTTCTGGGCGCGTGTGGGAACTATATCGGCTTCGTGACGCGTTATGGATGCATGAAACATATTCAGAGACGCGCACGCCTTCGTCCCCATCGCCGCCCCTTGGCTTTGCCTTTCCCAATGAAACCGGCACTTCCGATGTTTGTGGCAACGTGGGACGTGGACTGGCATGGGCAATGAACATCGTGGTTGAGGGCTGGTCGCCGACCGGATGTCAAAGGCGTTAACCGTGGCCATCCTGGCCTATTTTGAAAACGTGGCCTGAATGCGACCTTTCGTTTGCAAAAAGGTAACTGGTCGAAGACCCGTCCCCCCCCCCCCCGGGAAAACCTCCTTTTCCCCCCAATTTTTCCCCCCTGCCGTCAGACAGGCCCGATCGAAAATACGGCCGATATCTCGCGCGATGACGAAGGGGAGACGCGTGTTCAGCGGAACGCCGGTCGCGTCAATCGTGTGCAAAAGACGCTGAAGGTCAACGATTTTCGACGAAAGAGAACAACACGATTGGTCTATATCAGCCACGCGCGCGATGTTGGCAGAACGTGGCGTCGCAAAATGTCGGATGTCGACTGTGGCCGCTCTACGGGTGGCCGACCAAATAGGCAAAGGCCTTTTGCCAAAGGCGTATCATCCGCTTTGCCCCGCCTCGCTTGCTTGCGGCTATTCTATGCCGAAGTCATGAAATGAATAAGGGCGCGGGCAGTATGAGTATTTCAAGAAGAAGTTTTTGCAGTCGGAGTGGCCGGCGTTGGGCCTTGCGGCATGTACACGGGGAAATCAGGGCGGCAGCTTTTGCACCGCGTGGTGATGCGGGGCTGGCAGCAGACCTGCAGCCGCAGCCGAATGCGGCCTAATGATGCGTGGTGTCGGGGTTCAATCGCGTGCAGCCACTCAAGGGATTTCCGACGCACGCTGCGCCGTGGCTTTTGGCCCGGTACGGGCTAATCTTGCCGGGCGTCGTCAAGCGCGAACGCAACCAGAACCGGATTCAGTCGCTCGCTTGAAGATTACCTCGCCATCCGCAATCGGATGAAACGGGTCACTAAGGGACGCGCCGCGTTTGCCGCGTCACCAAGGCGTGCTGCGCCAGAATCGAAGCACGCTAATGGCGTACCCGCCGAAGTGTCCCGCCGTTTGGTGGGCCTTGAAAAGCTTTTACTCGGGTGAGCGACGGGGCGGGAATGTCCCGTCGTGTCGGCCAACATCGACGCCTGGCTAGTGACGGACGTCGCGGGGCGTTCTTTGAAAGCAGCTGAATCGCGCACTGCGCATCCTTGGAACGCGGCGATGTGTCGGCCCAGCACGGTCTGACGAAGCTGGGCCGGCGCGATTGGGGCACACGCAGTTCATTCCACCTTCGCTACCTAGTCCCTTCGCCTGTAGATTTCACCGGTTGATGGCAGAGCGGCGACATCTGGTCGGATGACCCGTCGGATTCGCTGGCCCTCGACCGCAGCCTATCCTGGCGAAATCAAGGCTGGAATTCGGCAGAAATGGGGCGCAGAGATGGGCACAGCGGCGGCAAGCTCTGCACGCCGGTTAGCAGAATCTTGCAGCCTGGATGCAGGCGGCCACGCTTTGCGATCTTTAACAACTTCAAATAAGCGATCAAGCGCTATTAACCAGACTCGCAATAGCGATTGCGTCGGGCAAATTTCTGTCGGACCGATAATCGCGGGGGCGGGCCAATTCAGGCAAGCTTTGGACCGGACAAATACGGGCTGGACGGATCGAAGACCGGCCAGGCGTTGCAGAACGGCTGACGGCACGGCGGGTTTGATACCGGAACGGCACCGACGGCGTGTTTGGGCGAACAGCCCGCAAGCGATCACCGCGTACACCAAGCAAAGCCAAGGTTTGCCCGCAAGCGGTGACCCGGCTCTCGCGCGCTGCTGGCACGGTTGGCACACCGCGGATAAAGACCATTGATCCGTCCGGTCGGTTCGGGCGGATCAGATCGGCGATTTCGGACAGTTTGTTGCTGCCAGCGGGCTGGTCTTTGCGCCAGATATCCCCACACGGCGCGTCGGTTCGGGGCGCGGGAAGGCGTTGACCGCCACCTGCGCCGACCGCGTTTCAACCGGACCGCCATTTCGGGGGTCAGCGTGAACGACCGATACCGCACCGACCATTTGCACCAGTGTGGACAGTGAAACTGCATCCCAGCCCTCGCGCGCGGTTTCTGACTGCATATCGCAAACGACCAGGGCCGATCGGCGAAAACAGTGCCCTTGTCCTCAAGCAAAAGAGCTTCAATCTCGTTTCAGCGCGCACTGCTGGGATTCGCTTGTCACGGTCTGCCTTGGGGCGGACCAGGCATGAATTGTCCTCGTTCGAACAGGGGCAACTTTCGGTCAGTGACTCGACTCTGGAACGCGGGCAGGGGCCACTAATGGGGGCAGTGTCGATGCGGGGTCCGCGGGGCGTCTGTCATTCAGAAGATCAAGACGTGCGTCACTTGTTTCGCGGACGTGGAATACTCCAGCGTACGGGGATGTGTCAGATGCTGGACGTCAAGCTTGGTGATGATCGAGGGCCAAGCAGAATAAGGGCCTGTATTGGTGGGGAATGATCCGATTCTCAGCCGCCCTATCTTAGCCCCGTCCTTGGACGTCTCCGTTGCCATATCCTGGCAGCTCGGTTCGCACGGCCTTGTATAATCGGCCCGTCGACGCGGCGCGCGAAATCGACGCAAAGCTGGTAGCGGTGATAGTGCGTCCGCCGCGGATCAAAGCAGGGGCGTCTGCAGGTTGCTGCGTTTGACTGCTTGATTGTACACGGACTAAGGCAGGCGCCTGCGAGAATCGCGCAGACGTCAGCGGCGTGGCCAGAAATGTACGGTGATGGGGCGACGGCCTCGAATATGCGGAAGCTGGCTTTAGGGTGATGTTGCGGTCCATAGCTTATATTTATCAAACTGATAGGTTAAATGCCAACTTATAACTAATCTATATAACTCGCTCTGTTGAGAACTGGTTCAGAAAGAAGGGGCGGGCCGGATTGGAACCTTTACCCCTGACATCGCATGCCCGCCGGCCGGCGCCGCAGGTAGACGTCGCGCACCCAGACAGATTAAAAAACGGAGACCACCATGGACCGGAAACGACGTCGAAAACATCAGCAAAATGCCGTTGTGCGGCAAGCCCACGGCAGCGCGACGGCCGCAAACTCAAAGCGCGTGCGCGTTCGGATTTGAACGAAAGATGGGTGGGCCGAACCAGCTGAACCTCCAGCTGCTGCAGGTGCGCATGAAATCACCATCGATTTTCGGAGACGGGCGCTTGGCCGCTGGACCTTCAACTATGCGGTGAAGAGTTCAAGAAACTGGACATCGGGATGGCGGTCAAAGGCAGACTGCAAGCGCGCTGATGACAGATTCGCAAGGAACTGGTGGTCTCGGTCGGCGCAGACTACGGCATACGGCCCTTTCCTTGCATCGTATGGGGCGGTGGCAACGCAGCGGCACCCTACCGTACGGCGCCGGATGGCCGTGGGCGTCAGCACTGGCACACAGGTTTTTTTGCGCGCTCACGAGCTGGCCGGGATACGCCAACCTCGACAAAAGCGCGCGCGCCTGCTGGTGGCCGGATCAAACCTGAAATACGGCGAAACCAGATTTCATGGGGGCGATCTGATCATCCTGTGACGGGAACATCTCGCTTGAAGTCGATGGGCTTGGAAAAACATTCGGCTTGCGGCCTAGGTGGCCGTGTGGACCGTTTGGGAAAACGGCGGCGAAAGAGGAGCGGTTTATTGGGGCCGCGCGAAGAGCGCTGAATTGGCTGGGCAGCAAGCGTTATAGTGGCGAAGAGCGCGGCGATTTTGGAAGAGCCGCTGGCCGCCGGTGCAAATGGGCCTGAATTTCTATGTGAGGAGCCGCCGAAGGGCCAGACGGCAAAGCCCGATCTGCAAGGGTCGGCCCAATGACATCCGGCGACACCTTTGGCCGATGGCAATGAACGATCTATGAACCGTGGCGCTGATCGCGGGTTGGGGGGGTTTTTGCACACCTTTTGGTAAAGGGTGGCGCACGGTTGGCCTGTGGCCGGCGAGAATGCCGGCCGCGGATCCGAAGCGCGGCCACTGGAGCAGTCAAGGGCTTTGGCTGACAACAGAGCACGGAGACCGGCCGGACGGCATCCAGCGCCTGTGGACCAGTCGGGCTTGAATAGGCGGCATTGGTCGCAGACATTCGTGCGCGAACGAGAGCGCTTGAGGACAGTGACCTATTTTCGACAACACTGTCTGGGGCTCGGAAGTGGGAGAATGACGCAAAAGCCCTGCCGGTGCTCGTGCAGTGGACACCAAAGAAGAATGGCGACGCCGCAATGGTGCACCGGTGCGGATGCGCATGGGACCCGCGTGCTAAACGTCCCGCGCCTATCGATGTTCACTGGCTCGATGACCTCAGTCGCTGGGATAGACACCCGAGTGATTCAAAATCTCTCATCGCGTTTTTCCAGAGAAAACGGCCGCGAGGATTCGCCGATGGCTTGCCCGCGCATGGTTCAAACTGGACGCGCACCGCGACTATGGGGCCGGATGTGCCCGCTATTTGGGCAAGGCGACGTGCCAAGTGCCGAGGAGGCTGAGTCTGGGGCAAGACCCGATCCGCCGCGTGGAGCGATGCGTTGGTGGATGACGCGGACGTTTGCAGGCCTCCGCTGAAAGTCCCAAGTGCTGGCATCGGCCTAAGCGTTCAGGGGAACTGGTAAGCCACCGCTTGGGCTCTGGCCGTGGCGACCGTTGCCGCGGGTCGGAAACGGCGTGTGGTGCGCCATGGCGCGCGCATCCGTCTGGCACGCGGGCAGAAAGACCTGGCGCAGTGGAACGAACCGGATCAGTTGGCCAAAAGTGCTGGACGTACTGGGAAGGCATCGTCCGTGCCGAGTTCAACGGGCGACCATCAGGCCGACAAGGGAAATCTCGGTTCGCTGACATGATCGTGTTGGGCGGTGCGGCCGGGATCGAGAAAGCTTGCAAAGGACCGGCAGGCCACCCGTGACTGTGCGCTTCGCCACCGGGCCGCGCGATGCTTTCGCTTGAGCAGACCGAACGTCGATTCGTTGCCTATCTTCGAGCCTGTGAGCAGATTGGTTCCGCAACTTTGCCAAGACCGCGCTATTCGTCACCACGGACAGAGCTGCCTGGGTTTTGAATCGTGCCAGCTTCCTGAAACGCTGACCCGCGCCGGAAATGACTGTGTTGGTCGGTGGTATGCGTGCACTGGACGTGAGCGTAGGCCGGCTCCAAACACCGTCGTGAGTGATGGGGGCGTGTTCACAGATGCGCCCGGTACGTTGAACAACGAATTTTCTTCACCACGTGGCTGGCCCTGAACATGTGCACCGGGTGGTCGAAAAGGCGGAAGAGACTGCCACCTGACGACATCTACAGGGCCGCGAACGGCGCCAACGGGTGAGCTCAAGCACACCGGTACCGCTTGTCGATCTGCCTGTTCGGGTCGAACTCGCTAGCTGGCGCGCCATCGGGAATCTATGCGGGCGAACGTCGCCGAAGAGATTGTCACTGACCTGTGGCGGCATGGACAAGGTGATGAACGCTTGATCGTTTCGACCTCGAGCGTAGCCGGCGTAACGACACTCCAATGGCGCGGCCGGTCTCGGTCGCGCCTTTTTCTATGCCAGTGTCGCTTTGTTGGGACGGGGCGCGGGTAGAGGCCCGTCAGGGTGGCCGACGTGGCGCACAATGGGCCTGTGGTTTTGGCTCGGCGGGTCCGGGGCGTGCCTGCTACCGGTCAGCAACGCAGATTGCCAAGTAAAACTGAACCTCGGCGGGTCCCACATCAGCGCAGCAAAGGCCGTCTTGGTGCCACTTGGATCGCAGCCTCATGCGCGGCAGCGACGCCCGTCAGGGCCCGCAGGCGGGTCATCTCTGCCGTAGCTCGCGGCCATCATCGGGTCGATCATCGTGTCTTTGACGTGGGTTTGAAAATTCGTTTCCGCCCAGTAAATGCAGGTCCAGTGGGGCTTGGTCGTCCGGTTGGGCAGGCCGCGTCCAGCGTTGACCATGAACTCTGCGCTGACCGCAAGGATAGTGGTTCAATCCGGCGCCAGCCGCGTGAGTTCTGTAGGGCGCCGAAATATATTTGATCCGGTTGGTCATTTTCGGCGAACCCCGTCTGGGGGACTGCTGGCACACCGCCAAGATTACCCACTGCGGCGTGGTGCTGCCCTTTTTCTTGGGTCGGTGCACACCGATTTTCTGAAAGGCGCGCGGGGCGGTGCAGGGTTTTTGAAAAGGCTTGCCAGCGGTAGGTAAAAAGGGCTCGGGTGCGGGCATCGGCCTAAACCGGAGGCGGGGTCAACGCGTCCTGCCAGGAGCTCTGGCCATGCCGCACCGAAAAATCGCCACGGCAGGGCGAATGCATCGGTGCCTAGCGACCGCGGCAATCAGATCAGTGGCTGCGGCATCGGGAGCTGAAGGCACAAGAATTTTCGTCACAAATCAAAGAACAGCGCCCAATCGGCCTGCTTCATCAGATAATGCTGATCCGCCAGGCCCGCATCGCTTGCCAGCTGAACCGTTTATCGCCCTCGGGCAGAAAAGGACATGGGTCAACGTCGCAAGCAGATCCAGCAGTTTCTGGCGTGCCATCCAGTGGCAATCATGGCGCGTGGGAAAATAAGAAAAATCCGGTCACGACCGCGGCGCGGTGATGCCGCGATTCCATTCAGGCAGGGTAAGGGGCCCTCTCCGTTTGTGCGCATACAGGTTACAGCAAGGATATCGTGTCAAACGTGGGGTCCTTTGGGTAAGGGGGCGGGCGTTTGCCATATGGGTTTAATGCGGTTAGGCCAAATGCATCTGCGCCAAGGCCGGTGGCCGGCCCCCGCTTTAATGGTGTCACAGAAGCGGGGGCAGTAAAAAGCGTTAGCACCCGCGACGCTGGCGCAGGCCCGAGAAATGTTCCGCGCGCTTGCTGCCATGTCCGGCAACGTGGTTCGTTTCGTATTTCTCGCACAGATCTGCGGGCACGCTTGATCAAGGCGCGTTCCGAGGGGCTGCCAGCGTGTCTTTGTGCCAGACGTACGTTGTCTTCTACGGCCGGCAACGCGTGTGGCCGCCGCGGCAATGGCCCATTCGTCACGACAATCTTGGTTAGGTTGCCCGATTCTGCGGCAAACTACTCAAGCGGCCTCGGGGGCCCGCGCCTTCATCTGTGCCAACATAGAAATCAAAGACGTTCCTTGTCGGCGGCATGGCGTTTTTGAACGCCATGGACGATTGCACATTACAGCCGGCCCCGAAACAGTTTTTGCCGTTGCTTGTGGTGCTTGGATGGCTTGCAAGATAATGGCTAAGGTCAAAGGCCTCGATCTCGGGAACGACTTCGTAGGGTGCGCATTTTCGACGCCAGCCATTCCACCAGATCCGGCGGGTTCTCGTAAACGCGAGTGGGGAAGTTGTTCGACCCACCGACAAAGACGCCTGTCGGCCGCAGGACAGCGATGCTCGCCACGCGCCGCTCGCCCCGCACCGGACTGCGCCGCGCCCGTCGAGAACTGGAATGATCTGCCCGGGGCAAGTGTTTCTCGATGCCCTCTTCATCAGCGCTGCGAATTTTTCAGGGTCCGACGAAGGGGGGTCCTCGTCGTCGTTGCGCAACATGAGCGTTGGCAGATGCCTAGCGCCCCGGCCTCGAATAGCGCATGGGTGCACTTTCGATCTGTTCCGTTGATCGTGACAGGCACATTGGGGTTGGCGGCTTTGGGGTGGGCACGGCTGCGGGTGGATGGCAAACGCAAAGAATGCCATGGATGCAGACATCTAGGAACACTGTCTCTTTCTCGCCCTGAGATCAAAATTCAAGACCGATAGACGGCCATCGCGCTCTTTCTACCGCGATCAGGGGTCACGGTACGCTGGTTTTGAATGTTCGATGCGGGTCAGCCAGGGTCTGCGCTGTTGTCGGTATCGGGGAATACATGCGTGTAATCAAGCCGAATATTGAATACCGTATCCGCGCGACAATCCACAAGCTGATATGCGGGGCATCATCCGCTCGTCAGGGAAAGGGCACGGCACGCGGGTCGGATGGTGTGGAACACCCACTTCGCCGGTGGTCATAATCCCCCGCCTTGCGTCCCCAGCCGGTGGAAGTTCGGGTCCGCCGCGCCGCGTGGATCGTGTGCCGGAGTAAAAAGTCCGCGGCATCGCCTGCTATCCTCGATCATGGCATCCTTGATCGCGTGCCGGT
>Ga0163217_1112860_pt1 | contig 13096 bp, 16 predicted proteins | sample SynspAceP_FD_185933 | JGI IMG/M metagenome (GOLD analysis project Ga0163217, IMG submission 185933) | Saline lake microbial communities from Ace Lake in Antarctica - Synechococcus sp. Ace-P (PacBio error correction) | ecosystem: Environmental > Aquatic > Non-marine Saline and Alkaline > Saline ...
AGAGGGTCAACACGAGGACTGCTAGATGGTTGGCCGGAACCTTGCATGGAGCTCCGCAGATTTGATTTGTACCCATCAGGACCGAACGGGATTTTGCCCCCTTTCAAAGAGAATTCCGCCCAATCGGTTTTCCCCACCGGACGTTTCCGCCTGGAAGAACGGGGTTGCTTGGTTCGTTGGCCAATTTGGAAAGCTCGCGGACGAAACTTCATCTGGCACAATCGAACGGTTTTCTCCGTACTTTTGCCGACATCCCATAACGAACACCACGCCGAGGTGAGTTTTGGCATGTGTTTTGGGGCCGAACAGCCGCGCCGAACGATCTTTTGGGTAAAACCTATTTAGTGACCTGCCTGGGAAGCGGATTTTGGTCGAATCGGCCTTTCCGAGTCATCGAAAGTGCCGCCGGGCGAAAGCATTGACGGACGGCGATCGTGGAAAAATACTTTGCGATCGAAAGGCGGAAAGAGATCATCGCCGTTGGTGGGTCGAGCAGAGTTTTTCGTCGGACGAGCACTAAAGCGAGTGTTCGGTGCGAGCGACTCGGTCGATGAATGAATTACAAAAGTCGTTCCAAAATTGCTTCAGCAATCTGGTGGAATGGTTTTTTCGTCAGACGCCAAACGAACTGAACGCAGCTAAATGGCCGCGCTCGGATGGAAAGTTCATCGCGCCGGGTCCAGGCAACAGCCCCGATCGAAACCCAGCGGTCTTTGCCGACTGGTCGCAACAACTGGTCCGTGATGAAAATTCCGAAGAGGTTCCCCAACGCGACTTCTTGGGAAGTCGGCAAACAGTTGGGTTCGACGTCTGCTGGCTTCGCGCCTGCAGCAGAACGACGGTATCCCTAACAAAAGATCAGCCTTTACACTCAACTCCTTCGCCACGTTTCAGGATTTCGGCGTGATGGAGTCCGCAGATCCTTTACTTGATGGCGGTCCGTCCGCTTTGGATGAAGAAGAACTTGGTTTGGCGATGTCGAGTTGATTCCGCTCGACGAATTGGAAATCGACCACGCATCGAACGTTTTCATCGCCGGGCTTTCATACTACCGCGAATAAGTGCTGCCGACTCGAATTGCGGTTGCCCTCGCATCGTGGCGATTCGGTGGTCGCCGACGCTGAAGAAATCAGACGAAAGAGAATTTTGGTCCGACGTGGTTACCAACTTGGGAGGCGGAGTTGATTGAAAAAGGCCCACTCGCCCGAGCTTGCAGATTCAGTCGACGGCGCGGATCTTTTGGTTATCCGTTGGGTCAACAAGGCAGCGCCGGATATTACTAACTTGGTCGAAAAAGTCGGGTGAGTGGGACTCGCAGACAATTGATGGACGCTTATCTCAGTCACGTCCGCAACGTCCTACACCGAAGGGGCCTGGGGGAACACCCCGGCGGCTGAATGCGTACGACCAGCAAATTGCTGCACCGACATCGTGTTTGGCGAAAGTTGGTCGGATTCGAACACGCAAAGCCCTTTTATCGAACAAGTATGACTTGGGTATATCCGGCGGCAGTCCCTCGCAGCGGCAGTCAAGCACATCACCGGCGAAAAGAGCCAGAATTCCTTGTTGTCCGACGTTCGTGATCCGAAAAAGGCATCGCTGGTCCAGCGCGAAGAATGCACTGCGAAAAAGACTTTCGCGTGGCGGTTTGTTCAAATCGCAAATGGATCGAAGGCCATGATGCGTGAAGGTTACGCCGGTGCCGATCAAAGTTCCCGCCGATCCATGTTTTCCAATACAATGGCTGGAAGATTAATGCGTCCGGACAGCGTTGGTGACGACTTATGGGAAGAGATTGTTGAATATCTACCATCCCGTGACAAGAACCTCAAATTTCGCGAATGGTTCGAAGCAGAGAATCCGTTCGGCGTATCAAGAAATGAATGAGATCTTGCTGGAGTACGATTCCGCAAGGAATTATTGGGAACCGACAAGCCCGATCCGAAGATGACAGGAATAACGCCGAGAAGCGTTGCACGTCCACGGTTGAAGGTGGCGGGCTTCCCGTGGCGTGGAAACGAAAAGCTGGAATCGGTTCGTGCAAGCGATCCTCCGGGAATCGAAGTGAGGAGCGGACCAATTACTTGCCAGCTACAACGTCCGCGCCGCCGAACAAACCGGAGTCGGCACCGCATTACCCACGAAGCCGCACTGCGTTAGCCGCAGTTTCTGAATCGCCCAAAGAGCCGACGGCGCTAGCCGCGGCCGTGAATCGGCCGGACGCAAACAAACGAAGCAAGCGGGCCGCTAACACCGGCCAGAGGAAGTCGTCGCAAAACGCTCGACACGCGCGCGCTCACCACACGTCTCTCCAGCGAACGAAACACCGTGCGAGTGTTGATCTTACGCTTCGCTGGGCCGCGTTTTTTTCTGGGTGGGTTCTGGTTGCGTTGGGGGACACCTCGGCGATGAGTTGGAGCGTTTGATTCACTGCCCGCCCCCTTTTGTTTTTTTTTCATTTCGAATCTTTGTTGCTGCCCGTCGTTGCAGCCCTGTTTCTCCTCGCCGCTCGTTCGTCTGCTGGACTCGGCGGATTCGTCGGCGAGTGGTGGGACCGCCGTTTGTCACAGGCGGGAAGTGGAAGGCGACACTTGCCAAACGCTAATCGACGAGACAAGCAACTCGTAATTTTGAAAGATTCGATTCCGCGATCTTGAAAGTATCGCACCATGGTGGTGTTTTTGCCACGCGTTTTGTTTTGGAGCAATCAATTTCAACGAACTTCGCAGTCGACAAACATGGCTAGAATTTAGAATCGAGTCTTATGGCCGACTGGCCCGTTTTGAGTTTCTCGATCCGAGTCCGCGCCAATGTTGGGAAACTGATGGAACCTTGATTCCGCTCGGCCGGCCCTGATGAATTTGTTCTGCCTGGTGACAAATCGCCGGGAATGGCCCGAGCAACTGGCGATCGCATTCGGTACGACTGCTTGGAGACTCTTTATCGCGCGGTCGCCTACGGACAATGGCTCGTCCGCCGTCAATGGTTATTGCTCGCGACCCTCGCCGACATCGAGTTCTTGCAGAACTGTATTCGCCTCGCATCGTGAGCGCGAACCGATGAAAACGAACACGCATCCGCTATCGAACGCTTGTTAGAAACAGAAGCGACGACGCCGCTCGCTGGAGTTGCGAAACCTAATTCGACATCGCCGATGGTTTTGCGGTGGCAATTTGTTTGAATTGCCAGCCTGGTTAGTCCGCCTAGCCACAACAAAAAAACCCGCCCCCCAATGCCAAGCGAGTTGTCGCCTCTGGTCAAATCGCGATGAAGGCGAATCGCTCAAAGCGAATATCAATCGGTGAAAGCCCAAGCGGCGGCCAAGGCAAGCAACTCGGAATGGCGTACCACTCGAATCCGGCGAAGGTGGATCTATGTCCTCAAGAGTGACAACCGTCGAGATTCGCGACGGTAGTTCGAGCATTTGAAATAAAAGTGGTGGGCAGGGTTTTTAAACCGCGCAACTTGTCAATAGAATGTTATTCACAAAAATGAACGCCGATCAGGCAGCGAAATTGCCGATCGCCCGCCCACCTGGATCATGGATGATTCTCGATTGAAGATCGACGAATTTATCGTTGGCGAGAAATCCAGAACCAGCTTCCGATCATCTAAATCTCGATGATTTCGTGAAAGATTTGACAAAAAGTGATCGTTTTTCGTCGCTGCCACAATTTATCAAATCCTCAATCGACAAATTATTAGTGAGCTTCTTCTGGCAAAATCACCGGAATACGGGGGTCCCGTCGATCACGCCAGCGATCGTGCTCCGCATACTCTTGCACGACGCCGAGCTTCTCATGGGTTTGCCCGACAAAACGTGACGCCTTGCCCGCCGGGATCGTTCTCCTTGCGGTGCCCGGCTTTTTAGCGTCCACTTGCATCACGGAATTCGCTGATGCTCAAGTCGATCGACTTCGGCGTCAAATGGGAACGGGTGACTTTTCGGGTCGGCCGAGGATGTACACCGTACCTTCTTGTTTGTCTGATCGACAGTGAACTCGACGTGTACTTACCGCCGCCCCCAGTCCCGGCCGACGGTGCCCTTCATGTGGACCTTCGCCGTGTTGGGCGTGGCGATTGTCGATTGACGATTGTTGATTGTCGATTGGGGTGGTGGTTCACGTGGGTGCGGTCGGGTTGGCTGCATCCAAAATTTGACAGTGAGACAGACCATGCGACAAGCGTGAATGGGTGAACATTTTCTTAATAATTTCCCTTTGGGTAATTGTCGATTGAGATTGGGCAACACACCAATCTGAAAAAATCAAATCTGTCAATCGTCAGTCAACATTCTTTCAATTCTTAAATTTCAATCTTCGATCGAAAATCTTCATTCTTCAAATCTCAGGGCGTCCCTTTTCCCGCTGAAATTTCCAGAACAGTCCCTGGTGGAATTAAGAATTCGCAGAACGTTGAACGTGATTTCAGTCCACCGAGGCATGACCGTGGCAACGGGGTTTAAAGGATTTCGCGGCCTGGTTTCTTTGAACCGCCGACAACGAGTGGTATCAGTCCGATTGCCTGCAGTGAGAGCCGTCATCAGCAGCCGGAGCAAGTCGTTCCAAACTGCCCCCGCAGCACCATGGCTTGCGTGAAAGTTCCTTCGCCTTCCCCTCCTTCATCAAGGAAAGTAGTGCGTGACAGCAGCAGAATGCCGTTGCGACCGCGATAACCGCCGAGCGAAAATGAACCCAACAAGACTGGGCAACCGGTGAGACTTTGCTGTGTGATGACGAAGCGCCATCACGCCGCCGATGATACCGGCGGTCGTAAGGGCGTTTTAGATTTTTGCAGCACGATACGGATCGACGGAACAAACCACAGCCCCACAACATGCCGATCACGGAAACGCCAGCCACACGATGATCAGTTGAGTTTGCCCGCTGTTGACTCTCGAACTTCCCGCCGAATTCGATAAAATAGCCGGCTGGCATTTTCCCTTGAGCGCCGATACGTTGGTTTGATGTAGCCCACCGCGCCAGCCTAAGTCCAGCGGCCTTCGGTATTGCAAGCGAATACAACAATCCGCGTCGTGCGTTCCTCGCGATTGATCGAGTTTTTGGACGCGGTTCCGACACCACGTCGCGACTTCACGAAGTTCGATTTGTCCACGATTTTCGGGTTGGCCTTCGCGATCCAGCAAGTGATACGAAAAGCCGATCGAGGTTGGCATAGTCAAGTTCGGTATAACCCCTCTTCGAGTCGGACGAGCAAGTCGAATCGGCGTTTGCCCTTCGGAGGACTTGCGATACGACTTCACCTTGTAAAACGCGGTTTGCAAAAACATCCCGCAACGTACTACGAGTCCCCAATCCATGCAGCGCCAGGTCGTTCCGCTCGCAGTTCGATATGCAGCTCCCCGTCTCCTGAATCGGCTCGACCCACGGGCGGCGTGATCCCCGGCACGTCCTGAATCGTTGCCTTCACTTGCTCCGCAGTTCGCTGCAACGTGTCCAAATCGTCGCCGTGAAATTTTTGAATCGCGATTTGAAAGCGTAAACGGCCGAAATCATGTGAACTGATCAGGTGAGCGAGCGGTTGCTCGACTTCCAATATCAACACCGGGAGCCCTGCATCACTGGATTTGTTCAACGCAGTCGAGCAAGGTTTTCTTCGCGTTCGGTTTTGGCGAGTCCGGGGTTCATGCTCAGGAATGTATTTCACCAAATTGACTGGCGAGGCGTGTTTCGTCCATTCCGCACGTCCTGTCGGCGAACGAAGTGCGATTCACCGTCGGGGTTTTCATCAGTCCCTTCTGCACGAGAGAAACACCGAGTCGATCGCTCGCGACACTTGTTGGATGCCGTCAAGCGACGAATCCTGGCGGCAACGTGACGTTTGACTTGAAATGCCCTGCCTTCGTCGAACGGCGGCAGGAAGTTTCGACCCAACGTCGACATTGCCACGCCCGCGACTGCGACGGCGAGCCAAAGTCAGAATCAACAAGGTCGCGCATCGTCCATACTCAGACGGATCAGATGCGTACGATTCTCTTCAAACCATTGAGCAGGAAACCCCGTCGCTTCATGGTGGGCGGCACCCGAGGTTTCGGCAAAAGGTAAGTACAAAGCACCGGCGGTCACGGTCAACGAGACAACAAACGAAATGACAAAAGATCGACACGAAATGTAGGCAAATACCGAGCGGCGTGAAACAACGCCCTTCCACGGCCTGAAAGGGGGAACAAAGGCATGAAAACGAAAGGACACAACTGCGGTTCGAAACACAATCGAACTGCGAATCTGCTCTGCTCGCCTCAAAAAGGTAAGCGACGATTGATGATTTAGCGATTTTGATTGGTAGTAGGTTGTTTTTTTGCTTCAATCGTCGAAAGATGTTTTCAACGTCGACGATGGCGTCATCGACGAGTTCCCCATCCCGCGACGGCGATTCCGCCCTAAGCGTGCATGACGTTTGATGGAAGGCTCGGTGCCGCTGACCAACCCATGATCCGAAAGGTAAGCGTTGTTAAGGACAAGTGACAGCGGAAATCGCGGTCAGCGTGATGAACGTCGTGCGAAGTTTAGTAGGAAATAGAAACATACACGAATGGAAAGAAAAAAAAAAAACAACGAGAACGGCACCGTCACGAGTGCCTCGCCACGTTAGAAATGCCTCGGTCGATGAAATTTCGCAACGAAACAGTTCCGAATTGACGATGAGTCGGCTGGCAAGGATGCTTCGACTTCCCGAAACGCCTTTTCCCGCGAACGGCAATCACTCAGTTTCCCGAGTATCGACATGCGGTTGTTTGACGTCGTGGAATACGATTCCAGGGACCGAACCATTGACGCTCCCGTCGCCAAACTTTGAAATTGCGGACCCTCGACGAACACGAGCGACTTGGTCGAGCAAAACGGAACGGGTGGGATTGTTTGCCGACACGGAACTTTTTTCAAATCCCTCGATGACGTCGCGTGACTTGGGTCGCGAGCGACCGAGAACACGAATCGGCCGCTCGTCTCCGCCCGTGAACGGCAAACGCGCGCCGCTGGTGTTGATGTTGCTCGCTCGCAAACGCTTGTTCCAAAAACGTCCTGGACCGTGACGTGGTATTCCGGAGAAGTGGGGCGGGCCGGGTCGATCAGACTTGATATTGCTTGCGATCACCGGCCAAAGCAATGAAAACTTCCGCGACAACCCGGTGTCCTTGAGCAGCCGTGGTCGAATGATACAGTCGGCGATGGTCCGAAGTTCCGAGTTGTTTGTTTCGCATCGCTATGAAAAATTTGCGTCGTAACGACTTTCCGTCAATGTGATCGTGGCAATTTTCGATGGGGACGTTCCTGCGATGGAGTTCCTGCATTCAGATCTTCTTCCCATCGATTGTCCCGCGTCCTCAATTTTTCTCGCAACGTCGAATAGTCAATGCCGATCGCCTGGCATCCAAACATGGATGTCCAAATTCCGGTCCTCGCCAACAACGTTCAGCATCATTTCGGTACTAACCGACCTTGGGCCCAATCGTCTCTCACTGGTCCGGCTTTTGTCGATAAATTCCCGCGACGATGTCTGGTCCCCATGATTCGACGAGGGTGGCGTCATTTGGGGCGGATAACCCATCGGGCCGAATGCCTTCGAGCGTTGACCAGGCGTTCTTTGGAACGGTTTGTCGAGCCCGCTCGGATTTCGGTGACAATCGAACTCGATGTAGATTCACGTTCAGCCCCGCCGTCGATTTGACTGCGAAACCGCTTGGACGCCGTTGGCACCCATCAACGCGTCTCGATTGGCTGGCGTCACCCGCATTTCGACTTCTCGGTCGCCAGTCCCGGTTGCTTCGGTAATGATGACGACACGCGGACGATCAAGGTCCAGGAAAAACGTCAACGACTCTGCGTCGCAAATACGAATCCGTAGACCAGCACGAAAGAAGGGCTGACGATGACGAACAGCTCCGGTAACGAAGGAAAGCGTATGACTCGTCAAGCATTGAAGATTTGTTCGATTAAAGATTAAAGATTAAAGATTAAAGATTAAAGATTAAAGATTGAAGATTAAAGATTAAAGATAAAGATTAAAGATTGAAGATTGGGTGATGAAGGAGCAACGCTTTGCATTCTTCATTCTTCATTCTTCATCAGAGACAATCTTCATTTACCTTTGTCCCCATTTGCCCGTCTTTTGGGAGGCGTCCATGATGGCGGTGATCTGGTTTCGCTTTTGGTCGAGGAGTGCTTCGAACTTTAATCCTTTGCCAACACTGCCTTCGATAAATGAGTTCGAGCCAAATAGCAGCTTTCGTCTGCCCTCTTCGATCACGATACTGACGCTTGGATACAAACTCGGCCTTTCGATCGACCACGGCTAGCCGCGCGATCATTCCGTTCCTACCGAAGTTGCACTACCGAATCAACCTGATTCCCATCGGAACGCCCCACAGCATCCTGCGGCAACGCCCCAACCCTGCCTCATCAAACGCAACGCAAAATTGTTTTCGTCGCTTCTTCAAATTCCAAATCATTCCATCTTCTTTTCTCTCCAAAGTAATTCCGCCTTTCAAAATTCTTCCATCAATGCGCCAGCAATGACTGGTGCCGTCGGCCGTGGACGTGAAACGCCGGGTTGTTTGGCCCGCTGGCGGAACTGTGATTTCAGCCACCGCGATTGAGTGAGGCGGCGGAGCCTTGTGCTAAGTAGGCTCCCCCGAAGTCGATGCTGCCATCGTTGGGCGAATTTCACAACCGAGGCGACCCGATCTTCGTGCCGGACGTGAACAGGAGATCTTGCTTGAACAGGTTCCGCCCGTTTTGTCGGAAATACATAGGCTTCGGTCCCATCACGCACCAAGCGGCTTCCGGCGGGCAATACGAAGAAACATCATCAATTTTTCAACCGGCACATGGATAAGAGTCCGCTGTCCCTGGTCGAAAAACGCCAAACGAGAAACATTCGTCCCCTGCTCGCCGACGATCGCGACTGGTTTCGAATAGTGGGATGTAGAAGTCGAAATGTTCGACTATTTGTTGTCCCAATCGAATTGGATAGAATGGCGGATCCCTGAAAGTTTGATTCGAGTTCACCGCAGCTTCCTGAATTGTTCCTCGCAAATTCGACTTCGATAGGGCGTTTTTTCCTGAGCCGCTTGCTCAGAAACGCTGCTTCGCGTTTAAAGGCGTGACAACGACGTACAGGCATTTTGGTGATTCGAACAGAATTCGCGAGCACTGGCCCGCTTGCACTTGCTGGCCTAACTCGACCGATAGCTCTTGAACCTCCATAAGCAATGCCTTCGCCATCCGCCTGTTCGTCCATGAACTGACGCTGCTGAATGGCTTGCGGCAAAGGCGTTTTTGCGAAAGCTTGATAAATCTCGCACGGGCGGAGCGCAACTCTCGACCGTCGAAAACGAACGTCCCGCGCTCGATTTGTGGCCACTTTGATCGGGCGTCAATCCGCGAGTGAGCAACTCTTGACGGGCAGCTTTGCACCAAGGTGTTTTGGCGACTGATTTCGCTCTGCAATTCGAATCATCTTGGAACGCGAAACCGCGCCGGTGCTGACGGCCAACGGACAATCGATCCATCTCCGCCTGAACAATCGCTGTCTCTTGACGGCTTTGGAACAGTTGCGTTTGAGTCGCTTGCAAAGTATTCGCTGAACAATCCGCAAGTGGAACAACCGATCGCCCACGGCCCCATCGTGTCGCCGGGGAAAACGCATGAATCGCGTCACAACGCCGACTGCTGGCGACGTGAACGCCGCGATCCGAAAGACCGGGGCGATCAGGCGATCTCGCCTGGAATCACGAACCGTTTCGCCATACGATGAGGTCGGCGGGCTTGGATGTCAACGACAGGTCTTTGAGCCTGTTCGCTGTTTCGAGCACCGTCTGTTTTTTCTCACTGACATCAGTCCGTGCCGATTCGGCCCCGACGCCTCAGCGGTGGGGACGGATTTGGCAATAGTTCGGTCAGCGGTAGGTCCAAGCGGCGACTGCCAATGCAATCACAAAACGCCGGCCCCGCGACGAGCGCAGAAAGGCTTTCATGATTAATCGAGATTTGAGATTGTCGATTGAAGAATTGATTGCGCAGCGGTGAAACGCAACAGCGTTTTTTGACTGAGGCATCCAAAAAGAGAGTGAGATGACGACGGAGACTGGAAAAACCAATCTCAATCGTTCATTCTTCAATCGCCTATTTAACAAGCGAAAGGCTGGCCGGACAAGAAAGGTAGATCGCAACCCAACGGAGCGATCCTGAGAAGCCAGCTCGCATGGCGATGCACGCGGTTTTCCTGGCGATCTGCCAATCCAGTTATGATCGGCCTGTCGTGAGAGGTTGAGCTCGATTGTCGAAGAAACGACTGACGGTGCTCGTCGACTTTCCAGGTAAATCGCGTCGGTCGTGGTCCCCCCCGGCAGCGACCGAACAACCCGTTGCGCCAAAAGTTCATCGCCCTGATCGTCCGTCCATTCACAATCGTGGATGGTTGGGATCGCCATCGTGAAATATGATCACCAAATGAGAAATGCAACGCAAAGACAAATGCACGTGAGGCCGACGCATGACCGTCCGTTCAATCCACAACCGCCAACCCGCGTTGCGAGTGAGGCAGAGCTTGCCCCAGCACGAAAAAAACGGAATCAGCAGTAGTGAAAGGAAACGGTTCATGTGTCGTAGAATAACCAAAACAAGTTTTAAAACGCTTATGCGGGTTTGGGAGTGGGAGTTTGGGAGTTGGGAGTTGGGAAGTTGGGAGTGGGAGTCGGGAGTCAGGGAGTCAGGGAGTCAGGGAGTCAGGGGAGTCAGGGAGTCAGGGAGTCAGGGATGTCAGGGAGTCAGGGAGTCAGGGAGTCAGGGAGTCAGGATCAGGAGTCAGGTTGGATGATGGCTTATGGCTGCCCCACTGCCCACTCTTCCTGACTCCACTCTCCCTGTCTCTCAAGAATGAATGTACCAAACATTGTGTGAACGATCCGTCTCCTTCCAAAGAATTCCAGATGGAGTCGACCATCCATTAACCAGTTGACGACAAGTCGCTCAAATTCGAACCAATTAACGCAATCTTGCAAGACGACGAAGCCGCGGAATCCACCCACTGCGGCCCCGCGATTTCTTCGACTGAGCAGGCTTCGCGAACTGAAAGAGGTGTCCGGCAAAACTCGATTTTCTTGATGTTCGCGAAACAATGGAATCAGCTGGGAACTTGCGGGAAACAAAGTAAACCGAGTAGTCCGGCTTTTTTGAGATGAAGTGTGAACTGAAATGAACAACAGTGGGTGGGGTCGTCGATACCTCTGATTGGGCATCGTTTTTCTCGAAACCTCAATCGCCTTAAAAAAGAAAAGCGGTTGCCGTGGGACGATTGCTTGATGCTGACCGCGTTGACACTCATTGGTCCAATCGTTTTCAGAGGTTCTGCTTGGAATTTCGTCGCAAGGAGCAAGCCGATTGGGTTGTAAGCTTCGCATGGAGAACACGCCCACTTTCCCAGAATTAGTTGGGACGACTGGAAGTTGGGCGGCTGACTCGACGAGGACTTAACGACCGTGGGCCAATTCGCTGCCTTAACGGACCCTTGTTCATTGCCGTCCGTGGCGTTGCGTTTTGCCGAATCGCCGGTCTATTCGACAGACCCGCATTTCGAATTTGAATTCGCAGAGCTATCGCGGTACTCGCCGAAAGATTTCTGATCGTCGCTGATTAAAAATCCGCATGGTAGCAGAGTTCTCGCATTTTCAACGTCCCTTGGAACGGTTCAGGCCGTAGCCCGACGGTTGCCTGGAGATTTCAAACTTCTAGTCCATCGGGTAAGATCGCCAGACACGAGCGAACGGTAAGCCACCGACTCTTTGTCCTCCCAGACTCCCAACTCCCCCATCTTTTTTTTCAAGCATCCTCCGCGAATCGCTCGTCTCTGATTCCGAGTCGCAGCGTCCACTCCCATTGCACTGCAATACAAAGCACGGGCACGACCACATCGTCATGATCTCTCGATCGTCATGAATCTCGATCGCATGGCGCGAAGCTGGGGATCGCCATCGGACCATGATGTCGCTACGCGTTCCGCTTGAGGTGAGAAATCGGGATCAACGCGAACAGAAGAAATTTTTGGGTACCGCACAATCTTTTTCCTCGTCCGGACGAACCCTCGCATTCCTTGCGGCGGCGAAGGTTTTCTCCTCAAACGAAACAACAATAAGATCGGATGCAACGGAATTCACCGCTACAGTCCTCAACGGAGTGATGAGTGTGACCTTCGGAAACAGGTCTGATATCGAGAGAGGTCTCTTGTCCACAAGTGTTGAGTCAGCTGAAACTCAGCATGTGCTCCGATATAGAAATCGGGCAGTGGCGATGTCCCGGCAGAAACATTCGAGTCGAACAGCATTCCGGCTCAATTCATCGCCACGCGTCCAAAGACCATTAGTTCTGCCGGTTGTCGTCCCAATTGCCGCGATACACGTTCTTTGAATCGACGAATTAACTGCGAAACCGGTTCACTGAACCTGATCGAAAACTTCAGCGACCGGCCTGTGATGACGCGCGTTATCCGCAAAAGGTTCGATCCCGCCTAAGTCCTGATTCGTTCCAACTCCTCGAGCTGTGAAAAACTTCAAGGTAGGCGAACAAAGACCAATGGATGGACATGGCGCGTATGTGAAGTTCCCCGGAGAGCGAGTCTGGTGACAAGGCTTCGCGAAGTTGCCAGGGGAGTGCTTAGACGTCGGTATTCGACCGCGAAAGCGAGCGGGTTTGGCCCGCATCATGTCTACAGACAGATAGACGCCTTCGCCAGAGAAGCAGCAATATCCGCCATGATCGCGTCACAAAACAGCCGTAGGCGACGCTGAGTGGACGGCTGGGTGAGCGCTTGAAGAAATGCAAGTAAGGGACAGAGCGGGCCGGCAGGGCGATACGCCAGGCCCGTCGCCAGCCTCAAAAGACGCCGATCAGGGAAAAGGTGCCTATAGACGTCTCGATCTTATTCACCTGGTGTTTCCTGTTCATCAACATGCCAATTTTCCCTAATTTTATGACAATTTGCTCAAATAGGAAACAGTCCAAGTCTGCCATCTGTCCAGAGGTCGAAGCAAAAGACAATGTAGAAAGGCAGAAAAAGTGAGCGGGGGGTAAATTGGTCGCGC
>Ga0163217_1010625_pt1 | contig 13094 bp, 13 predicted proteins | sample SynspAceP_FD_185933 | JGI IMG/M metagenome (GOLD analysis project Ga0163217, IMG submission 185933) | Saline lake microbial communities from Ace Lake in Antarctica - Synechococcus sp. Ace-P (PacBio error correction) | ecosystem: Environmental > Aquatic > Non-marine Saline and Alkaline > Saline ...
TAATCTACCAGAATGCTCATTATCGTCAACAGCACTTATTACTTTTTCAATCATATCTAAAAGTTTGGTACTACCCACGAATTTAATGGAACGACACTTGTTATTTGATGGCAGAATTCTGGAGGAATAGCGTCCGGAATGGCTTTGAGACTTGCGGATTTCGGTTTTGGGCTGCTTTGGGCAACGCCGTAAAGAAAATGAACTTAGCTCCCGAGTAAGAGGAAGTTCGTAAATAAAATGCTTTTAGGCATTTTAGACTTGGGCCAGCTTTTTGGGGGGGAAGTCATTTTTGGCTGGGAAAGGCAGCACAAAAATTCCGCTGTCTCCTCATCTCAAATTAATGGAAAAGCTTCCAGCGAAAGAAAAGAACCGAGGCTCAAGGGTTTTTTGGTATACTTATTGCTTGCAAAGTGACAAGGATAAACCTATAGAAAATAGGATTGAAGTTGCTCAGAACAGTATGATCTTCGGCCGTATTATGAAACTTTAGTAACAATAGATAATCCTACTTTATTCTGTTATAGTTTGATAATTATTAAAGCCAACTTGACATATTTCATTAAATTCAGGGTAGAACCAACAGTTTTTAAACTATACTATTACTACCTCAATTGATTTGCGGATGTATATTAAAAAAATCTAAAATGCTTTGACAGCTCGAATTGAAGTCAAGGCTAGACAACAAGTTATTTTTTGCTTTTCTAGCCATTTGTTTATATTTCAATCCATTAACCAAAGTATGAATAGATGAGAGGTATATTGAAGTTTTTTAATTGACCCTTTCATACTTCTATAGCGTTACTAATTGAACAAGCAGTTAAATCTTGAGGCGTCATCTTCACTTTTCTGAATCACAATGGTAATTCAATGTCAATATTAATTGAGATCTATGTCTTGAGGTTTCTTTATATTCTGGGAAATTCAGTTTTTTCTTGATTGCTTCAGAACGTCCATACAATATGATTATGATAGTAAAGTATAACTTAAAACTAAACCAAAACAATAGAGGTTTTTGAAATTGTTATAATAATTCTGACTCTCAAGGTTTGATTTTAAGGAGTACGCTAAAAAAAGAACTTTCGGAAAGGTTACTTTCGAAGGTCTTTATCTGATCTAAAATCTAGTTTTTAGAACAATGCTTTAAGTGTCTCATTCCTGTCATCACCATTGGACATTCCATTTGCATCGCAATAGGCAATGTGTGTCTTAGATCCTTGATCGATCCTCTGGCTGAATGATGGCAGATGATCCTGACTCACGAGCGATATTCTCGAAATCCCGGGAAAGAGGGGATTAGCATCTGAAGCAATCACCAGATCGACATTTCAGGATACAGCCTAATGCCTCGCTTTTCTATTCGAGACCTGAAGCAAGCGTCCATCGGGAAGTTTGGCCACTTTTTCCGCTTGACAATTGGTTTGTCAGTTTTAGAGAAGGATGATGTGGTTGGTAGTATGCTTAACGATTTTTTGCTGGAAAACTAAGGCATTTGCTCGGGATCGGTAGGAGCCTTTTTGGTAGCGACCTGAGAAATCAGCCCCTTTGTCTCGGGGGTATGGCTCCAAATCTTATCTGCTGGATTACGCATTAAGGCAAGGTCTTTCATCATCTTAAGTTTTTTGAAGTTCCATTTTCTGAACAAAAGGATTCTGTTTTTCTTGCTTTCATACTGGTCAAACGCGCATCTTCACGTAGAGCACGGGCGATCATAAAACTTCGAATGAAAACGATTATTTGGAATCTCTCTCAGCTGCGTGCTTAGTCTACAGTTTGGGATTAGGTGATCAAGAAACCCCACACCGCGAAAGTAGGTTATATGTGCATGACTTTTCTTGATAGGCTGTTTTAATGGTACGTGCAAAGCTACGAGCCGCAAAGGCATTGGTGCCTTCAAGATTGACAAAAGCCGTTTCGCCTTTGGAATTACCGAGTCAGGTTCACATCGACCTGCGTCTGTCACTAAGGTTTATTGTAAGGAAAAGTTCTTTGCATTCAACGATCAAAAGTGCTTCAAATCTCCAAAAGATGAGCCGATTGGTGCGGGGTTTTCACCGTATGAAGGGCTTTTGGAATTTGTTTTCAAGATACTTTCAAAGAAGGATATTTTCAGCCTTGATTGAAATAAGTTGAAAAATGTGAGTGTCATAGTTTGAGGAAACTTGAAAGCCTGAGCAGGAGGAATAGCGTCGATCTTCTGATGGTGGTTTCGCATTTTTGAAGTTCAGGTTTAGCTTCATTTCTTAATTCGGAGTATTGATCTTTGGAAGACGATAGAAAGATGACATCTTTAAAATTCTTCGCAGAAGAGAGGGCCTCTCGGATTGGAGGATTCCTCTCCACTTGTCTAATTTTCTCAATGCATCAGCTTCGAATCGCTCGAAGCTAGTTTCCTCAAAAAGGATATAGATCTACATGACCAGATCAATTGCTGGGAATAATCATATTTCAGTCTCGTTGAAAGCAGAGTCGCTTCAATTTTCTTCGATAACATTTCCCCAAATACTATTTCATGGATGAAGGGTCTTCACTTCCTGCTCCAAATGGAAAGGGTATTGCTAGTCATCTTCTTCTACAGGTATAACTTCTGCACTTGCTCTTCGATGATTGCTGTTACACGCCGGTTTAATAGAATTTTACCCCGTGTTTGTTGCTTTCAGAAGGCAGATTAATAGGACTCGAGATTGTCTTTATACTAGACATAGAATTAAAGGCAGATTTTGTACATTTTTTTGATATGGCTATATTGTGCAATGGGTTGGTTTTGAAAATCTTGGAAAGGTTGAAAGTGTAGGAGAAAGATAAGCTTGGAAGGGATTTTTGCTAAGATATGGGATGAAATTGGTCGATATAGAGTGGTCAGCTAGTATTTTCCCTAAACCTTGGTGTTTTGGTGTGCCTTTCTCTGATTTCTGGGTTATTTGAGTTTTTTTTTTTCGGTGAGATCGTATTATGACCTTCCAAAAACAAATCTGATAGACATTGAATCAAGGAGAAGTGATCTTCTGTAACGTTAAGGGGCCATTTATCTGCGTTTTCAGAAAGTTAATGCTTGGAATTGGATCAGGTCAAATTGTCTCGTGTTTCGAATCTATATATTAGTAGACATTTCGTCTTGAATTTTTGCGGAATACGATAGTAAAACTTGTTTTCTCTGGAAGTTTTTTACATATAACAGAGGATTTAAGAGGATTTGATTCCAAACTCCGTCCTCCCAACCCCAAGTCATTCTTTCATACAATATAATCCACTAATATATATTTAGTCCAGTCGTTTTTCTGTAAAAGGTAGAAACGAAATGCTATATTTACGAGAGAAAATCAGCACAAAGGAGATAGGGCTTTAACTTCCATATTTCCATCTTTTATATCTCCCAATTTTTACGACTTCAGCATACACACTTTTACAAGGATTTGAGTCTAGAACTTTCAACTGCATTTTCAATTGTTGGAGGATAAATCATTCTGCATCCAAGGAAGGATGTACTTTCCCGGTAAGCTTTTCTGAATCCCTTCATTTCTAGCTTTTTGCAGGTCCGGATTTTTTTTTGGAATGATGAGACAATTGTCCGGAAATTTTTCCGCAAGATGCCAGCGATTTCGGAGGTCGTCTTTACTCATTTCATCGACATAATTTTTTCAATTTTTTAAAAGTACTTTTGATAATGGAGTCCAAAGGTTTTTCAGAAGGAACTGTTTGCTGGTTTAATATTGGGATTACACACTGTAACAATCGGAATCATATCAAGAGGTAGAAAAATTACTAAGAATTAATTTTTTTTTAATTTTGACTACTAAACGCTGACTATTTAGTTTCGCCTCACCTATTCAGAGGATTAAAATGCGAGTTTAGCGGTGGATTATAATTCTCCTGCATTTTTGACCCTCATACCACCGAAGGACTTTTGGAATATTAGTTCTATATAATAATTAGTGGGTGAAAAAATTCCCGAAGAAAGTCCACTGCAGGGGATAGTTTAATATTTTTTTTCACTTTAATCGAAATCAATAGTTTTTGAAAAAACTTGGCATACCGCATATCGAAGCCTGCAATTTTCTTTTGTCTCATAGGCTAGAAAGCCCGGAAAATTATTCTTGTAAACAAATATCAAAATTCAATTGGGTAGGTGAGCTTCCATGTTTTTAGCAATTCATAACTAACGGAGTATTCGGTTTCCCTACCAGGCTATGGCAAACAAGCTCCTGCAATAATCTGGCTACATGCTTCCTCTCGTCAGTAGAACTTTTGCAGGACACCATGCCTTTTTACTTCAAAGGTTTACCCCAAAAGAATTTTGATCTGAAAAAATGATTCCCATAACTTTTTTTTCAAATATCATAAGAGTATGCCTTAATATCATGCATCCGCCTCCATAATGATGAGAACGTATGCCTAAATAGTCGCGACTGATGCAAACGATTGTTTGCGTCTCAAGGTAGTTTGCTGCGGGATGTAATTCGATGGACTTTATCAAGGATAAATCGGTGACATTTTTTCTTTAATTGATGAGACGACTTGCACACACAGTTGTAAATGATAAAGGTTTAGCACTTGGGAAAAGGTTCGAAAGAGAAAATAAATGATAATGTTAAGACTTTTACCTCCTACGGGATTCATATGTCCTACGCTGAACAATAGCCACAATATCACCTTTGGGATTCCTTTGTGGTATCCAGAAGTTGAAACCTGTTTTTGCCTGTCAAATCTAAGAGTTTCCCCATGAAATTTAAATCCTGTTTTGAATGGCGCTAGAAATGTTGGATTACGAATATTCATATAATTAAAGTGACTTTGAATTGATAAAGGTAAGTAGGTCAGAAACCTACCAAATCAGGGAGTTTTGGTCTTTACTTTTTTGCTCGGAGGTTCTGTTTCAGTTTTTACTTTGAGAGGTCAGAATAAATCTCTCAAAAGGAGTAAATTGAAGTCAATGAATAAAATAATGAGAAACTCTCCGGTATTTCAAGTAAAGTTTGCGGTCACTTACTTAGGTTGCAAGAAGAGATAGTTGGTCTAAATAACAAGTGTAATCTCGGATAAAACGAAATTTCCTCTAAAATTAAATAAAATTAAAATTTCTAGTTAAAGTGCAAAGCCTTTCTATTAAATTTTAGTACAGTGCGAATATAAAGACAGTGAAGAAGATGAAAAACACCGCAATCGTTGTCATATGATCGAAATAAAAGCAAGTCCACTGCAGTTGTTGATTTCATCGAATAACATCAGAGATTAGTATTGAAGTGGGCGATCCATTGGTTCCAGACCTAGGCATAAATTAATTTTTCGGATGGTCAAACATCATTCATTTCCCCAACAAAGCATTTTACGGTACATACTTTTTTGAGACAGAAATGTAAGACTAGTCCCCAAATGAGAATCATAAGCAGGAATTAGCCAAGATCGAGATGGACGCTGGGTCAATTCAGGAATTGTGGAATTTGGCTAAAATTATGTTTTGAATAATTCTATATAACTGTAATAAATTTCATATACCAGGAAATAATAACCCCTTTGGTAATTGTGGTGTCTTTCAGTTTCATATATCGCCTAATTTAAAGTTTGCCTTTTCTTACTTTAATTTCGTCCATAAACTTTTAGCTTTCCTAGCATTAATCCACTACTTCCTGTCTTCGTTTATCTTGTCTAGAAAACATGATTCGATTTTTGGTCTAAGGAGTATGGATAAGTTCAAAAGAATATCGTAGTTGAATATGACCAAGTTTCTTAAGAATAAATATTGGTGAAAAGGTTGCGTCACTCTATTCATCAATTTGTTTCCAAACACTTAGAAAGCACCTTTTTTATGAAGTTCCAGGTCCATGTTGGGGCGAAAGTGATGCACGGACGATGTAGTCTTTAATCGCCTGTGTTTGTCGTCCTGGGTAGATGTCGCAGGTATCGTCCAAATTGGCTTTAAGCTGCCATAGCTCAAGAGACAACTTGGCTTTCATTGGCGGATTTCCGGTAATGCATCAAACTTGATTTAATTTCAGATTTTAAACTCCCTTTTGTAGGCTTCCGTTCTTCCTCTCAGTATTCCCCTTTGGTAGGAAGATTAATGGAGAAAAAACGGAAGGCGTAAATCCTTCTAGAGCCAATTCTTTATCTGAGAACGAGAAATTGATTTTTTTGCTGTTGGTAAAAGATCTCCTGAATGAAAGTGACGAATTCACGTGTATTCTTGTAAGCATCTTTAAAAAATGCCGCTGATTCAGGAGGCAATCCTTCTGCCTTATTCATCTTGAGACCTCTTAAGCTCAATATACACTCCCCCTACAAGTCGTAGAATCGATCACCCCATTCCATTATCTTCTCGTTAATGCTTCCGCTTCCTTATTTGCTACAACCATAGCCCGCAGTAAATTCGCCACCCACTGGAGGAATATTCGATCCACATGGCCATATAAAAGAAATAGCCCCTGACGGTTGAGAGGAATTCCATTTTCAACGCAAAATTGCAGCCTTAGGAACCAGAAAGGTTTGATTCTAAATAAATAACTTGGATCACCGGCAAATTTCACTGTGTTGTATGCACGCACTTTGCTTAAAACCGCTTTAAGTTGAGCAGGTCTGGACTTGAAGCTCGAGGTTTGTATGGGAAAGATTATATAGCGATGATTATAAGGGGGAACAGTCATCTGTCTTAAAAGCATTATGTTGATCTATAAACATCGTTTGGGCAGGGGGACGATAGCTCATTTTTGAAACATTATCATTGGCCTACCTTCACAGGACTCATAATCCGGAAGCACTTAATCGACATTTCACGCAAGGTCAGAGCAGACAAGTCGATCCTTGCCAAGTGTTCCATTATTGTTATACTCACCATTAGCATTTTGGGTAGAGGACGATACACTCTTGAAATCGCTTGTTATCTTTAAGGTTTTCCTCTGCGGCATCGTGATAAGCGCTACTCATATCCGAGATAACTGAAGATAGAAGAATAGTCGCTAGATAAGCAACTAACTAGGATTTGAATCTGTGGCGGTAATGCAGCTTTAATTGAATCCGAAGAACGCTATTTTTATATCGCACTTTCGTCCAGATCGCTTTTTCTTCGGATCAACAAGAAAATTTGTCTACTAGATTGCAGGTTTAATACCGTAAAGACAAAATCAGACTGGAAGTATTGGCGATGGTCTCTCTCTTCTATCTCTCATCAGTGCTGAATTCTCTGAGATGTACACTTTCATTTGCTATCCCCATTTACTGCTGCACTACTTCTAGGGAAAGGCATCAAACTGATAAAAAAGTGCAAGTACCGTTAGGCCATAGGCAGCGGTGAGATATTAGTTGGCTTAGTTCTGGGTGATCCGTTGAATAAAAATGGTAGCTTCCCTCAAATGCAGGAATCTCCTCTGATTTGGTCCACCTGCTTCAATCAACTTAATAACCGTAAACATTTCGGATGACTTCCGCATTCAAAATAATCCGGCAGTTGGCGCAGTATAAAATGATTTGGGTGTTTTTTTAGGATTCAAAATGATTTTTCCGCAGACTGCCAAAATAGGAGCGGTCTGAGATGAAAACTGATCAAATTCTCTGCTTTTTAGGCTGTTTAAAGATGAGCATAGCCCTACTAGTTACACACGATAAGGGGTGGCTAAGTCGATATAATGTAAGCGGTAGGTAATTTGTTCGAGTTGCTCTGGCTTAGAATTAGAGGTAAAAGTAAATTTAAGGTTCGAGCTGGTCTAAGATTCAAGTTTTGGCCATTTTCTCATCATAAATATCAGTGTGGGGTAGTTAAGAGCCAACCAAGAACTTCGCAGAATATTCCTCTAATACGCTATATATACTGAGTTTTTATTTAGTGTCTTCAATTTTTTAGAAGCATATGTAGCTGGTGTTTATAAATCATAGATTTTTTTATAGGTAGTGTTCAAAGCCATTTTGATTAGTGAGAAATTCAAGGGCTTAGGTAGGACAAGTTGAGTTGTCGAAATGCCAAGATTCATGATTACCTGCCTAACCACATAGAAATGATGTGGTTGTACTACTTCATTTTGGGCAACAAAGGCGAGGTATTTTCTAAGAATGGAATATCTTGTCAAGGAGAAGGATAGCCTAAAAAGGATGTTTCCAAACGGATGAAATAGGAAAGATTGCTGTATTTTACGTGAATATTTAAAATACTGGAATTAAATTCTTTACAGCGTGCTGGAGGCAATTTCCGACCTGATAAGGAAGCTTTCTCGGGATGTGTAAACTTTGTGGTAGAGGTGATATTGCCTGCTTTCGGGAGCAAGGCAGACATACAACCAAACAAACCTATGAGTAGAGCTTTGTTCAAATTTGAGGATTTACATTATTATGCAATTAGGTTCTTATTCATGCGAAAATCCAGTTATGGGATATAGTAAAGACAATTTTGCCTTTTTCGGAAAAAAGATCCTTTCAAAGGATACTGGTTTTAGAAATTCCGTCTCGATAACTCAAGGATCGCCTTTGGTATCATGACGGCATATTGAAATGGATGCTTTCCTGGCATTTGGTATGAATTTTGTCATTTTTGGTGTTTCTGATATTTATATTCCACCTAGAGCGTTGCATGAGTGAAAGGAAAAGGAGGCATATCGACATTACTTGCGCCCTCGTGAGGCAACAATAGCCATGATGTAGTCGGCCCATTTCATTTATTAAGGGTCGATCCCAAAGCTTCCCCATAATGTTCGCAAACTCTACTTTGGCTGGGGTCATTATGTATTTTAAAAAACAAGTTTGTCATAATTTCCAATTGGTCAATTTTTGGAAAGTTGATGGCTTTTTGATGTTTGGATAGGTGTTGGCAGCAAACTTGGTGAAGCTGGTAATTGATCATCGCAAAGTTGAATAGTAGAACTATTTTTTTGATTTCGGCAGCATAGATTAGTCTCATACATCTGATCCATTTTTCACTCGGCTTTCTTCTTCATTAAATTCAGCAATGAAGTTTATAAGGACTTTCAATCCAGCTTCTTAGTCGCGGATTCTTAAATCGGACACAGTTTTCCCCAATATCCAGTGTTTGATTGCTGTGCTATATAGGGAATTCTGTTACGAACCATTTCAATAATTCGGATCAGCATAAATCCCATGTGGAAAAAATTCAATAGAATGTTTTATTTGGAGGGCAATTCCCACAATGGGAGTGGTCACTGCGGCTTCAATGATAGCCGAAAAGGATAATTGTGATGCGGAACTACCTAACCCAGCTACCATAGCTAATGCTTGCCTCAAATCCTTTGGTGATTTTTTTTAGATAGTTTCATGTAGTTTCTTAATTGGGGTTCTAAATCTTTCTCAGGAAGAAAAATTGACAGAATGAATCTTCTACTGTTTTTCCGATTGCTTTCATTTATTTTTGGGTTTTTATTCCTTTGTTTTCACCTATTCAATTTGGCCATTGACAGGGGTTGCTAACGTATGTCATCTTTTTTCTTATAATCGTAGTGTAACTTATATGCTTAACTACCATTTTTCCTCTACTGAGGAATATTTACCGCTATTGAGACACTTAAGGCTGTTCCGCACACCAAAATCATGTTGAAGGTTTTCAGCGTATCCGACTTAATTTTTATAGCAAGGGCTTCTCACCAAATAAAGGACAAGACCTGCTCCTGTAACTATTAGACCAGAAATGCGTGGGTAAATCAACCAGAATTTGAAATGCTTTTTCATGGGGTAGTCGCCAAAAGAAATTTACGTGCCTGTTTTTGAAGGATTAATGTGCTTATTACAACGGTTTGCAGATGTTGGGTGGCGATTTCGGAGAACTTTCTTGACGGCTTCCTTAAGTTTTAAAAACGTTTAAATTTTCATAATTAAACTGACACACTGTCATATGCTTACATGGCCAGAGTGCTGGAAAAGTTTTTTTGGTATTTATGTGTCATATATTCAGAGATCACAGAACTTTTTTCACAGGATTTTCCATTTCATCAGAGTCCCAACTGGGTCTTCAGCCATCTATCAATTTCAATAATGTAGTTGAATGGTTTTGTAAGTCTTTAATAATTGGATTCGGTCTTTGGATAGATTAGAGTATTTTCAAGGCTCAGACTTGTGCATACTTCCATACTTGTTACTACTACTTATGTATAAAGCTCTTTATCATAAAAATTCCTCTCTATTTAGAGGATTTCTGTGGGTAAAGATATATGTCGATTTAAGGTAAATGAGTATCAGCTTTTCTATTTCGTCTGATTTTGGTTTATTAAGCAATTTTATGATGCAATTAATGCTATATTTATTTTAAGTGCAAAGGTTCCTACTCGAAACAGAAAACACATAATAATTAGGCATTACCTTTCTTTATGTGTATCTCTTGGTTAAGCTCTTCTGCGTAATTGATTTTCGTTTTCGTTTTGTCCTAAAATTGAATTGCGAAAAGAATTTAGCTAAATGGTGTAAGTATTATTTTGGTTCTTGATAGGGGTTTTTTTAATTTTTGGCTAACGAATGAGCTAAAATCCGTAGGCTGAAGTTTTGTTTTAATTTCTTTAAAACGTATCTGATTCAAATACTCTTTTGCAAGTAGCTCATTAGCCTTGGATTTTTAGTGTCTGTTGTGGCTAGTTAATTGTTTCGTTCTGGGGTATTCGATTAGAAGTCTTTTTATTCCAGTTCGAACGTTTTGACCTTTCTTATCAGTCACATACTTTGCGGAAATGACGTGTAAGGATAGTGATATAAATAATCATTGGCTTAAGGGAATATTAATATGAATTTTTTATTTAAGTAAGAATTTGTTTTAGGAAAGGAATAAAATTCCCAAAATTCGCATTTCAGAAGTATCTCACGAAAATGCATTAAACTTTCCATCTGATTTCTAGTTGGTGTCTAGAATGATATGATAGTTTTATGATCTTCTCCTTTGGGCCAAAGAATATCGAGTCCCTCATAATTTTATTCAAGATTTTCCAAAAGTCGGATCTTTAAATAAAAGTCATATGAATACTTCGACACAATAGATTATCCACCAATTCTGAATGTTTTCAGTCTCAATCCATCCATTAATACCTTCAATTTGAAAGTGTCATTTGAACTGAATTTAACAAGATTCTAACACCGAACCGTAACTGTAACCGAATCCACTCTGAAACTTTTGTTTATGAGACACCATCTTCCTGGCCTCTTCATATAATATTTGAATCCAAAGAGTTTATGTGATCCGAAGAGTTGTAAATTCTTAATTGCGGCGGGTGTTTCGTTATGTAACAGAGATATTCTCTCATGAAATTATTCTGTAATCATCATCTGTTACAGATAAAAAATTAGAATTCTTGCATATTAACTTATCCAATAAACTAGAAGGAATTCAGACCCTATATCTCATGCGGGGTTTATTTTGTAACTGTGAGGTAGAGGTTCCATTTTCTGTCATAGTCCACTTCTTGCAGTGATAATAGCTTTTGATTTAAAAGTTTAGCGCCGAATTCAAGAATCTGATTACCATTCTGTTCTTTTCAATGCGTTTTTCATTGATCCATGGCTGGCGGGGACAGTTCCTATTAGGTTTTCTGTCGTAAAGTTGACAATTGCTTGGACAACTATGAAGATTAGTAGTATTTTCCTCATGGTTGGTAATTAGGCACAACGGTTTGGACGCTTGGCAAAGAGCGGATTTTTCGAATACTAACTGGTCAACCACACTAAAAATTTGATTACGAGAAGAACTTTCATTGCATCTCTGAACCGCATTTTTTGCTACGCTTTGTTGTGGCTGCGCTCTTGACCTCATTTTTTGTTCTTTTATAAAGTATCTCCGAGTTATTTACTTTTTTATGTCATTGAAGCCGGTTGCTTGGATTTTAAATGCATCTACTATTCTTCTAGTTCTCTTCTGGTTTTGAATGTAAGGTTAAAGTTTGTATGGCGTCTGCCTCTAAAAATATGCTAGATTTCGCTTTTGTAAAATAGAATTTTGGCGCAAGTGTTAGTGTCGCTGGTTTTATACTGTATTTTTTCAATCCAACGATTGGCATATCTTCTTATATTCATTTTTTTTGTCCCAATATTTTCTGTGCAAAATGGGGCCAATATGATAACCTGAGCTGCTGATCAATTGGTTTCTTTTAAATATTGTTCGTCACGGATTGACTATGAAAAACTGAATAAATAATGAAATCGCGCATCTTTTTATCGACCAATTGTACCGACAATGAATAAATCAGAATTGCTGGAAAGATTGTGAAAATATTTTGCTATGAAATTTTTCTTTCTTAATTGGTCTAATGCTAAAAACATTCAAGTTGGCGCCCACTAACCAAAAAATTGCCTTGTTAGGAAAATGGAGCTTAATGCAATATATATAAATTAGAACAAGTCGTTGCCTTTTTTGGAAACAAGCATAATTGTCAATCAGTATTCAGGTTCCATATTAGCAATCAGCCAAAATGTTGTCAAAAAATAAGGTTTTATGGTTTTTTTGATTGCGGTCTTCATCAGTGGTTTTGCCAACTACGGTTAGTGTAAACATGCGTTTTTAATGGCATTTTTTTACACGGGTGTTAGATTGCTTTTTAATTTGGTGCTACGACTTAAGATACATAACCTGTATTTTCAGGAACTTGTCGTTTTTGAATAGTGTATGTTAGTTGTTCAACATGTTTTTGTCGTGCTGAAAACGTAAAGCCACAGAAAAAACCTCCTGTTTTCGTTAATTCAGGGATTGATTCATAGTATTGTTTACAGAGCAAAACTTCTCTCTCGCGCTCCTTTAATCTGTGAATTCCTTCTTCCTTTGATTGGATTCAAGAAGTTGGTTTTTGAAGGTTCGTTTTCTTATAAATGGAAGAGGAGCTATTCCAGAGACAAGTCGGTTATTTTGCCCCGCTATCAAGGTCTGCGAACTTTTTCAAGTGTTAATCTTAATGGCTTGTCGAAAATTTGCTTGTCTTGGACTTGCCTGTCTACTTTGTTGATTTTGTACCGTGCCTTTCGCCAGTAGTTCTATAATTCGTTCCTTATGTTCAAGTACGCCTCGTTTGCTTAAAGTCAGTCGAAAGGACCTTCTTGGTTCTTACTCTATTGAAACGAGTATTCATCTTATATTCTTGCAAGTACTTCACACGGATAATCGGAATTCGCCTGTCTCTTAAAAAAAAGACCAATGC
>Ga0163217_1100630_pt1 | contig 13093 bp, 9 predicted proteins | sample SynspAceP_FD_185933 | JGI IMG/M metagenome (GOLD analysis project Ga0163217, IMG submission 185933) | Saline lake microbial communities from Ace Lake in Antarctica - Synechococcus sp. Ace-P (PacBio error correction) | ecosystem: Environmental > Aquatic > Non-marine Saline and Alkaline > Saline ...
CCAGCGTTCAGCTTCTAATCACGCCATGTATCAATGTCTCAGCGCCCAGTGAAATTCTTACCGCTTTGAATACGCAAAAGCGATAATCAGCAATTTTGCTCATTTCGGACACCTCTAGATGCCTCAGGCAGAAATACCGCACCATACAATGGCACACCTGCGGTTCTCAAATTGGAGTAATAGATGGTGGCAATGGTATCGTTTTCAGTGAGCTTTTTAATGCCTTGGCTCCGTCAACAAATTGGTGTCCATCAAATTCATAGACGGAGAAGACCCATAAACGCGCCACAAAGGGGGGTTGCAGGTTTTATTGTATATATCCAACCTGGGCGTACCAATTTCTGTTTCGGCTCCTGCCTTTATTCAATACCACCAACGAATCCGCCAACGATCATGGCTTCAACCTGAAATCGTGCGTCCACATACAACGTCCGTACGTACCTAATTTTACGCTGAGTACTGGACGGATTCTCGACTCGCATCTGTACATCGCAACTTGGCATCCAAGATTCCCGACAATGCTCATCGAAATAAAATACTTTAGGTCTCGCACCAATCGCACTTCCATTGCCACGCGCTGACGCTGACCGCCATAATAACTGACACGTTTACCGTTGTAATAATTCGTTTAACCCACATTCTCAGCGACGGACCTGATACTTTTCTTCGATCTGCTCTTTCGGCACACCACGATTTTTAACCATACGCCATATCTGTTGTACACCGAATCATAGCGGATACAAGGCGTACATTCTTGGAACACCCATCGCGATATCCGTCTGCTGGTTCTTTTCATTCATCGCTTCGCATCGATACTGTCAGTTACACGTCAGAAATACTTTCCAAGGCCGCCACCAATACGCAGCAAACGTCATTTACCACACCTGATGGACCGACTAAAACAATGAATTCACCTCTCAATAGAAAGATCCACACTGGAATGGCGTGATAACCGTTAGGGGTAAGTTTTACCAATTTTTTCTAAAATTACATCCGTCATCACTACTTTCCCGAATCCACTAAACCTTTAACAAACATCTTCTGCAATTCAATAACCAACCGCAACAGGCGGCAACATCGCAAGTAAAGTCGTCGCCATAATCTGATTCATCGCAAATGTGCATCAGTAACCGATAACATGTCGCCTAATACTCATTAACCTAAGTGTAAAGCGTCGTCTGTGGTGATCAGCAAGCCAAATAAATATTGATTCCAACCCATGATAGTGAATAAAAGTCCACAACAATGCCAGCAATATCTGTCCCGCAGACAGGCACCAAAATATAAAGAAAGAACGCCACGGCCAGCGCCATCCATTCATGCGCTCAACCAATTCACCTGGGATAACCAAAAAAGCACTGCCGAAACAAAAACGTTGCCGTCGCACTGGCAATTTAATGCAGCGTTAACCCGTATAATACTGTTGAGTCACAATCAAGGAATCGCCACTACCTTATAAGTCGGTTATAATTCGTACTTCGACAGGAAGCATTAGCGTCATAAAATGACCCAAAAACAAAAGTTCGGAATGGAAAGCAAAGAAAACAATGCATAAAGCAGACAACAACGAAATGGCATTTTGCCAAAGGTAATCCCCAGCCGCCATCACCAACCAGAGTTCAGCACATCAAAAACAGGCGTTTCCACGCCATTCCGCGGCTTTTTCAAACAACACCGTCTTTCATGTCTCACACCGCATCAACAAACACAAAGGAATATGGCCGAGGACAAGAAGCCAAAAGCCGGAGGCTGGATGCGTTGAAGCCACCAAGGCCATCCACAGACTGCCAGGCCCCCAAGCAATACCACACGACATTACGTCGCGTGGCTAGTAACCGTTAACCCAGGTCGATTTTCGATCATGAGTACTGCAACCTATACGCTCAATAAAACGAAACTGAATAACGTCTAAGACCGACAATTCCCACTCAAAACAACAGATATGGAGGCCGCAGAGCCACCAAGATCTAAACCAACAAGAACCATCATCAAAATCACTTTTAAAACCAAAGTGTCCGTGCTTTGTCCTGGGACCTATTGTTGTGGCATCGATCACCAAAGGTTCAAAAAAGGCGACACGAAGGTAAACGTGACTAACAGGGAAAAACGTCGTTTGGAGACAGAAGAGGAAGACAATGGGTCCAAAAGCGCTTAAATGACTCGCCTCATCGATCGCCAGGGCCCGCTTCGTCAGTGAACGAGGCACCGCTTTCTGGTAAAACCCGCCTAGGAAGAAACAGAAGTTATAGCTTATTTGCTTCCATGTTGAACGCAATCAACCACCAAAAATCATGCTTGATTGCCATTAAGTGTAATGGTTCGCAATCCACACCAGGCCGACTTTAACCACAAGGCAATCGGCCCCATGCTAGGTTCAAATAATATCCACCAAAGAACACGCGCTATAGGCAAGGAACGACCGCGTAAGGCCCAAATCAACAAGGTTAGATCAACGCCAACTTAAACCAGGCCGAATAATACGATCCGTCCATCACGCCAGTAATAGCGCAAACGCGAGAATGCCACAATGGCAACCGAAAAACACTAAAAATAGCGTGTTAAAATGATTGGTATACAGTGATCGGGTAAATGAAATCGAATAAAGTTTTCCAAAAACCAACAACTCGCGACCTTAACACGAATGCGTCTTCTATGTAAAACGCTTGCTCTAAGCGCTTTGTCGGCACCAGAAAAAAAATCGCTGTTTCACCACCAACTAGGTAGCAAACAATAACCAAAGGAAGGCTTTTTTGAGGAAGGTAACCGTCAATAGAAGTATCCAAAAAAAAAATAAAACGACAAATAAACGCCTAACAAAAATCCGCCCTTAATGACAGCTACATCAATAAGGGCGATTGATTTGATTAATCGTGTCGCATTTTTCAACTAACGAAGTAAAAGGTTGCCACGCTCTTACCGCTGTGGTCTAATGCGTTGAGCATCAACATCACCATCCAATACAGTCTCAAGTGCTTCATCGATCACGTGCACAATTTGAACAAAATTACCCAATACGCAGGCTTTCGTGTTGGCGTTTGAGGTGTACCGGTTGTCATCTGAATAACAACAGTTCTGTACCTGGGTTAGCCGCGTCGAAACCTTGCCCTTATGGTCAAATCATACGGCCGCGTGAGTGATTGGCGATACCAAGAGAATTGATGCCAATCAGCCTGAACAGACGCACGAGACAAATAGCTTAGAAAGACGCAACGCCTTTTGTACTCCTCTTTAGGTATACCTTGAAGAACCCACAAAGAAGCGCCACCGAATAATGGTATTAGAAGGCTGTTTTACTGCTTCCCAATAAGGGAGCTCTGCGACACCAAATCCAATTTGGCATTACGTTTGAATACCGCGCCATAACCGGCAGACGATCGGTAAACATAGCGCATCTGGCTATAGAATTTAGCGTGCGCATCGTTTTTGTGCGTCTGAATAACTAAATAACGCCACTTTTTGCCAATTCGCCCATTTCTAACTCATAAGCCACTTGCAGAGGTACCATTAATGCTAAACTCAGTTTTTAAGGCGCCAAGCCGTTTTTACTAAGTGTTCAAATGGTACATTGTGACGTGAACTGAAGTTTCTAATTGAACCCAAGATTGCCAACGGGTGAAGCACGATGTCACACAGACGCTTGAGCTCTTAGAACGCACTTCTACATTGCCATGTTTTTCCGGGCGCTGGGCTAATGGCCCGCTTTTAAAACAAATTTTGTTAGTACAAAACAGGCGTTGAACTGTTGATGGCAGGGACAACATTTTTGCCTTCACCTTCTAGTGTAATAGCCTGTGATGCGCTTATAATAACGTACTTCATCACAACGGTTTGACCGGATTCCCGCATCAATTGATGAACAGGATCAATCGCAGCCTTTCGCCCGCCATCATGCTAGCGGTGCCCACTTCAAATACTTTGAACGATAAAGCAGGCTGCTGCTTTGCGCGGAACGCGGCAAAATAGCAGAACGTCATGGTTTCTGTGTAATTGCCTTATAAACGCGGCTTACTTCGTACGCTATCTGAGAATCGTATAAAGTTTTTATCGATCTCATTTACTTTTTTCACATTGGCAACCACCCATTGCGTGCCAACCATTCACTTCCGTCGCTAGCCAATGCTGAACAGCAACAAACAAACCAACAACCGACCGCGCTAATTTCAAATTTAATGCATTGTTCCCGTGTTCCCTCACAATGAGTTTTTATAGAAAAGAAAAGACGAAACTAATAAAGAGCAAATGTTTCACTTTGATGATAGTTCTAGGTTCATTTGAAATACAATTACAATTCATAATGAAACATAAAGAGAAACTTAAATAGGGACAAAAACACAGAAATGGAAATAAAAATGCAGAGAATCAATAAACTGATAGTAAAACGAAAGCGTAATCATTAAAAATTAAAATATGGCCTGGGGCACTATAGCAGCACTACATTAGGAAGTTCTGATTCAAAAACAAACACTAATGACCTAAAACTCCCCTCCCTCAACGCCTAAGGACTTGTTCGAAGTGCGTCAACTGTTGCGCTGTGTCACTAAGCCCTCTCACTTCACCAAATTAACCGACAAATACCGATAGCAGGACCACCTCTAAAGCGGCGCCTTTTAGTCGATGCACCACAAGATCAAAATTATGCAAATCTGACGCTCCATATGATCTGTAAAGTGTCCAATAATCCAGCGGCTTCTTAATAACTCTCCGGCGACCAACACCTCCAATTCATGATTACACGCCAACCGAATTTCGAAATCTGTATTATCAATATCCTTTGCCTCAACATGGTAAAGAAAACTCTGTATAACATTATCTTCTTATGAATCTAAGGAAGCCATTTTTTTAAGAGTATCGAATCAGCTTTGTCTGGTGTGAAATTGCTTTGCAATATGGGCATCTCATACCAGCGCAAAGCACTCGTCTTCATCCCTTTTCATGGCATTGCACTCAGCGGCAACAATGGCAACGTCGGCGGGCGTTTTCCCACGTAAGCTGACGATAGTACGCGTTGCTTCGTAACCATCCCATACTCGACATCTTGGACAATCCATAAAGATTTATGTCAAACTGAGTGATTGGCCAGCTCGACACGCTTTTTTGGCCTATTTTCAGCCCACTCACGACTCATCACGCACCAATAGTAACTTCAGCAAACCGAGGCCACAATTTGGCTTGGTAAGAATTATCTTCTGCTAACAATACATTTTGCGTTAAATACGTTGGCCGGCCTTCAGGCGTGTTTCGAACGTATCTTTTTACTCGCCATGCTGAGATCTCCTTCACGTAAGGTTATTAGTTTTCTAAATACAATTCAGCAATGATGACGATAAATATTGGCCCTTTACTACATGATTTCTGTATAGGCTCTAAAATCATAATCAACATTATTTACGACTATAAAGAGTAATTTAATTTTGCCTGCTTTTGGCAGAGATTAATCAACACAAACATCAGAGGAAGCGGCCATGCTGTAATTGGCATCCAGAAATCCATCAGCACAGCATGACTCGTCCATTTACCCTCAGTAATAGGCATGAGCTAGGCTGTCATAAAGAAATCATAAGTCACCCCAAATGAATCCAGCATGCACTAAATGTACTCAACGCCCCAGTATTTATTCGCATATACCAAAGTTAACGTTTACGTCATGACTAATCTTTCTAGGCGGCACTACATAGGCTTTCAAACGCGAGAGGCACGTTTAACCAAAATGTCGCGCCTTCTCCTTCTGCCTGAAACGTTTTAAAAACCGATGTCACACACCTAATCGTCCACTATCCTTTGCTAATCGCCAACCCAATTCCTAGTTCCGCCAAATTTCGAGTCGTCCGAGCCATCCGGCTGCTTGAAAGCGAAATGGAACAGATGTTTTTGACTTTATTTAGAAATACCCAATGCCAGTGTCCCATAGAAAACTCGAAAGTAATCGTATCATCCGCCTAACGATTCAACAATAATCCGCACGCAAACTTCCATCCTGCGAATTTAATGGCAATTACCATCAAGTTACACCAACACTGCTTTAAGGCGCCAATCGATCACCTATCAGCCTTAAGTTCGAATAGGAGTCGCAGGAGAAAGTTTCAATACGATGCCCTTTTTCTTCGCCTTAAAAACAAAGAGAATGCGTCATTCTTCAATCAAGTTCTTTGGCAATCAACAAGCGTGTTTTTTCTAACACAAGGTTTCCATCTCGATCTTAGATAAATCCAGAATATTCAATTAATAATATTTTATAAAAAAAGAGATTCAGCACTGTGCCTGCGGATAGATTTGGCTAAAATGCGCTTTGCTCCGCTTCAACTTAGTGCTCATTAATAAAAGAAAGGCAGCCAATGGACGCCATTAACGTGTTCGAATTTCGTGGCTCATATTCAGCGCAAAAACTCACTCTTAGCACGGTTGTCTTCTTCCGCTTCCTCTTTCGTCCTTTACTTTGCTCTAATTCAGATGCTTTTCCAAGCTTTCTTAGCTTAATCGTAAATCCTTCGTTCTACCGCTGCACCTTACTCAACTTCGGCCGCATTGACTACCACACAATCAATGAAAAAACTCAAAGCAAATAAACCCATCACTAAAATAAAAGCCACACCATCAAAATATAATTGGCACAATCCAAAGGCCTGTTTAAAGAAGTAACTTTCACCTGATTGAACTAAACGCTCCAACTTTTAGCACCTACCACACATGAATGTCCAAGTGCACACAGCGTGATTAAAATCATCGGCTTTGTAAACGAGCAGAGCTCATTTAAAGGTTAAATTGGCCGCTTCGCTTTATAGTCAATTAAAATTGGTTCATGAAACTCCAACCTTGTCATATTCGTGAAATATGGCAAAAGAACATCGTGCATATCGGTATTTTGGGTAAACAAGCCTCGCTGAAAAAAATAGAGTACCGTTAATTCGACTCCAAGCCTATCGCTGCGGTAAGCAAACCCCTAAAAATCGCCCGTTTTGTGTTATGAAAGAAAAAGGTTCAAAATAAAGAGCACGCCATCGCTATTTTTGGACATTTAATGGTGCCGTGGATAGACTTGTTTTGCGGAAAATGGCTTGATCAAGCGCAAAGCTCGATCCGATTGAGAATAACATAGTAGCCTCACTGCCTCATTACCTTTTAACGGGAACTCAGAAAGGTCACCAACTATATCTGTGACCTTGGACTACCGGGTAAAAGCGCCCCATCAATGCCTCTTTCCTTTACTTGAAAGACATTCTTTGGATGCTTTTCTGTGTTTCTCCTTCTTTCAAAGCGAGGGAATAATCAACACCCGACCGCAAAGTTCAATGACGACGCCAAAATCGAGTCTTCTCGCGCTAATAGCTAGAGTCACGCTAAACTCTACTTAAATCATACTATTCATACACCGCGCATATAAACATCTAGCCTTGTCATACTTTGCAATCAATATACCGTACCCAAGATAGTAGTTTGATCATACCCATACTCTCGTGAGTGTCTTCGCACCGAGTTTATTCATCTCACACTGTTCTCTATACTTGAGTGTCTAAGGACACACTGATAACGTGATTACCGAGAGAGTGAGAGAGATATGTGTGCCGATGCTCTCTACCCCACACACAACTTATACGTAGTAAGCATATCATACTCAGCTGCACGCCATGATAACAAGGCAACACGCCCGAGTCTGATGTTTCTGATTTATCTATCAAAATAACACAATAGCAAATCACAACCTCAGAGCGAAAAACCGCATAGAGATCGTTTTATCAGACATATACAAATACACTAGAGAAGAACGCGCGAGTCAAAAACCCACGCATTGCGCGAGACTCCAACGTGAGAAACTACCCAAGACTCACCCCCCATATACAAGAACCACTCCTGTAATACAAGAATGAAAAGGAGCGCCTTAAGATCGAGACCATTCTCAATGTGCGAGATACAATCTTACTGCCTCATAAATACTTACCCACACGATCGCAGAAAGTACCAGAGAAGAAACCTCGAACAGCTGGTGAGACCCAATTCCAACAATTTGTAGTATCCATGATCTGGCAGCTCACAGAGAGATATACGGCTAGTATAATACTCACCACGCAGCGATGTTCGATGATGTGACCTAAAGGGAAGTATCGAGTGACAAAAAGCCTGAGACAATTCAAGTCGTCGACAAGGTGCTAACGATCGAACAGTTGTGTATACAGAGCGGGCAGCTATTCCGCCTAACATCGCATGAGAGACGGTGATAGCTGACGCCTGTCTGAGCTGAGCATCAGCATCGTTTCGTTTCTATGAGCGAGATTAGCTCTTGAAAACCATGCTTGCCAACGCACGATGTAATTCAGCAACTCAACAATCAGCCCTCTATTAGAACCATGCTCACCTAGGTGCATGTGATCTTGAGGAAAAAGACAAGCCAGCAGTGTGAGAGAGCGGGTCCGTCCAAAGAATAAATAGTGGCGTAACCAGGTGATGGAGACTGCGAGACCAGCAAAACCTACGGAGCGAGCGAGTCCGCTCGGCACTCTATATGCTCTCGTCTCTTTAATAACCCCACACCGAGACAAACAGTGAGGTGCAGCCGTTTGATCCTCTCTCGAGTGACACACCACACGATTCTTAGCTACCAACCGCTCACACCAATAAATCTAGAGCATATATATATAACATCGTCAATCGAGTATAAACCCGCAATAAATGACGCAATGTATGCAGATCTGGAAGAGCTCCCAAACATCATTTGACCACATCCTGCTACACACACAGGTGAGCGTGCGCAGCCCACCGCCCAAACGGTATACCTACCACACCTGTCTCTTCATTTGTCCAGTACATAAAAATAAGGCTCTTGAACTAGAGTCAAACGGTAGGTTATTAGAGCCAAGTCGAGATCTCGGGGAACGGCGCAGCGGAGGCGAGCCACCGAGACAATCACCAATGAAACTTACACAGGCAACAGGAATGAAGAGCCATAGAGTGAGAGTTTTAGGCAAAAGAAAACTGCTAAAATAGCAGGTTTTCTTTAATCATGGTGCCCGGAACCGCTAAATCGAACCGCCGACACGAGGATTTTTATCAATCCTGCTCTAGCGACTGATGCTATCCGGGCAGTGGGTGCGCTTTTATGCACTAAGGACGCACTGTGTTTTTCACACGCAGCGTCACTGGAGTATATACGATGATTATTCTCTCCTCTATATGTGAGTGCAAAATTTCCTACCTTATTAGATATCAACGTGTCTAATGGCACCTCTGCGTATTCATAGTCTACTATAGATTGACTCAAGCGTATAGGTGGTATTAATCACTCTATCTCGTCACGCCTGAGTACTTATCTCACATATTATATACACAGCAGATCTCGCACGAACATCAGGGTACACTCAGCTTCAGACATGTGACGACCCTGTATGCTCAGACACCGTGTTCCACCACACATTGCGAGTGTTCCTTACTCGAGCACCTCAGCTGTTGAGAACACTTGAAAGAAAAAAGATAATATCTGCCGCAGAATAACCAAGCAGGCGAGCCGTGAGGATATACACTAATGGAGTTCACTCTTTCGTCTCTAATTCGCTCTCATCACTTATCTATCTTCCAGTCATTTGTTGATCACACATTGAAGATTAGGGCACTTAATTTATGCACTGACACAAAAGGCAGCCGAACTCAATGCGTATAGCCCGTTTGTATGAAAATGATTGTGGCTTGTCTTTGGGCCCTTGAACCGTGCTTGCTGCGGAGTTAATCGAGAGGCATTTACCCAACCAGCTCAAGCGACTGCGCTTGCCGATGCCAAGCCAGCTCTCGTAGTTTGAATTCTGTCTTAATACGGTTTGCCGTCATGTTTATTGAATCTTGGCGTCAGCTTTAACTACGCCATGCCAGTCAGATAGCGAGATAATAAGCAGAGGTACAATGATTTCTCTAGGACTGCTCCTAAAACGAAGAACAGCGCCATAAATTCCGGAAAAGTTTCATTTACATGAGACGGTGACATAAAAAGCGCTTATCTTATTAAAAGCCTTGGCGTCTCGCACTGCACAGTTTAGCGAATGGTACCTTATTGGAGGACCTTCGATTGAGCTGGCAAGCCCTTTCTGCTGGACGAGTTAGAGCAGTCGGCAGGAAGAAGCCACACAAGCAGGCTACGGCGATAGTTCTCTGTCCGTTACTTTACTGGGGGACAGTTATTTCATACCATCATACTATTTAATTTACGGTCTGAGAATTACCCTGCCTCGCACTTCATCGAGCCCGAGTGAACTATGTTGAACTCAGGCTAAATGGCGCAAGAAATGCGCATTAAGGGGCCGTAGAAGTGGGACGCATATGGCAAAACCATATACTAAATACATTTAATACTCAAGAGACGATTTCAGACGCGCTATTTAGGATTGTTTGAATCAGGCAGAATTCAGGTGGCAAACGCCGAAACTTGTCGGACATTCCACAGTTCAATAGACCAACACAGCGTTTCCAGAGAGAGCGCCCTACCATGACTTCGACGATCACAAAGGTGTTGTTCTATATACTGGAGATGCAATTAGACGACGGCAATCCGTAACAAGATATCAGTCCGGACGGTCTATCAGAAAAGCCAAAATAGCAATGAGTCATTGTGCTTTGCCAGGATAAACATCAGACAAGCCACTGTGACAGCTAGAACCGGTGAGTACTATTATCAATTTAGGACAACAGTTCGCATTCAATCAGCAATTAGACCCCTACGACAGCGCCTTCCATGGCATGGCAGAAAGCCATTAAAAAATGCACTGCGAATCGACCTAGATTCATGCCGCAGGACGCGAAAGCCGTTATAGGCTACGGAGATGGTCGGTACTGTTAGAGCTTACCCTGAAAGACTTTGGCAAAGGCAGAGCCGCTAGTTCGTCGTTCTCTCATCGCAACCAAGGCCACAGAACAAGTATCGTGCGGGAAGGATTTTTATATTTTCAGCCACCAAGGGCAATTCAATTACGATTCGATCATTGCGTATCCTTGAAGACGTTTGATTAATTTAACTGGGCGCAAGTCCGTCACCAGAATACGCCATTGGATCATTGGGACGATTAATTCAAAAAAACACTTGGTACTCTCGGACTCGGCGTACTTGGTTATTGTGCAAAAAATGGGGACACTATTGAGTTTGAACCCATTGCCCCAAGTAATTCGATAATTCACGACGGCAGAAAAGCGCTTAATTATTTTAATTAATGATGATTCAAGTGATTTCCGTCATTAGAATGAAATTCCGTTCAATACTTTATCATAAATTTAAAATTCCAGAAAGGACTCTATTAAACTTGCTTATCTTGCAACTTTAAGCGCCGATTATTTCAATCCTGGCACTGCCCGTTTACGATTTAGCACGCCGCTACTGTTCTCTTATCATGTGTTAGACGAATATTATGCACCAGATATAAGAGCTATAAGAAGAACCCGCACGGCTAAGCACACTGACGCATCCACCGCCCGAGAGCCAAGAATGCTTACTCTGTAGAGCCACCACAGCTGACGTCAGCTGTTCAACAGCGCGCCGCCACCGCTAGTGTCTGTTTCTTCAAATACACGCTTGCAATTGGAACAGTAACACCATAAAAACTTCGCTTCCAATCCCAACTAAAGAAGACGCATCACCATAAAATACGAATCGCAAACTGCACGCTCTAGAAAGAAATCCTGCTATACTGAAGTGTGAAGAACAGACGCTTGATATAAAAACAATTTGCCGCGATCTCGACAAATTTCACAAATCCTCAGGATGCCCAGTAACCATCCACAAATTTTTTATCACCCTGAGCTGTGCATTAGCGGGTATCGGTAATACCACGATTAGGGTTGCTCAAGATGGGCGGCCGAACACGAAGAAAAACAAGCTTGAGGTGTAGACAGGCGAGTTCTTCGCTGGCGCACAAACTTTTCGCGTGACAACATTGATTTGCGCGGGACAATGCACGGGGCCCCGGTGAACGGCCTTGGTTAAATTAATGCTAGCCCTGAAATCGAAAATTCCATCAAATCGACAACCCTTAACCATCAGCTGAGTGATTCGAATTTAAGGCAATCATTCGAGATGATAAAAAGAAAAAAACCGTGAGGGAAAGTGGTGGGCGTGGCGGCTGCCCGCAGCCTGGTGGCACTTTTTCTAGTTTTAACACCAACCGAGCAACGTGAGGATCGTCAACGCCAGGTTGAACAAAGGCCTATTGCAGGGCCATACGGTTTGTCTGTCAAAGAGATTCAGATACACCTCCGTCAAAAGTGAATCTCGAGAGAGTGAACTCCTGAATTAGAAAGACCCCGTCGCCAAAAACAATACACTGGATACAAGAGGGCCAACAAAATCGTGCAAACTCACTCGCCGGCTATAGAGCCCGCGCAGACCCCCACCCATATACTAAATATTAAACACACGCGGTACGCTCAGGGCCGAGCGAAAATCAAGAATAGGCAACTAAAACAAATCATAACGGCCAACGGGACGGGTGAGCCACGCAAAAATAAGGAAAACGCGAGCAATATCCGACTCGCTTGTCCCTAATGTAAGCCATGGAGTCAACAAAAGACTGGAATGCGTAAGCGAGAGTAGGCCGCGACCAAGTAACAAGAACAGAGCTAGCACTGAGCTTACACCAGAATGCTAAGCGTCGTCCATGAAACCGTGAGAAGTTACTCCAAGGTGTTTTGATCGGCCTATAGCCAACTGTAACCACGAAGTACCGACCAAATACACACAGCAAAGAATCCACTGCCACCAATGCATGTCACGCCAGAAACCATTACCAAAACCAAACGAGATAATAAGCAAGGTAAGCGAGTGGAGCTTCGATACCAGCGGAACGACCACGCAGCGCGTAAAAAATCATTAATAAAGTTTGCCCGATACGGCCGAGTAAGCAGCCAACAGACACACCTACCCGAAATTGCTTGGAGCTTTTTTGTTATGAATTTTGTTCCATGCAAAAAAGGACAAAATACTCCAGAATGGTCGGTAGCTTTGCAGCAGACCGGTTAGTCATGACCCGCAATTACAGAAATAGCCAGATTGGGATGATCACATCTGGGCTCGCCGGACTCGTCTAAACTTTCTATGTGTGCCGCCATAACTCGTTCATAGTCAATTTAA